>WNFL01358314.1_pt1 | contig 22699 bp, 20 predicted proteins | sample 5400361 | NCBI WGS metagenome assembly WNFL01 (sample SAMN13153351, study PRJNA577476) | soil metagenome | isolation source: 40 cm soil on Douglas fir-dominated hillslope | place: USA:California | collected 2013-09-17
CTACCGATTATTCCAACGCTTCGCGTACGATGTTATTCAACATACGCGATCTGAAATGGGACGAAAAACTTTTGAAAGAGCTGAATATTCCGAAAGCGATGTTGCCTCAAGTGAAACCCTCTGCATTTCACTTTGGCGATTGGGAATTCAATGGAAGCAAAATTCCAATCACAGGTGTTGCGGGTGACCAACAGGCTGCATTATTTGGCCAGGCGTGCTTTGAAGCCGGCATGGCGAAAAACACCTACGGTACCGGATGTTTCATGTTGATGAACACCGGAAATAAAATTCAGCAATCGAAAAACGGATTGATCACCACGATCGCGTGGGGACTCGATGGAAAAGTAGAATATGCTCTTGAAGGAAGTGTTTTCATTGCAGGCGCTGCTGTGCAATGGCTTCGCGACAGTTTACATTTAATTGATCAGTCGAAAGACTCAGAATATTTTGCTGCTAAGGCGCTGGGTTCAAACGATGTATATGTTGTTCCCGCATTCGCAGGACTGGGTGCACCTTACTGGGACATGTATGCACGAGGTGCAATTTTCGGATTGACACGAGACACGGGCAAGGATCACATCATCAAAGCAACTCTCGAATCTCTCGCCTATCAAACCAAAGATATCTTGAACGCCATGCAGGAAGATGCAGGAATAAAACTTTCAACATTAAAAGTGGATGGAGGAGCGTGTGCGAACAATATCCTCATGCAATTTCAAGCTGACATTCTGGGAACAGAGGTGGAGCGCCCCGAGGTGATTGAATCGACTGCTTTAGGCGCAGCTTATCTTGCTGGCATTCAAGTAGGACTTTGGAAAAAGGAAGACATTATCAAAAACAGAAAAATTCAGAAAAGATTTGCGCCACAGATGGAAGCCTCACTTCGGGAAAAATTGTATAAAGGTTGGCAGAAGGCAGTTGACAGAACGAAGGGATGGGTTGATTAAATTCCAAATTCCAGATTACAAATTTCAAATTGATTAAATCTGATTTGCAATCTGTAATTTGTAATCTGAAAATGAATCGCGAAGCTTCCATATCAAAACTAAAATCAGAGTCATTCGATTTGCTCATTATAGGTGGTGGCATTACCGGTGCGGGCATTGCTCTTGATGCAACTTCGCGTGGATTAAAAACAGCTCTTATCGAAAAAAAGGATTTTGCTTATGGCACAAGCAGTCGCTCAACAAAATTGATTCATGGCGGATTGCGTTATCTCAAGCAACTAGAATTTGGTCTTGTTAAGGAAGTAGGGAGTGAGCGTGCAGTGGTTCACAACCTCGCTCCGCATCTGGTGATTCCGGAAAAAATGCTTTTGCCATTGTATGAGAAAAGAGGCTTTGGTAGCACACTTACTTCAATTGGTTTGAAACTATACGATTGGCTTGCTGGTGTGAAACCGGAAGACCAGCGTAAAATGCTCACACGCAAACAAACGTTGAAGAAAGAACAGCTATTGAACCCGCTCGATGTAAAAGGAGGTGCGATCTACGCAGAATATCGAACGGATGACGCACGGCTCACGATCGAGATCATAAAAACGGCAAACGCCCATGGGGCAACGGTCTCTAATTATTGTGAAGCGGTGGACTTTATCTACGAAGATGGAAAAATAGTTGGAGTGAAGGCCTTCGATAAAATCAAGAATGAAACTTTTGAAATTCGTGCTGCTGCGATTGTAAATGCAGCCGGTCCTTGGGTAGATACTTTACGTGAAAAAGATAAATCGAAGAGCGGGAAGCAACTACACCTGACAAAAGGTGTCCACATTGTTGTGCCAAAAGAAAAACTTCCTGTAGCACAGGCCATTTATTTTGATGTAGGCGATGGTCGAATGATTTTCGCTATTCCTCGAGGTAGAATTACTTACGTTGGCACAACAGATACTAATTATACAGGTAGTATCGATGCTGTTTGTACGCAAAAGGAGGATGCAGAGTATTTGCTAAGTGCCGTGAACCAAACATTCACTAATGCGGATCTAAGTTTAGACGACATTGAATCGAGCTGGGCGGGACTTCGGCCGTTGATTCATGAAGATGGTAAGTCGGCCTCGGAGCTTTCGCGCAAAGATGAAATTTTTGAATCACCGTCAGGCTTGATCTCTATCGCTGGAGGCAAGCTTACAGGTTATCGCAAAATGGCCGAACGTGTAGTTGACTTAGTTGTGAAAAATTATTTTTATCCCGATAGCTATCGGGATAAATTGCAGTCATGCCTTACCGGTTCAATTCATATTACTCAGCCTTTTTTCAAAAATTTTGATGAAGTAAGAAAATACAAGCTTTTGGTTGAAGAAAAATTGAGGCCGCATCAATTGGAAGGTTATGTCGATTATCTCGTGAGCAATTATGGAAAACAAACCGAAGAGATCATTACCCGGCTTGGGGAAGAGAAAGGAAATGAATCTCAATCGCTTTTAGTGCTTGCCGAATTGCATTTCTGTATTGAAAAGGAGATGGTATGTTCCGCTTCTGATTTTTTTGTGCGGAGAACAGGCATGCTGTATTTTGATCTGCCTCGAATGAATCGAATCTTTGAGCAGTGCATTCTTCAGTTGGCCGATCATTTTCAATGGAACGAAGACCAACTGAAGGCCCAAATGAAAGAAATGCAAAGCTTGATTAAGGAAGCATCTGATTTCATAACAGATAAATAAATTGTACTTGTAACTTTGAGTCATGAAATATATTCTTTTCGCTGTTGGCATCTTGCTTTTGATTGGCGTTGAGATTGCCCGCGTTTATTACATTATGCCTTTTCCGGGAAGTCAGGTTGACGAGACAGTTCAGCTAGCTTACTTTATTGGAAATTACATCTGGATTTTTCGCGTCATTGGTGTGTTGCTGATCGGCTACCCGGCATTCATTTACATCACAGGGACAAATACTGTTGTTAAGTCAACAATTATTGCGCTACTGGTTTTTTGGTTGATTGTAGCGTATGCGCTCAACTTCCGCTTTCTGGCGGAGAAAATGTTTTATCAGCCGGAGCATAAAATTCTGTTGAAGTCAGATAAGAGTACAATCTCCAAAAGACAATTGGTTCTTGGCATATCAATCAATGGTGAATCAAAAGCGTACCCTATTGAGATCATCGGGTATCATCATCAAATAAGAGATTCGGTCGGAGGCCAGGCGATAATGGTTACTTATTGCACCGTGTGTCGTACAGGTCGTGTGTATAGCCCGTTGATCGATGGAACACCCGACAACTTTAGGCTCGTAGGCATGGACCATTTCAATGCCATGTTTGAAGACAGTCGCACTAAAAGCTGGTGGCGACAAGCGAGTGGCGAAGCTGTTACCGGTTTGTTGAAAGGAAAATCGTTGAATGAAATTCCTTCAGAGCAAATGACATTGGATTCGTGGCTATACAGACATCCCGAGTCGTACATTCTTCAGCAAGACAGTTTATTTTTGGATCAATACAAAGACCTGAAAGATTATGATGAAGGCAAAACCAAAGGCAAATTGGAAAAACACGACAGCCTATCATGGCATGACAAATCTTGGGTAGTTGGTGTGGCATATGGATTATCTGCAACTGCTTATGACTGGAATGATTTATTGAAGAAGCGTGTGATCAATGATATGGTTGAAAATGCACCTATCGTTATCGTTCTAGAGGAAGACTCTGCTTCTTTCCATGTTTGGAGCCGACTAGTTGGCAGAGACACATTGCAATTCGCTTATGATGCAAAGAGTAATAGACTTATAGATCAAAACAGCAACATTTGGAGTTGGTCAGGAGAAAGAGCAGATGGATCACATAAAGATGCCAAGTTGAATTTTGTTCAGGCCTATCAAGAGTATTGGCATTCGTGGCGCGCGTTTCATCCACAAACGAAAAAAAATAATCCTGATTAGAATTTTTTCTATGGCTTTGAATCCTTTACACACCTAAAGCCCACAGTAGCATTTCGCTCAAACCCTTGCGACACGCGCAGCAAATATTGTTTGTAGTGCAGCTCTCGCGGCCCGCCTTGGACATACCACCAGCTCGATTCAGGTTTGAAGTAACTTCCACCTTTCATGATAATGTATCGATAGCTACTGCTTTCATAGACATCGTTCGTCATCTGCCATACGCAGCCAACGAGATCTTGTAATCCGAGGGGATTTGCACCTGAAGGATAACTTCCCACTGAATACAACTTTCCATTTCCCAGGTTGCACATTTTTGGGGCAATTCCTTTCAATGAAAATACAGTCAATGTTTCCGTAACTACTTCTTCTTTGCGCGTGACAGGTTTGGTTTGCTTCCACGGCCACTCGTTGTTGTTGCTTGTTTGTGCTGCGTATTGCCACTCTATTTCGGTTGGCAGGCGCTTAGCGGCCCATTGAGCATAAGCTCTTGCATCCTCATAGGAGACATACACGACCGGGTAATTTCCCTGTCCTGCCGGAATATTTTTTTTCACCCAGTGCTTCAGAAAATTATTGGTATCGGACGGAATGTAATGCGAGTCATCTAAAAAATCTTTGAATTGTTTGTTGGTCACGGGAAACTCATCCATGTAGTAATCTGGCATATCAAACGTTTTGCCTTCTTGATCTTTTGGATAGGGTATAAATTCGTCACCGTGTGATGAGTGATAAAAAAATTTACCTGAAGTAATTTTTACCATTCCTTTTGGCGCTACTGTTGCAGGTGCAGTTCTTTCTGTTTTGCTGTTCAGGAGAGGTTCACCCGAAGCGATTTCTAAAATCGATTCATCAATTAGCTGATCGTTCTGAAAAGCCTGAACGATGATTTTTCCTTCAAAACTTTCAAACGCTTTGGTAAGATCAATTGTACCTTCAGTCGATTTTAACAGCAGCGGTTTTTTGCTGTAAGATGGATTGCCAGCCCAGATTTTCAGAACGCACTCTACTGACGCAGAATAAGAAAGCACACTTCCTTCTCTTTTTAGTTTGATGATTTCCGGAAGTTCAGCCACGCAGCCTACTGCGCCTTCATTGCTGGTGCCGATGTATTTCGAATCAAATGAAGGAATGTCAGAGTAAATAAGAAAATCTTTTTGAGGTTCCTTTATAAGCTGGTGATTCCACAGATCAACGAGGTGAAAATCTTTTTTCGGATTAATTTTAAAAAGAGGCCCTGAAAAACCCTCCGGTTTCAAACTGAAGATGGTGTAAATAGTTTTGTTGTCCAGAGGCCATTTATTCACCCAAATACTATCGTGTGTTGTGCCGATCAGAGGTGAATAATGTTTTGACCTGAAGTTGTCGCTGTGCTCGCGAAGAATCATGGATGTCTTTCCGAGGAATTGATATTGTTCTTTTTCCCAATCGGGATGACCGGGAACAAATTGATTGATCTCGGTTCCATACCCATTGAAAAATGAGATGGCATATTCGCGTAAGATCGGCTCTTTGCAAACCTCAGTTACTCGGAAAATAGCAAAGTCGGGCCTGATGAGCTTGTTAAGGTTGAGCATAGGCGGATAATACAATGCATTGTGCACACGACCGGAAACAATTCCATTCATGTTCTTAGGTACGGCCATCCCTTCGCTGTACATGATCACTCCGCTCTTCGCTTTGTCGGCAGCTGCCTGCAATGCTTTACTCGATTCGCCCTGTGTGTCGAGTACTACACCATCAGCTGATGTTTCTTTGATCAAATATTCCAGGCCCTGAAGATGACCTTCGGTTCGTGTGCTTGCATCCCACGGGTTGTAAGCAATAAAAAATTTTGTTCCCAGTTTTCTCAGAGTGTCGGCAAGGGCACGAATGCCAGGCAATCTTCCCGGAAGATCACGATACATGTCGAATTGGTTTCGCTGATCCATGCCGAGCGTAGGCCACGTAGGCCATAGGCAAACCACATCATCGCCACCAAAATAAGATTGGCCTTGTTTAACAAAACTTGACAGATTGAACCGGCCTGTTTTATTGTCGTAATACGATTTATCCCAAGCCATTAGCAGATGAATGACATAAGCTCTTTGTATCCAGGCCAAGTCACTTCGATGATAAAGTGATTCATCGAAGTGCTCTACATCATAAAGCATTTTCTCCTGAAATACTTTTCGTAGCCCTTCCTGCCAATCGCCCTGATATAAATCGAAATAGAAAGAATAGATAACTGAACCTCCGGGATAGAGCAAAGTTTCAAATCTCTTTTTCTTACCTTTTTGTATAGAGGAAGCATCGCACCGGGCCAGTGCACAGAGATACAAATCACTTTCTAATCTCAGTGCCGAATAACCCAACTCCCAGGCATTATCCGGCACGATCACATTTACAGGTTTTTTATTTGGAATAAAAAGATGAGTTCTTGATAAGGGGTGATTGCCAAGGCCGGTGATGTAAGTCCTTTCCTTCGATTCACCAAATGGAACAATGTTGTTGAGGGCTATGGTGTCTTTAGAATTATTTTGAAAGGTTACTTTAGACTTCACTGAATTTGCAAAAATACCATCGGCTGTGCATGTTACTTGTATTGAATTTGTTCGAATAATTACATCATGCTTCTTTACTTGAAAGGAAAGTAACGGTGAAGAGACGGGAAATTTTTTTTCGTTGGAGACCTCAACTCCCGCAATCATTAATTGATCAAGAGTGATTGATCTTAAGTTTTGGGCAGAGAGTAAACTCCATTCACTCATGAATAGGATGAACATCGCTTTCAAACAGATTTTCTTATTCATTTTCATTGAAGTTTCCCATTAAGTTATCGAATCATCTGAATTTAAAGCGAGGTGAATTTTGATTATTTTTAGGAATAGTTCATCAATTTCAGGATGATGTTCTATCAACAAGTAAAAGTTTAACCTTAATCACTTATCGAATGAGAAACTTAGCAGCAATTGTTGTCTTGTTGTCGTTTTGCGCAGCTTGCTCCCGTAAGGAGCATCATGAAGAAAAAGCCGAGTGGAAAGAGCTCGACTCTTTTCATAAAATCATGGCCGATGCTTTCCATCCATTGAAAGATTCGGGAAATCTTGCTCCTATAAAAAAACTAGCTGCTCAATTGGCCGAGGGAGCCGAACGGCTTGCTTCATCTTCATTACCGGAAAATCTGAATAATGAAGAGATGAAATCAAATCTTGAAAAACTCAAAACGGATTCCAAAGCACTCGCAGACGAGATCAGTAAAGGCGCTACTGATGAGGTTATAAAGGAGAAGCTCTCTGCATTGCACTATCAGTTTCATAAAATCATGGAAGCGAGCCAGGGCGGTCATGAAGATGAACAAGAGCATGACCACGATGATGAGGATGACGATGATTGAGGTGCACAACCTGGGTCATATATCAGTAAATCTTTTATTCTATCAAGGTCGAAAGCAGGAAATTAAAGTTTATCTAAAACTCAATTTCATAAAATATACTGTTAACTTCATTACACAACTTTTTCCGAGTTCGTATAGCCTTTCATTCTAAATAATTGCTGGCTTAAGCTGGTTGAATCAAAAACGTCATCTGAAATATTGGAAGACATTTACTTATGATATTAACACTAAATCATTTGCTCATGAAACAGTTATTTAAAACTTTTTTCACTTCAGGAATTTTGTTCATTTCCCTGTCATCTTGGGCTCAACCGAAAACTGCTGCATCATGGTCGGCAAAATTCACGAGTGCGATCAACTGGCAGCGGGTTCATTCTTTAGGTTACATTATCGTAAGTACGAATGATGGACTTTATGGCGTGAGCCCAACCGATGGGAAAGTAATTTGGGAGAATAAAAAATATGCTGCGCTCGATCCTTCTTTACTCCAGGAAGTGGAGGGCACAGAGTTTTTAACGATCACGTACAAGACCGATCAGAGCTCTACAATTCCATTGCAGGCTCTTATTGAAGTAACGGGCGGCAAGGTTCTTTTCGATTCTCAAAAAGAAGGCATTGGCGTTTTGAGTCGACACGTGCTGCCACTCTCGGGCAGACTTTTGATCATCGGTGTAAAGCAAGGTCAGGATTTGAAAAACCTGGTAGCGACACTTTTCATGTACGACATTCAATCGGGAAAACAATTGTGGGCAAATGAAGACCTCTTTAAACCTGAAGCCACCGCAACGAAAGGCTTCTTAGGCAAACTTCAGGCCCTCGGTCAACAATTGGGGAATTTGCAGAAACTTACCAGCGAACCATTGGAAGTAGATGCGCAAAATGTAGTTATCACACACCCCACCTTCGTCATGAAATTAAAATCAGAGACAGGCGAACTGGTGTGGAAAAATAAAATTACGGCTTCAAAGAATGCAGCCATTTTATTTTCGCCTTTTAAAAAGAATGTAACTTTTGTGGCAACGGAAGTGGAGTCGGAAAGTGGCTCGGGATTCACCACTTCAAAGGAGCAAGGCCCAACGAAATTCTATACCAATCTTTATTACGCATTCGACAGCAATACGGGAAGTCCATTGTGGAAACAACCCGCGAAAGAAAATGATCACTTGAACCAGGTGATCATGCATGAAAAAGGAATAATCATTTGCCCAAGGTCATCTCAAAAGCCTACAATCAACCTGGTGAACTATGAAAGCGGTGAAACCGTGTGGGGCAACAAAGGAAAAGGTATTAAAGCGCAAGGAAGTGTTGTAAACTATCTCCCCATCGAGAATGGAATACTGATTACTACAGCGTATGATAATGCATGGAATAATAAAGCAGAGGAGTATTATCTAAATGTATTAGATCCTGCGGCCGGCAAGCTCAAATATGAAAAGTCAGTAAAGCTGAAGGGAGATTTGGTGCGCTCGGAGTTAGTACCCAAGGGACTCTTATTTATTACTACCCGGGAAGTAAACATACTTGATGTAAACACCGGCTCACAAGTTTGGGAAAACTCCATTGAGGCGGGAGGCCCTTCTTCGGGAGATAAAGTGCGACCATTCCCTACAGGCGACAAGGGCAATAAGCTTTATGTTTATTCACCCAAGGATGAGAGTGTTTATGAAGTAGATAAACAAGCGGGCACCAATCGAAAAATAACGTCAGCAAAAATTAAACTCGAGGGAAAAGAAATGCCTCGAAGTATTGATGTGGTCGAAGATGGTTTGGTACTATCATCCGAGCAGAATATTGTCAAGGTAGCTTATGATGGTACTTTGAAGTTCGGCAAATATTACCCTGCACCTCGGGAGCCTGCACTCGTTAGAGCGCTCTTGCTTGCTCAGGCTGTGAGAGCTGCATATATCGGAGCAGCAGCTTCCGCGTATTCAGCAGCGTTTGCACAAGCCTCTCAGCAAACTACCGACCCAACAGGCAAAGCTATGGGCCAACAACTGGCTAAGGGTTTCGGTCAGTTAGGGCAGGCAGGGTTCGCTTATTCTTCTATGGCTATGAAGCAATTCAGCGCCCGGTTCAAGGCCTCGCAGAATACGCCCACTTTTGTGATGATGATGACGGTACAAGAAAAAAAGGGGAATCAGTTAATTCAAGTGAGCAAAAGCAGTGGTGCTGTTGTTAGCGCCATCGATATCAAAAACGATCGCGAACCTGAATATGATGTCGATCAGATTTACAATTATGTCTACTATAGACCGAATCCAACAGAAATAGTTTGCTATAAATTGTAGTTGTAACCCGCTGAAAAGCGGATAGTTCGTGGGAAGTAAATCAATGCTGCTGCCAATGTTGATTCCATATGTCAGAGTATAACTCGGGATGCCTCTTAAACTGGGCACTAACAAACGGGCAAAGGGCAATTACTTTCAGTTGGTGCTCGCGTGCGTAGTCCACCATCGTTGAAAGTAATTTAGAAGCTGCGCCCTGACCCTTCAACTTCTCTGAAACTTCGGTGTGGTATACTGTTAGGTTTTGTTTATCAACTGCAATCACCATTTCAGCGAGTCGCTCTCCATCCCGTTCAATAACAAAAGCACCTTGCCCGTTAGGCTCGAGTTTCAATTGTATTTCATCCATTATTGTTTCACTAATTTCTTCAACTCGCCGGCAATAAATTCTTTCGACAACCAACGATTGCCCAGCATTACTCCTTCAATGCGTGAAGTATTACCGATGTCGGCCAACGGATTTCCGGTGAGGAGCACCAGGTCAGAAACATTTCCGGCTTTGACAGAACCTGCATCGTCACGATTAAAAAACCGCGCAACATTCACGGTTCCCATTTGCATCGCTTCGAAAGGAGTGAGGCCGGCATTGACCATGTATTTCAGTTCGTGATGGATGGAAAAGCCAGGCACATTATAAACCTGTGGTGCATCCGACCCCAGCAACATACCCACTCCATTTTTCTGACATTCGAAAATCAATTTTCTGCGAAGCTTCAGAAACTGATCGAAGTTCTCCTTCTTGTATCTCACGTCATTCATCGATCCGTCTTTCGCATCGGCCCATCTCTTGGCGGTGGCTGCGTCCATGTATTTCATTTCAGGTGCAGTGGCACATGCGGCTGTAGTCATTGAAGCTGACAACCATCGCTCCGCCAGCGCTTGTGTAGGTACTACCCAGATATGATGATCGCGAAGTCCGGCTACTAATTTTGGAATGATCGACTCATCGGCTTGTGAGGCTATATAAATTCCCATGAAGCCGGCATCCGGTTCTTTTATTTTGCTGATGTCAGATACGAGTCCTTCCACAAAAGCATCGAGGTGGTCAATCGATTTGTAGTTTGATTCGATCGCATGCCAAATGCCTACATCCCACGATACGTGTCCCGCAAATGGAATCTTCACCTCATTGGCTGTTTTAACAATGGCATCAAAATTAGTGCGCGATAATCCGGGATGAAGTTTCAAGAAGTCATAACCTGCTGCCTTTTGCTCTTTTACTTTGTTTATTCCTTCTTCTTCAGTTTTTACCGTATTTCCATTAAACGATGGACCGGAAGTATATAACCTCGGCCCCATAATTTCTCCGTCCGCAATTTTTTTTCGCAACTCAAGATGTCTTGGATGCCCGAGCATTCCACGGATCGTAGTGATGCCGTTGAGTGCATACAGCATGAGTACTTCTTTCATCGGGTTGATGTCATCCACCGGAGGAACATGCGCGTGCATTTCTGCGAGTCCGGGCATCAAGTACTTTCCCTTACCATCAATGAACATGGCCTTGCTGTCAAACTTGATACTTTTAGATGGACCCATGGCTTTGATCTTTCCATCTTTGATAACCACATCATAGTTTTCAAGAATAGTTTCGCGATCCATCGGTACAATATTGACCGAGCGAATAACAATTTCCTGTTGGCGTGAATCGACTGCGTTCTGTGCCTGAATTAAAACCGGACTTAGAACGAAGAGAAGAAGTAGTTTTTTCATTCTTTGAATTTAATCAAAATCCTTCTCCGCTACTCAGAATTCCAGGATGCCTGGTTTTTTTATTTCTTAAAAGGATGGCCTAAAAGTCGCCAGGCCACTTTATTCAATAGCAAACAGTGGCCAGGCGACTTTCATATCCGTTTTGTGAATTCCCTAATTCATGAATGTTTTATTTCTTAAAAGGATGGCCTAAATAAATAAGCACTAATGGAATCAGAAGAAATGGTATTTCGATCAAAGCTGTTTTGATGGTTCCTGATTTTAATGACAAGCCAATGATTGTCAGTATTGTTACGGCATTGATCATGTTGGCAATAAAAAATGTTTGCGGAAACAAGATCAAAAGCCCTACAACCAAATTGAGAATGCTGAATGGAATTAGCATTTTGTCGATTCCCAGATCGGAAATCATTTTTGCTTCCTCCGGATTCATGCTGTTGGTGATACCTGCCCAACCATGTTTGAAACTTAGAAAGACGGTAATTAAGATCAAGATCCCGCTGATGATTTTCATAGTAGTCAATTGATTTTTTGGTTAGCAAAATTTACAAAAAAATAGGGAATGCTAAGACCGCACCCTTCAACCTGACACAGCCTTAAGTAAAAACACGCTAATCAGTCCCTCGGAATATCTTCCAGACGATAATAAACCGGCAACCCTCTTTCTTTAGCAATGCGCACATCATTGTCGGCACCAGCAGAAGCTCCCTCGAGGCGAAGCACCGCATCGCACTTTTCGAGAAGGCGGTGTGCTACCGGGTATTGTATTTCATTCCATACGGTATCTCCGGGCTTTTTAGAGCCGGCATTACGTAACAATGGCAATGCCACCCACTCACCGATCATAGGCGTATGACCTAATTGAAAAATAGGCAGAGCTGCTGCTTCAAGGTTTCGCAGGTTTTGTTCCATTAACTGAGGATCATCATTGGTGCCGCCACGGTATGGACCTGCAATAAGTATTAACATAAAGATTTGATTTTTGAACAAAGCTATGGTGAGAATCACAGCGTGCCCTTAATGTAGATTAAGAAATGATGCCCTTGGTTATCTTTTTTCTGAGCACACTTAAAAACTCCGGAGTGATGCCCAGGTAAGAAGCAATTTGCTTTTGCGTTAAGCGCTTCGCCATGTCAGGGTACTTCATCAAGAATTTATTGTATCTCTCTTCAGCTGGCAAAGAAAGATTTTGAAGTGTTCTTAATTGCTCTCTTACGTAAGCGTTTTGTATGAGTATCCTGAAAAATCGTTCAAACTTCGGCACTTCTATATATAGCGTATCTAAGTCCTCTTTCGACAACTGAAAAATGCAACAGTCATCCAGCGCTTCAATGGAAGTCATGGCAGGAAGTTGATTGATAAAACACGGCATGTCCGTTATCCACCAATCGGCAACGGCAAACATGATGGTAGTCTCGCTGCTGCCCTTGTTGTTTTCGTAAAATGATCTAAGTGATCCGGAGTGAACGTAGTTGATGGTGGTGCAGGGTTGTCCTGCCTTGAGCACAAATTCTTTTTTCTTCAGGTTTTTTAACTTCAAACGTGCAACGAAACTGGCAGTCTCCTTTTCGTTGAGGGAAATATGCTTTGCTACGTTGGCAAGTATTGAATCGTGCTCCATGGAGTTAAATTAGCCTTGATTAACGAAAGTCTCGTCATTCCGTTCTGCAGCTGGTGACAATGCGGGTTCCATATAAAAAACTAAAATATTTAGTTTAATACTTGCAAATTTAGCTTCAAGGTGTTTATTTAGCTAAAATTTTTAGCCAATGGACACAATTAAGCTAAAACTGAAAAGCAAAAAACTGCAGTCGGGAAGGTTCCAGATTGGGTTTTCAACGGAAGGACCTTCTGATGGCTACTATGGCTATTTATTGGCAGAGCCAAAGACATCAGTAACGGAGGTGATCGAAAAAATAGACCGGCACATTCGTGCGATGTATGACAGCGAAAAATATTTGCAACGCAACCTTTTTTCATTCGGCAACCGACAAAACAATTCAGGAAAGATTTTAATATTCAAAAACCCTCACCCCCTTCCCCTCTCCCTGGGGAGAGAGGTGTCTGAGTAACGAGGACGGGGTAAGGGAAAATTTTAACTCTATTAAATATGGTAAGCCTCAACGAAAACATCCGAACCTTACGCAAAAAACTGCAACTCACGCAGGATGAGTTTGCACAAAAGCTGGGCATCAAGCGCTCACTCGTGGGCGCATACGAAGAAGGCCGGGCTGAGCCGCGCGCTGAGTTACTGCAAAAGATGGCCTCCCTCTTTGGAGTATCTATGGAGTCGCTTATTGGCACTGACTTAACCAAGTCAGAGCCAAAGCCTCCCGCTTCTTTCAACCGCGGGCGAGAAGTACTCGTGGTAACAGTTGACCAGCATCGCAAAGAGAACATTGAGTTTGTTCCTGTGAAAGCGTCAGCCGGGTATTTGAGCGGCTATGCCGATCCCGAGTATGTGAAGGAATTGCCACGATTTAATCTTCCCATTTTAAAGCAGGGAACTTATCGCGCCTTTGAAATCAAAGGCGACTCCATGCTGCCCCTCATGCCTGGCTCCATTGTAGTAGGCGAGTATGTGGAGAAACTGAACGACATCAAAAGTGGCAGGACCTACATTTTAGTAACGCAACATGAAGGCGTAGTATATAAAAGAGTATTCAACTACCTCGATGAAAACGGAAAACTGTTTCTAGTATCCGACAACCGACAGTACACGCCTTACCAAGTCGATGGTGAAGAAGTACTCGAAGCGTGGTCAGCCAAGGCATACATCAGTGTGCAATTTCCTGAAGTAGAAGCTAAAGCTGATGTTTCGGTTGATCAGTTAGCAAGCGTTGTGCTCGATCTGCAGAAAGAACTCTTTCAGTTGAAGTCAGAAAAAAATCAGAAGAAATAACTTAGCGGTTAGCCGATCCCAAAAACTCCTTTCATCTCGATACTGCTTGCCATAGCGTCTATCGGGAGAAGGGGGCTAGGGGGAGGTGACTCTTCTTCAAAAAAATCATGAACAGTGCCGTAGCAGTCAGCGATGAATTGGTTGTCAGTAAAATCTACCTGATCCGTGGAAAGAAGGTATTGCTTGACCGCGACTTAGCTGAAATGTATGGAGTTGAAACGAAAGCACTTAATCAGGCTGTAAAACGAAACAAAGAACGCTTTCCATCGGATTTCATGTTCCAAATGACGGCTCATGAATTGGAAGATTGGATGTCACAAATTGTGACTTCCAATAAAGAGAAGATGGGCTTGCGAAAATTGCCTTACGTGTTTACTGAAATGGGAGTGGCTATGCTATCGAGTGTACTGAAAAGTGAAACGGCCGTGGAAGTAAACATTCAAATCATCCGCATCTTCACCCGCATTCGTGAAGTATTGTTGACGAATAAGGATGTTTTGTTGAAATTGGAGCAGCTGGAAAGAAAAATGCTGCACCATCATGACAGCGTTAGCAAGCACGAAGAAGAGATACAAATGATATTCAGTACACTGAAACAGCTTTTAAATCCTTCGCAGGAGCAAAGAAAAAAAATTGGTTTTAAAATCAGCAAAGACAATTGACTTAGTTCACTAAAAGCAAATACTATGGAAAGTTTAGCGCCAAACATTTTTGTAAGAGATATGAATGCGACCATCGGTTTTTATAAAAACCTTGGCTTCGAAAAAATCATGTCAGTACCTGAAACCGGAAACTACGATTGGGCAATGCTCTCAAATGGAAATGTGAGTTTTATGTTTCAGACGTATGGGAGCCTCGGAGAGGTACTTTCTGAAATCAGCCGAAAGGACGGAGGCTCACTTTTGTTTTACATCAAGATAAAGGGTATTCGTGCTTTTCACGACAAGATCAAAAGCAAAACAAAAGTAATAGTAGAGTTGAACAAAACTTTTTACGGAGCCACCGAGTTTTCCATTGTTGATAACAATGGCTATGTGCTCACGTTTGCGGAGGATGAGTAACGATTGATCTTACCAGTCTTTGTCTCAACAAACTTCTTCACAAACTTAAACTCTTTAGGTAACTCGTATTTGGTGAGATGAGCGCTTGCTTTGCTAATCAATTTATCCAATTGAGTTTGATCAAGAGGATCACCCTCCAAAACCATAACCACGCGCTGTCCTAGTTTTTCGTCAGGTAGACCGGCAATAAAAAAACGATTTTTGATTTGAAGTGAGTCAAAGATTTTTTCCAACACAGTTTCTACTTTTTCTGGGATGATCTTTATTCCTCCCGAGTTGATCACATTATCAATTCTACCAAGCCACTTGAATTTCTGGTCGCTCATGAGTGTAACTAAATCATTGGTGATGATTTCGTCACCTAAATGATCTGCCTTAATACAAAGACACTCACGATTATCCAATCTCAGATGAACATTTTCCAGAGCTTCAAAATATTCTTGCGCGTCAGGTCCGTTAAGTTTCTGCAATGCAATGTGCGAGATGGTTTCGGTCATCCCGTAAGTTGCATACATCGTGCATTTAATTTTTTTTATTTTCTCTTTTAGTTCATTGCTTATAGCCGCACCACCGATGATCGCACAGTGAACCTTATCCAATTTTTCAGGTGACTGATCCAAAATGGTTTCCAATTGATAGGGAACTAATGCAGTAAAATCGATGGGTAGAAGACTATTTTCAAAAGGATTAGCTGAAGGTTCAACTGCAACGATGTTCATGCCGAGCATCAAACTGCGGACGAGCATCATTTGCCCAGCAATGTATTTGGTATCCAGACAGACTAACGCGGTGTCAATGGCATTTAATTGAAGGGCATGGATTGTCATTCGGGCACTAACCTCCAAGGAGCTGCGTGTGAGAATAATTTTTTTAGGAGCTCCCGTGGAACCCGAAGTTTCAATTTTGAATTCTTGTTGCCCGCTAAGCCAAGCTTTACAGAATTTTATAGTTGATTTCTCGAATTCCGTTTGCCCTTCATCAACAGAGATGCTTTTTAATTCTTCGATTGAGAAAGTTTTTCCGTTGAGTGTGAGAGAAGCCATACGGTTAATTTTTTAAACCGCAGAGTTCGCAGAGGAACGCAGAGTTATTCTTTGCGCCATAGCGCCTTTGCGGTTAAAAATATCATGGAAACTTTGGAAACTTAGAAAAGTCCGGTTCACGTTTTTCCAAAAAGGCATTCTTGCCTTCTTTTGCTTCGTCACTTAAATAATAGAGTAATGTTGCGTTTCCGGCAAGCTCTTGAATTCCTGCTTGGCCATCAAGCTCAGCATTGAATGAGCACTTGAGCATGCGAATTGCCAACGGACTTTTTTTCAGAATTTTATTCGCCCACTCCACATACGTTTCTTCCAATTTTTCGAGTGGTACTACTTTGTTCACCAACCCCATATCAATTGCCTCTTTGGCATCGTACTGATCGCAGAGATACCAGATCTCTCTCGCTTTTTTCTGTCCGACAATTCGTGCGAGGTAAGACGAACCGAAACCTCCATCAAAGCTTCCCACTTTCGGTCCTGTTTGGCCGAAGCGCGCATTCTCCGCAGCGATAGTCAAATCACAAACCACATGCAACACGTGACCACCACCGATGGCCCAGCCCGCAACCGCTGCAATCACTGGTTTGGGAATAGAACGAATAATTCTTTGCAGATCGAGTACATTTAATCTTGGCACGGTGTCCTTGCCTACATAACCGCCATGTCCACGTATACTTTGATCACCTCCACTGCAAAATGCTTTGCCTCCCTCGCCTGTGAGGATGATCACACCTACCGATGCATCTTCACGGCATAGGTTCATGGCATCGATCATTTCATTCACCGTAAGTGGGGTGAATGCATTGTGCATCTTCGGTCGGTTGATGCTGATGCGCGCAATGCCGTTGTATTGGTGAAACAAAATCTCCTGGTATTCTTTAACCGGCTTCCAATCATACTTGAGTTTCATAACCTTCTTTGATTTGCTGTTTAAATTTTTGGTATGCTTCTTTATTTCCTTCCTGTTCGCTCTCGAATTCTAAAATCTTTGTTTTGCTATTGAAAATAAAAAAATCTTTCAAACTGTTTTTCAATTTTTTAGGAGAATCGACATGCAGGTGTTCAAAGTCATACTCGCCACATAAATGCTGAGCTGTTAACTTTTGTTCCGTAACAAAGAACTCATTCAATTCGGGAACATTGCCGGGACCATCGATCATATTGAAAATAATTCCTCCATGATTATTTAGTACCAACACATGCAAGCCGGGTAAAAGATAATTATGCCAAAATGCGTTGCGGTCGTAGAAGAAAGCCATGTCGCCTGTAATCAAAAAATTCGGAGCTTCATTGCACAGGGCATGACCAACAGCAGTGCTGGTACAACCATCAATGCCACTAGCGCCACGGTTGGCGTAAACGTGAATTCCTTTTTTGCCTGCTTCAATGCCAACCAGATTTGCATAGCGCACGGCCATGCTATTGGCCAAATGCAAATTGCAACGCGATGGTAATTGCAAAATAAATTCTTTTACGAATGAAATCTCTGAAAAGGAAGAGCTTTTAAAATATGAATTCATTGACCGAATCGTGCGATGCTCTTCAGCTTCCCAGACTAATTTGAAATTTTCTTTTTTCTGGGTGTCGAATTTCTTTTCCGTTTCAGAGGGAATGAGTGCTTTAAAAAATTCCTTCGGATTGCATCGAATAATTTCAGTCAAAGATTGAAAAGTGTCAGCCGATGAATCAAAAGGTTGAATATGCCAATGCTCTTTCGCCTTATATTTTCTCAAAAAGAGTTTTGTGTTTTTCGAGATTATCGACTTGCCAAAGGTGATCAGCAGCTCGGGTTGCAATGATCGCTTTACATACTCATCACAAGAACCAAGAAAAGTATCGGAGTACCGGATTACGTTTTGACGCGAATGAAGGTTAGAGAGCACGTCACCAACAACAGCAGCGTGTTTAGCTTGCGTGAACTTTTCTACTGCCTTTGCCAGATCATCATCAAAGTCATTTTGTCCCGCAAGAATCAATATTTTTGAGAATCCATTCAGCCGCTTGTTAAATTCCTTTACCTCATCAGCGGAAATATGTTGGGCTACCGAATTGGATTGGATTACTTTTAAATTTTTACTGAACGAAATCTTTTCTCCTTTTGCTGGATAGAGCGGCTCACGAAAGGGAGCGTTGATGTGCACGGGTCCTTTCGGGAATTCTTGTGCGAGGTTGATTGCTTCATTAATGACTCGGTGAATGAACCAAACTGCATCGGGATGTTCGTAGTCTTCAGGAAGCGTAAATGATTTCTTTACATGAACTCCGAAGATATTGGTTTGCCTGATGGTTTGCCCATCGAGTTGGTCGATCCATTCCTTTGGTCGATCGGCAGTGAAGACGAGGAGCGGAATTTCCTGAAAGTACGCTTCTGCTACAGCAGGCGCAAAATTGTAAGCGGCTGATCCGGATGTACAAACCAAAATCGCTGGTGATTGCGTTTGATGGGCAATCCCGGAGGCAATGAATGCTGCACTTCGCTCATCGCTGAAAGTTCGAACGGTGATATCATCATGTCGGGAAAAAGCGAGCGTAAGTGGAGCACATCTACTGCCGGGGCAAAGTACCGTTTGTGTTACGCCTTTTCGCGCGCACAGTTCGGCAATGTCGTAGATGGGTTGATAGCGCAACGTTTATGAGTTGAGAATTTGAGACAGCGTTTTTATTTTCATGTCAACTTCCTCCACCTCTTTTTCGACAACTGAATCGGCAGTTACGCCTGCAACTGGATAAATGCGCGCTTTGGTTTCAAAAATCTGCATGCAACGGAGGTTGACAAAAAGTTTACTCTCGCCATCAAAATTCACAGGGCCAAGAAAGCCGCTGTAAAATTCCCGATCATAACCCTCATTCTTCTCTAAGAAATCGATCGAGGGCTCAAAAGGCATTCCACAAACGGCAGAGGTAGGGTGGAGAAGTTTTAACATCACTGAACCCAGTTGCGGAAAATTAATTTCCTTCATGTTCACCTCATAGTCGGAGCGCAAGTGCAATAAATTTCCTGCAACAACGGTGTGTGGTCCGTGTTCAACATATTCCCGAACTCTGATTTTTTTAAAGCAATTGATAATATATCGGGTCACCAGTGCCTGCTCTTCGATTTCTTTTTGCGTCCATGCAACCGATTTTAGGTTTACATTAGGCTCGTGCTTCTGTGTTCCGGCCAATGCAATTGTTCTGAATTTTTCTTGAGCATCAATACTCACCAGCAATTCGGGGGTTGCTCCAATCCACGTTCCTGTCTCGGGTGAGGTCACCAATGACACAAAAGCATTCGGATGCCTTTCGCAAAGCCTGTTGAAAGTCTTAACGACATCAAAATTTTCAGGAAGGGCGACATCAGCAAATTTTGAAGGAACGATCTTTTCAACCTGACCACTTTCGGTTTTCTGAATACAAGCTTGAACCAACTCAGAAAAATTAGTAACAGTTTCGTTTTTCTTTTGAGTTGAATAGAATAGTTGTGATGTTTTCTCTTGGGTGGATTCAACTCTCTTCGAAAAGAACGTTGTGTCAGTCAAGTCAGGCCCATCCACAAGTTCATCGCCTTTGAAGCGAAACACAAAATCCGCATTAAAGAAGTATTTGCTATTCGCTGGATTGAGGGGAGCAAATGCAAAACCAGGCATCGAGCCTTCCAAAATAATTTCGTCTCTTACAGAAGCTCCACTGTTGCACACGATTAAAGTTTTTTCATCGCTGTTGGGCAACCGCCAATACATTAATGAACCACCTAACTCCAGTATCCGGTTGATGAGGTCTTTTGCAATCTCTTTTTTGCCTGTGAAAATATCGTTGCTTACATCTTTCATGCTTTTTTGTCGAGAATGGCCATTGTTATTCTGCTAATGCAAACCAATTCCTCTTTTTCGGTAGTGATCCGAATTTCCCAAACGTGCGTTTTTTTTCCAATGTGCACCGGCTTTACTCTCCCAACAACAAACCCTTCACGTACGCTTTTAATGTGATTGGCGTTGATGTCAAGACCTACACAATATTGAGTCGATTCATCAAGGCAACACATGGCGGCAACACTTCCCAAAGTTTCCGCAAGAGCAACCGAAGCGCCCCCATGCAAAATACCAAAAGGCTGATGTGTGCGATGATCAACAGGCATTCGAGCCTCAATAGTTCCATCTCCAAAGTTTGTAAACTGAATTCCAAGGTGTTCCAACATCGTATTGACCGACATTTTATGGAGCGACTCGAGCGTTAGCTGCTTTTTAAATATGGGCATAGTAAGGTGAGCAGAAGTGGGTATTGCCGATCAAAGTATTTCCCTATTTTTGCGCCCAAATTAACGGAAATTGAGCAGCAAAAAAATATATATCCTCCGCCACGGCCAAACGGATTTCAATTTGCAAGGCATCGTGCAAGGAAGCGGAGTGGACTCATCGCTCAATGCCATGGGGCGCGCTCAGGCGAAAACATTTTTTGAAATGTACCATTCTGTTCCATTCGATAAAGTTTATACTTCCAACTTAAAGCGAACTAAAGAAACCGTTGCCGATTTTATTGCACTTGGGATTCCCCACGAATCGTATTCAGGCTTGAATGAAATCAGCTGGGGAGTAAATGAAGGGCAAAAAATAACTCCGGATGAAGACGCTTACTATCATTGGATGCTGCAACAGTGGGAGAGTGGGAATACCGCACTTCGCATTCAAGGGGGAGAGAGCCCGGACGAAGTAGCGCTGCGCCAACAGCCTGTAATAGAAAAACTTTATAACGAAGAGGGCAAGAATATTCTGATATGCATGCACGGTCGTGCTATTCGAATTTTACTTTGTCAATTGCTTCATTATCCCATGAGAAGTATGGACATGTTCGAGCATAGTAATGTTTGTTTGTATATGCTGGAGTTTGACGGGGTTGCATTCAGTGTCACCAAATACAATGACACTTCTCACTTAAAAAATCTAAAGGCGCCAACGGAAGTAGAAGAGCGGACTATACTTTAGTGGCTTTCATCTGATCCAAAGCGGATCTTGATTTTGTATCGATAGAACTTTTGTACTCATGCTTGCGGTAACTCATCGCCAACTCAAAATATTTTTTTGCTTTCTCAAAATCTTTCTGATCGCGGTAAATGTAACCCAATTGAAGAGCTGCGTTGGGGGCGAAGTACCAGGGGTTTTCTTTTGAGAGTTTGATCGTTTCTTCGTAGTAGATTTTTGCAACGGAGAATTCTTCCGTTTTGTGCGCGAGCCTGGCTAGGCGATAAAAATATTCGGTTTGCTCTTTTAGGGAGTGCAATTCGGTAAAATGAATGGACTGCACAGCGAGTTGTGCTTCACTATAGAATCCACCATCGGTAGAGTAGCGAACTTTTAATAACTTCTTGTTTGGAAATTTATTTTCCACAAGCTGCATTGCGGCATTTTTGTCGGGGTCTGCCTGGTCACGGCCCACTATCTTGGCTTTTTCAAAATAGATTTTCGCTTCAGCGTCATTATTTAAGAGCCAGTTGCAAACCGCTATTTTATAATGCGCATCCTTTTTGAAACTCTGACTGCGGTATCCCTTCAGGAATTTTTGATAATAGCCAATCGCATTTTGATACTCACCTTTATTCAAAAGTGCTTCCGCATGCAGGTATTCAACGTAATACATTTGCAGGCCCTGGTTGTGCTGGTCTAAGGTTGCCATGTACTCCAATGCCTTTTCGCTTTGCGAATCTTTCATGCACATGTTTACAGCAATGAAAAGTACAAGGCGGTTTTCGGGTTGCTCTTTCAAGCATTCATGCAGACCTATAGCTGCCTCGGCAAATTGTTGATTGATAAATCCTTTGATGCAGAAAAATAGAATTGTTGCTTCGGTGTTGAGTGACGATTTTGACTCCCGAAGTTCTTGCAAAAGTTTTTGCCCTTTCGAAACAGAGCCGTGCATACCCAGCAAACTCATAAACCAATGATATTTATCAGGCACTGAACCTATCATCACCTGAATTACTCCATACGTTTTTTTTATCGGGGCGAAAGCGGGATATTTTTTAATACACTCCTGGGCTGTGTTATATGCTCTGCGAATGGCGAGCACTGCATTGAGGTTTTGCCCCATGTTCAAAAGATTGAATCCCTTTTGCAGGTTCAATTCTGCTTCCAAAAAGAGTTTTTCAGCGCTTTCCGGAAGGTTGGCTATCAACTGAAGTCGTTGACGGAAATTTATCTCGAGCTGATCAAATCTCTTTTGGTCTTCAGTAATCAGAACATCAACTGTCTCACTGAGGCTGAGTACATAGATTTTATGAAGTTCTTCGGCCGGAGATGTGATTTTACTCAGAATCTCTTGTGCTTTGTCAGGTTGAAGATTGAGTACCAACCTATAGGCTTTCTGCATTTCTTCGCTGAATTGCCACACCTGATCCGGGACCGCGAAAGAAATCGTTGTCGATAAAAAAAAGCAGACGATGAGGCCTGCTTTTTTTGAAATTCTTATAAGAAAGATATTAGCCAACCT
>WNFL01068561.1_pt1 | contig 22686 bp, 21 predicted proteins | sample 5400361 | NCBI WGS metagenome assembly WNFL01 (sample SAMN13153351, study PRJNA577476) | soil metagenome | isolation source: 40 cm soil on Douglas fir-dominated hillslope | place: USA:California | collected 2013-09-17
TTAAGCCCGGTATGGAAAGCAACGAGAATGTTTCTGAACACTTCATGCGGCTCACGGTTCCTCCTTCTACTTCATGTTCGCGGTGTTCAGCTAAATGCACGCCAACTACCATGGCGTTCCACACCCATTGCGATCAGATGGCGAAGAATACGGAGATGGGGAATCGTGATATTGGAAGGGCAATTGGCACACGGCCCTCGATCATCGGAGCCTAAATCGCTCGCGATATAAAATCCGACGTGGATCAATACACGCTGGCAAACGACCCGTAAATACTTGCTCCGAGGAGACTTAATATCATTCCCTAACGATGATGGTTGCCACCCAACTGATGACTTGGATCGTGACGATGGCGCGATTTGCGATTCTTGCACCCGTAAGGTCATCTCCTGTTCACGAAAAAAGCACTTTTTGAGACCATGCGAACTGATCGGGTATTCACCGCAGGTTGCCGCTCGTCGGGTGGGATGCCCCTGTCCGTGAATTGACTCCGAATTGACAGAAGTGTCGAAATAGTGCCTCTCGCACAGCACGCAAAAATTAATACCCTCGCAGGAACGAACTTGCGCTTCCGCAGATCCTGCAGAAGGAAGTTTCGGACGTGAGGCACCGTGGAGGTTCCAGGCGCCGATTTCGCCGATGGGTGACACCGCAATCAGCTTGTGCCAAAATTTGTTCAGGCTTATTCCCACAGGCACAGAACGGTTTGGGCAGCCAAGCTGTCCCAAATCAGAAGAGAAATGCGCGACCTAGAACCTCACGAGGACAGCCACGCGCTTGCGGGTTGAGTGACCAGCAGAGCACGGAACTTGTGGCTTCTGCCCCCGTCTATCCAATCGACTGCTGACAGTTAGCAAGATGCTGATTAAGCCAAGATATTCACAGACTTTGAAATAATCTCCAAAATTATTGTTGACTGTTAACAGTTGTCACTATATGCTCCGCGCTTGGCTACGGGGGGACGTTGGCCCTCAATGCTCTGAATGGAGGTAGTCGATGGCTAATGTTCGGAATCTCCCGGTATACGTGGTGTTGGCGCTGGCAGTGCTCTTATCTACTCCGGTCTATGCACAAGTGTCCGGAGCCACCCTTGCTGGCACGGTATCGGACGCATCCGGTGCGGTGGTCACGAATGCGAAGGTCTCCATCAAGAACTCGGCGACTGACGTCACACGGGACGTCACCACGGACTCGTCCGGCCATTACAGCGCGCCGAACTTGCTGCCAGGAATTTACGAAATCACAATTGTAGCTGCAGGATTTTCCACCTCCGTGCGAACCGGCGTCACGCTCACGGTGGGAGCTACGCAAGCCCTGAATGTTTCCTTGCAGATTGGCCAAAAGACCGAACGAATTGATGTCACTGGCATTGCGCCGGACGTCCAGCTCTCCTCATCAATCATGAGCGCCGAGGTCGATTCCACAACCGTGCGTGAGCTGCCTCTGAACGGCCGCGACTGGACGCAACTGGCAACGCTCCAGCCGGGGGTCGTTTCTGTCCGAGTTGAGGCGGGGCCCAGCAATCGCGGCAATCGAGGCTACGGAACTCTCTTGTCCGTCTCAGGCCACCAACCCTACGAGAATAATTACCGTGTCAACGGAATCAGCATTAACGACTATTCGAATGGGTCGCCGGGGAGTACGCTGGGCGTCAATCTGGGTGTGGACGCAATTCAGGAGTTTTCAGTCCTGCTCGGTAACTATTCGGCGGACTATGGCCGGGCATCTGGTGGGGTGGTCAACGCGATCACCAAGTCGGGGACCAACCAGTTCCACGGGGATGCCTACTGGTTCCTGCGCAGTAAGAAATTGGATGCGCGCAACTACTTCGACACCACTCTGCCGCCATTCCATCGCAACCAGTTCGGAGCCTCCGGCGGAGGTCCGATCAGAAAGAATAAGACGTTCATCTTCGCCGATTACGAAGGAATCCGCCAGGACAAGAGCGACACGTTCAGCAATCTTGTGCCTTCCGCGGCGGCGCGTGGGATCGATGCCAATGGGCAACCGACGGTTGCTTTTGTAAACGGAGCGTTTCTCCCGGGATCCGGACAGCCTGGTGCCGCTCCGAATCCCGACCCGGTAACGCACATCGACCAAGCGGTTATACCGTACCTGGGTTTTTATCCGCTGCCCAACAATGGTCTTGTCGGGAACGGAGACACAGGGAACTTCAATACCTCGGGAGTCGAGCGCCTGACGGAAAATTATGTCACTGTAAGGGGCGACCACCATTTCTCCGACAAGGACAGCCTTGGGGTGAGCTGGTTCTTTGACAATGCGCCTCTGACTCAGCCCGATTCCCTGGTGGACGTGCTGACCGAGAATTTTACGCGCCGGCAAATGGTAAGCGTGGAAGAGACACATATCTTCAGCCCGAGTTTGGTCAACACGGCGCGGTTTGGTTTTAGCCGCGTGCTGGCGAAGGTCACCGCGCCTGTAAGCGCACTCAATCCGCTCGCCAAGGATCCGAGTCTCGGCGCGATCCCCGGACGATTTGCACCGGCACTCGACGTGCCCGGTCTGGTGCTGATGACAGGGGCTCTGGGCAGCGTATCCGCGGACCTTCTCACCTGGAATTCGTTACAGCTCTATGACGATGCCTTCCTGACTCGCGGCGCCCACTCTTTGAAATTCGGGTTTGCCTGGGAGCACATGCAGAACGATGAGTTCTCGGGAGGGGTTCCGCCAAATGGACAATTCAAGTTCCCCTCGCTGGCGGGCTTCCTCCTCAACCAGCCCCTCAGCGTCAACATCGACGATCAAGCGACCACCAGATCAATTAATGTGCGCCAGTCCCTCTTTGGAGCCTACATTCACGATGATTGGCGTTTGCGCCCGAACCTTACACTGAACATTGGCCTGCGCTACGAGCCGACGACGGTGCCGACCGAGGCCAATAACACGTTCGCCGTCTTGACCAGCCTCACCAGCCCGGCCGAGACGCCGGTTAAGGCCTTCTGGGCGAAGAACCAAGCGCTTCTCAACTTCCAGCCTCGGCTTGGTTTCGCGTGGGACCCATTCCGCAATGGCAAGACTGCCATCCGCGGCGGCTTTGGACTCTTTGATGAGTTGCCTCTTTCCTGGGTGTTCACCCACGGGAGCACCGGAGTCCTACCGTACCAACTCGAAAAAGATGCCTCCAACTTACCTGCGGGCTCCTTCCCGACGGGAGCGGTAGCGCTCGCCAACCTTCCTAACCTGACAACTGTGGGAAACCGCTTTATTCAACAGAATCCACACCGCAATTACGCCATGAACTGGAACATCAATATCCAGCGCGAAATCGCCACAAACTTAACGGCGGCGATTGCCTATGTGGGCTCGCACACTGTCCACGCGCCTTTCAGCACGGATGACAGCAATATGGTCCTTCCCACCTTGACGTCGGCCGGGTACCTCTGGCCCTGTGATCAATCTGTGCAAGGTTTTCCCTTCACACCCTGCACAGGTCTCGGAACACGGCTCAACCCCAACGTGGGCCGGATTCGCGCGACCTGGTGGGATAACAGCTCCACGTATGAAGGCCTTCAGGCGGGGATCGCAAAAAGAATGGGGCACGGGATTCAGGCTCAGGGCAGTTATACCTGGAGCAAATGTATGGACATGGGTTCGGGTGGCTTGCTGGGCGACCCGTACGCGAATTCACTCTCCAGCCTGATGTTCTTTAACCGCGGAGGCAGACGTGGAGTATGTGACTTCAACATAAGCCACAACTTTGTGCTGAACTACCTGTGGCAGGTTCCGACAACAAAGTTTGGGGGAGGGGTCGGGCGGCACATTCTGGGCGGCTGGGAATTCGGTGGGGTTCTGGTCGCGAGTACGGGCTCGCCCTTTACGGTCACAATTGGAGGGGACCCGCTCGGTCAAAACAGCACTGATGCGAAATCCTACGTGTCACGCCTCTCAGGGCCGGGATGTAAAAACCCCGTCAATCCCGGCAATGTGAAGCAGTACCTCAAGCTGAGCTGCTTCAGCGTGCCTCTGGCACCCGCTTCGTTCGCCGCGATGTGCCAACCAGCTATCGGACAAGATAGCAACGGGAACCCGATGGCGATCCCTGGCACCTGCATGAATCTATTTGGCAATGGCGGGCGGAACACGGTGGTCGGGCCCGGCCTGCTCAACGTCGATATGTCGGTATTCAAGAATAATTACATCGAAATAGGCTCGGGAGTTCTCAATCTTCAGTTCCGGGCCGAGTTCTTTAATGTCATGAACCACCCCAATTTCCAATCACCGCTCCACAACAGCGTCCTGTTCAATCAAGACGGGTCGCCAGTCAGCGGAGCGGGTGCGATTGATGCCACATCAACGGAACCGCGGCAGATTCAACTTGGCCTGAAGATCATTTGGTAGCCGTGGCGATCGTGACGCCGCTCCAGTACAATCGGCGCTCGCTTGCGCGTTGAGATGCAACTAGTTCAAGATGAACGACATTGACGAATTTGAGAGTTGCGGTATGCAGGATCAAATTCGGGGAACTAAATACGATCACTAAATCGAGGATCTTAGGATGAAGAAAGTCTTGTTGTCTTTGACGCTTGTTTCTTTCGTAGTGCTTGGGGCGGTTGCTCTGGCGGCGCCGTCGGGACCGGGTTATCACCTGCTGAAGAAAATCCCCTTGGGCGCGGCACCGGGTGGCGGCGAATATTTCGACTACGTCACGGTAGATGTGGCCGCGCGGCGCGTGTATCTCTCGCATGGCGCCGAGGTCAAAGTACTCGATGCCGATAACTTCTCCGTGGTGGGCACTATTTCCGGCTTGAAGCGCTGCCATGGAATCGTCGTGCTTCCCGAGCTTGGGAAGGGTTTTATCACTGATGGCGATGCCGCCAAGGTGGTAGTGTTCGACCTGAAGAGCCTGAAGATGACGGCCGAAATCAAAAGCTCTCCGGACACCGACTCCATTGTCTATGATCCGGCGTCGAAGCTTATCTTCACCTTTAATGGCGACAGCAAGGATGCCACAGTGATCGACCCGGTGAAGGAAACCGTGGTGAAAGTCATCGACATGGGCGGCGCGCCAGAACAGCCCGTCGCCGATGGCAAGGGCACCATTTACGACAACAATGAAGAGAAAAACGACGTAGCCGTCATCGACACAAAGACCTTGACGATCAAAGCTCGCTGGCCGGTAGCGCCTGCCGGAACACCGGTGGGCATGGAAATGGACCGCGAGCACCGGCGGCTATTTTCGGGCGGCCGCGGTCCGCAATTTTTGGCCTTGATGGATGCGGACAGTGGCAAGGTTCTCCAGACGTTGCCCATCAGCTCCGGGGTTGACGCCAATGTCTTCGAGCCTGAAACAGGGTTGTTGTTTGTCTCCACCCGCGCGGGCAAGCTTCACATTTTTCATGAAGATTCCCCGGACAAGCTCAGCGAAGTCGAAACCGTCACAACCGAGTTTGGCGCCAAAACCATGAATATCGACCCAAAGACGCACAATCTTTTTCTGACGACTGCGGATTTTGGCCGGCCTGGTCCTCCAAGCAAGAAGCATCCCCATCCGGAGCGAGCGCCGATTCCTGGAACGTTTCGCCTGCTGATTTACGGGCGCTAGAAAAATCATCCTGACGGCAGAGGCGGTCTTGTGCCGCCTCTGCCGTGACTAGAATTTTAAGAGAAATATTTTCCATCACGTCAACTTCCCTATTTCTTATGTATCGTATTGAGCTCTCCGTGCCGCGAGCTACCCGAATTTAAGCAGAAGCCGTTCTCGACCCGTGTTGAGGCGGAACCCACTCGGTCTTTAGAAGCGAACCAAAATTCATGCGCGTAAAACAGACTGCACTCTTGTTTGCTCTTTTGGTGATACCGCGCGCGGAATGCGCGACTGATCGCTCCTTCCATTTGATGGAAACTTCCATCGCTGAAATTCACAAAGCGATGCAAGCGGGCACGCTGACGTGCCACAGTCTGGTCCAGCAATACCTGGATCGTGTCCACGCCTATGACCAGCAAGGTCCTGCAATCAATTCCATGCTGTACATCAACCCGGCAAGCCTTGAGCAAGCCGATGCTTTGGATCAGGACTTTCAGCGCACCCACAAACTAAAGCCGCTGGGCTGCGTTCCAATTGTTCTCAAGGATAATTTTGACACTGCGGACATGCCTACAACCGCGGGCGCCCTTACCCTTAAAGGGGCTCAGCCTGAAAAGGACGCTTTCGCTGTCAAACGGCTTCGCGAAGCCGGTGCGCTCATTCTGGGCAAAGCCAACTTGCAGGAATTTGCCAGCGGCGGTATCTCCGTAAGTTCGCTGGGGGGCCAGGTGAAAAATCCGTATGACCTCACCAGAACACCAGGCGGCTCTTCCGGCGGAACAGGCGCAGCTGTCGCGGCGAATTTCGCGGCTGCCGGCACAGGGTCTGATACCGGCGGCTCGATCCGTTCCCCTTCTTCGGCGAACAGTTTGGTAGGACTCCGGCCAACCCGCGGCTTAATCAGCCGGGACGGTATCGTGCCGGTGTCTTTTACCCAGGACACGATTGGCCCTATGACCCGCAATGTCGCCGATACCGCAAGACTTTTGGACTTTATGGTCGGATACGATCCCAATGATCCAGTGACTGCTCTTAGTGCCGGCAATATTCCAAAGACCTATACGGCGTTCCTGCAAAATGGATTAAAGGGTGCTCGCCTTGGGGTGCTTACGAACTTATTCGGCAGCGGACCGGAATACGAAGAAGTAAACAAGGTAATGGCCAAAGCGATTGACGAGTTAAAGGAACAAGGCGCAGTGATTGTCCGCCTCGAAGACGCGGCCCTCGACACGGAAGCATTGACCGCGAAATTTCGCCTGAACGAGCCGGAGTTTAAGGCGGCACTCAACCGCTATTTAGAGCAGCAGGGTCCACACGTACCCGTGCATTCGCTGGCGGAAATCATCGCCTCTGGCGAGTACCACAAGCCGACACTGGGGAAATTCTTCGCCGCCGCTCAGAGTTATGAGGATGGCCCCAATTCGGCGGACTATAAAGATCGCCGGATGCGAATGGACGAAATTAAGATTGAAGTGGCTAACCTCATGGCGAAGAATCAACTCGACGCGCTGGTGTATCCTCATCAGAAATGTTTGGTCCTTTCCATTGGCGCAACGTTTCAGAAAGACCGCAACGGGATCATCGCGGCTCTGGCAGGCTTTCCGGCCATCGAAGTGCCAGCCGGCTTTTCTGCGCCGACAGCAGATGCTCCTATCGGCGTCCCGGTGGGGATGGAGCTACTTGGGCGCGCGTGGGCCGAGCCCGAATTGATAAAACTTGCTTTCGGTTTTGAGCAGGCAACGCACCTACGAAAGCCGCCAGTTTCCACGCCTGCTTTGGCGGCCTCACAAAGCGGGAAACCTCACTGAGGACAATTTATACTCGATGAGCTTACGGAGATTCGCGAGATGAAAAACAAGGATTTGCTCGTACAACTAAAAAGCCGGCGCGCAGAAACCCTCTCTTCCCTGGTTGCCGAAGAGCTGGAGCGGATGATTATCCGGGGAGAATTGCAGGCAGGAGATCGCATTAACGAGAGCGCGCTGGCCGAGATGTTAAGCATTAGCCGAGGACCTATCCGGGAGGCCTGCCGGAGCCTGGAAAAAAGTAATTTGGTCAGGGTTGTCATGAACCGCGGTGTGTTCGTGCGGGAAATGAGTGTGGCCCAAGCGGCAGAAATTTATGACGTGCGCGCTCACTTGTTCGGCTTGGCGGGACGGCTGGCCGCAAATCGCATCAGTTTACGAGACATTGCCGAACTTCGTGTCAGGGTAGCTGAAATGGAGGAAGCGAAGGATATCGATGCGTATTACCCGTTGAACGTAAATTTTCATGCTCGCCTGGTAGAGCTGTCGGGCAACAAGCGTGTCGCGGAGCTCTACAACGCCCTGAGCAAGGAGCTTCATCTTTTCCGTCGCCGCGGCCTCGTCGAACATGACTCAATGGTTTTGTCAAACCAGGAACATGTGCGAATTATCGAAGCACTACGCGACCACAGCAGTGATTTATCGGAACGCACGATGACTGACCACATTCTAGCCGGGAAAACCAGATTGCTCGAAAGAGTTGGAGAGCTAGGCCACGAAGTCTCGGAACCCGGTCTGCATACTACTGAACCCGGCCTACATACTACTAAGGAGAACGAGTGAAGATTAGAGAGATACGCGCGAGCGTACATACTTCGGCTATTTCCGTTCCATTGCTTGAGCAAAAGGTCCACGGGTATGGCCGTGAAGAGCAAAAGGAATTTGTCTTTTGTGAGGTTGAAACCGACGACGGCCTCTCCGGTCTGGCGATCACCGGTCATTTTCTGGCGCGCTCTGTTGTTGTCGCACTGAAGACATACATACTGCCGGAAGTGCGCGATATGGATGTGCGGGATACCGAAGCCATCCACCAGAAGATCTGGTCGAAGCTAAACCCTCGAGCCATGACCGGGGTCATTTCGAGCGCGTTGTCATGCCTCGACATCGCTCTCTGGGATATTCAAGGCAAGGCGGCAGGCAGGTCAGTTGCAGGGCTGCTTGGAAATGCCAGAACCACGATACCGGCCTATGTAACCTTTGGGTTTCCTCAGTACGACCGCGAGCAATTAGCCGAAGCCGCAAAGCTGCAAGTGTCGCGGGGCTTCTCCGCAATGAAACTCGTCGTCGGGGTGGATAAGAAAGGTTGGCGCGAGGATGCTATTCGGGTTCGCGTTGTTCGCGACGCCGTGGGCAGCGACGTCGACCTCATGATCGACGCCAATTATCTATTCAACCCAGTACAGGCCAAATTCCTTTGCCGTGCGATCGAAGACTGCAACATTACATGGTTTGAAGAGCCTTTACAGCAAAACGATGCCCGAGCGCTCGCAGACCTGCGGGCACATACGAAAATACCGATTGCCGCGGGGCAGATGGAAGGTCATCGCTGGCGCCTTCGCGAACTCGTAGAAAAGCAGGCGGTAGATATTTTGCAGCCGAACTGTTGCTTTTGCGGTGGCTACACGGAAGCTCGCAAGGCCGGCCACTTGGCCCAGATTTACAACCTTCCGATCGCAAACGGCGGCGGCTGGCCCCTTTTCAATATGCACACTTTTGCCGGCCTCATGAACGGCTGGATTGTGGAGTGGCATTTGGGGATGGTTCAGGTTGGCCAGATGCTTTTCCTCAATCCTCCAGAGCCTGTGAAGGGAATGTTGACGATACCTGACGCTCCCGGCCTCGGGCTAACTCTGAATCGCGATGCGTTGCGGGAGAGCGAAGTGAAGGAATGAAGATTCTCGATATTCGCGAAATCGTTGTCCCCATCAAATCGGACATTCGCAATGCCTACATCGACTTCAGTCAGATGACGGTGAGCGCCCTGGCAGTCATCACAGACGTAATGCGCGATGGCAAACGGGTCGTCGGTTTCGGTTTCAATTCCAACGGCCGATACGCACCAAGCGGCCTCTTGCGTGACCGCTTTATTCCGCGACTGCTAGCCGCAGATCCTGCTAGCGTGCTCGATGACACCGGCGAGAATCTCGATCCGTTTAAGATTTGGGGCATTGTCATGCGGAATGAGAAGCCGGGAGGGCACGGCGAAAGGTCGGTCGCAGTCGGTGTCCTCGACATGGCGATATGGGACGCAGTGGCGAAGATCGCCGGTGTGCCGCTTTATCGTCTTCTGGCAGATCGTTTTAGGGCGGGCGTCGCTGATACAAAGGTTTTTGTCTATGCAGCCGGCGGTTACTACTACCCCGAGAAAGGTTTGTCAGCTTTACAACAGGAGATGCAAAGCTATCTCGATCTGGGTTATTCCGTAGTGAAGATCAAGATCGGCGGAGCTCCGCTAGCGGAAGATCTCCAGCGCATCGAAGCGGTCCTGAAAATCCTAAAGAGCGGCGACCAGTTGGCGGTGGACGCGAACGGACGTTTTGATCTCGAGACAGCGATTGCATACGCGCACGCTCTTGAACCATACCATCTGCGGTGGTACGAGGAAGCCGGGGATCCGCTCGATTATGAATTGCAAGCAGAGCTTGCCGGCCATTATCAGGGGCCCATGGCAACGGGAGAGAATCTTTTTTCGGTGCAGGACGCACGCAATCTGATCCGGTACGCAGGCATGCGATCCGATCGCGATGTCCTCCAGTTCGATTGTGCACTTAGCTACGGTCTGGTCGAATATCTGCGGATACTAGACATGCTGAAAAAACACGGATGGTCTGCGAACCGTTGCATTCCACACGGTGGCCATCAGCTATCGCTCAATATAGCCGCCGGCCTGGGGCTTGGGGGCAATGAATCCTATCCTGGTATTTTCCAACCCTTCGGTGGATTTGCCGATAATACTCCGGTTGAAAATAGTTACATTGCGCTGCCTGATATTCCCGGAATTGGATTCGAATCAAAGAAAGAACTGTTCCATCTGCTAAAGACACTTTCCGAGAGTTAGAAACCGCACCATCGATAGAAAAACCTTGGGGGAACGGCAATGCACGAGACGTCCCGGACCAACAAGCTCCGAAATAATATTACGCTTCAAGTCTTGTTGGCTATTGTTGCCGCCATAGTGCTCGGCAAACTCGATCCCAAACTTGCCCTGGCCATGAAGCCGCTTGGCGATCTCTTCATCAAGCTTATCCGCATGGCGATTGCTCCCATTGTATTTCTCTGCGTTTCCACCGGAGTTGCGCACATCGGTGACATTCGCAAGGTAGGGCGAATCGGGATGAAGGCCCTAGTCTATTTTGAGCTGGTAACGACACTTGCTCTGGCTATTGGTCTAGCGTCTGTCGCACTTTTCAAACCTGGAGTTGGCGTCAACGCTCTACCCTCGGCGTCTGCTGCAGGGGATTACGCTGCCTATGCCAATAAGGGTAAGGAGTTTTCATTTCTCGAGTTCGTAATGGGCACCGTCCCCGATAACATACTGGGGGCCTTCGTAAAGGGTGATTTGCTCCAGGTCGTGGTGATTGCGTTACTAGTCGGCATCACTTTAATTGGGATGGGGAGCCGCGGTCATTCCGTTGTCCGAGGTTTAGACAGCGTGATGATGGTATTTTTCGGAATCATTAGAATCATTATGCGGATTGCCCCGATAGGAGCCTTCGGGGCAATGGCGTTCACGGTCGGGAAGTTTGGCACTAGTGCCTTATTGGCGTTGTCCAAGCTTGTCGTCGTCACATATCTGACAGAAGCGTTTTATGTCTTCGTTGTTTTGGGGTTAATAGCTTATTTCTTTGGCTTTAACTTAATCCACTTAATTAAACACATCCGAGATGAGATTCTCTTAGTTATCGGCACGTCATCCTCTGAAAGTGTTCTGCCTCAGCTCATGCAAAAGCTTGAGCGATTCGGAGCCTCGCGTTCTGTGGTCGATTTGGTCTTGCCAACAGGATACGCATTCAATCTGGGCGGCTTAGCAGTATCGTTGCCCATCAGCACCGTTTTTATCGCCCAGGTCTATCACGTTCCACTCAGTCTCAGCCGCCTCTTGGCTCTGGTGGCCATCATGCTGGTTACTTCGAAGGGAGCCGCCGGCGTGACCGGAGCTGCCTTTATAGTGCTAGCCACGACTGTCGGAGCGTCGGGCATTCTGCCGCTAGAAGGGCTTGCGCTCTTGTTTGCTGTTGATAGTTTCCTATCGATGGCGCGAGCCCTCGCCAATGTTATTGGGAACGGAGTCGCGACGATTGTGATTGCAAAGCTGGAAAACGAGTTTAGTTCCATACCGGTAGCGGAGGCAGTTTCCCAATAGCCAGAAGCCACAAGAACGCGTGACTTGCGATCCAGGAAACGTTGTCAAGTGAATGAAGTCAAAATTCCGATGAGGAAGACCCCATGAAGAGGTTTTTCGCGATTCTCGCGACTCTTTTGACCATCGCCGCTTCGCAAGCGCAGGCTCAACAGCCGACGAGTCAGCAGCTGCCCATGATGCACATGGCAGGCATTTTGGGACTGGTCGAGACCATCCCGCTGCCGGGAGATGGCTACATGGACCATCTAGCGGCAGATGTCAAAGGCCAGCGCCTCTTTATTTCTGGCGAGGCCGCGAAGAGCCTTATAACTGTGGACCTGCGAGCCGGCAAGGTGATCCATGAGACCAAAGGGCTTTCGGCTATGCCAAAAAAGCCGTTCTATCTTCCCGAGACCAACGAAGTCTGGGTGACCCTGACAGATAGCACTGTGGTCGCGATTAGTGGCACTACTTACGAGGTCATCAAGACGGTGCAATTGTCCGGATATGGTGATCCGAACAGGGGCGCGGATAACGCTGCGTACGATCCTGCCACTCATCTGCTTTATGCCGGCGTTGAAGTCTTTGAAGACTTTGGCGGCAGCGGCGAGCACGGATCCACGGATGCTTCGATCGACATAGTCGACACAAAAACGGCCAAGTTGGCGGGCAGCATTAAGCTCCCCGGCGGCGATCCGGCCGGCATCATAATCGAGCCGTCCGGAAAAAGACTGTACGTCACTATGGGAGATATTGTGGAAGGTGACAGCCATGTTGCGGTGATTGATCTCGAAAAACGTACCGTGGTCGCGCAGTGGCCCATCACCGGAGGCCCGGTGCCGCATACCGCGGGTCTGGATGCAGCCCATCATCGCCTGTTTGTTGGCAGCCGGACCAAAGCCCATACGGGCAATATTGGCGGCGGGCACCAGCATGAACCGGGAAAGCTAGTTGTCATGGACACCGAGACGGGGAAAGTGGTTCAAGTGCTCGACAGCGTGGGCGGCGCAGACGACCTCCAATATGACGCGCCTACCAGCCGCATTTACTTCGTAGGAACGACGGGCACGGTTGCCATTTTTAAAGAGATCGACCCAGATCACTTCGAGCTTCTTGGGAAAGTTCCGACCGGGGCAATCGCTAAGACGGGCCTCTGGGTGCCTGAACTGAAGCGGTTCTACTCGGCTGTCCCGAGGCACTATATTCTCACCACACGCCATGGAACACAGAATCTACTAGAGGACCTGCTTAAGGAATTGAACATCGCGCAAGGAGTGACGGCGCGCGAAAAGAGTGCCGGCTGGCAAACCTCGATTCTTTCCGACCTGGTAATCGAAGAAGCCCATCTCATGGTCTTTGAGTACGTACCTTAACGAGTGATTGCAGAGTAGAGGGATTATGAGTGATACTGCCAAGCTCGCGCCGGGCCCGCCACGGGTTGGGATAGCCGAACTACAGGGGTTCGTCACGCGGGCGCTGACCTCAGCCGGGATTCCCCCGGAGGATGCCTCTCAGGTGGCCGCGCTGATGGCCGAAGCCGACGCGCGCGGCGGGGACGCGCATGGCCTGTTCCGGCTGCCGCAGTACGTGAAGCAGATCGAAAGCGGGGGAATCAACGCAAGGCCCAACATTCGGACCGTGAGCGACAGAGCGGGTGCGGCACTCGTCGACGGCGACAACGGCCTAGGGCATCTGGTTATGAAGCGGGCCGCAGAACTGGCGATCGAGAAAGCCCGCCAGTGCGGCATTGGTTGGGTAGGGACGCGGCGCAGCAATCACGCCGGCCCGGCGCAGCTTTACGCACGGATGCCCGCGCAAAAGGACATGATTGGATTGTATTTTTGCGTTGGTAATGCCAATCTTCTGCCCCCGTGGGGCGGTACCGAGGTGCTGCTCAGCACCAACCCCATTTCGATCGCCGTGCCCGCCTGGAAACATCCGTCGATCGTGCTTGACATGGCCACGACGAACACCGCTTTTGGCAAGATCAGGCTCAAGGCGCAGCGCAATGAGCCGATGCCGGAAGGTTGGATGATCGACCGGCAAGGNNNCGCGAAGCGGGCCAGCGAAGGCTTCCTCGTCCCTGTCGGCGGCCCGAAAGGGTATGGCCTGGCGCTGATGTTTGGTTTGCTGGCCGGAACATTGAACGGAGCCGCGTTTGGCCGGGACGTGGTCAACTACACCGTGGACTCCAAAACCCCAAGCAACACGGGCCAGGCCATTGTGGCGGTAGATATCGCGACGTTCGCCGACGTCGAGGCCTTTAAGCAGAATGTCGATGAGTTGTGGGAGGTCATGAAGTCGTCCCCCACGCTACCGGGCGTAGATGAAGTCCGGCTGCCGGGCGAGCATTCGGCGCAGCTTTACCGCGAGCGGATGGCCGATGGGGTTCCGCTGGGCGCCGAGTTGCGCAAGGTTCTGGATGAACTCGCCGATCGTCTGGGCATCGAGCGATTGCAGTAGAAGATGCCTGCCTCTAATACTCGTACGCGGGCGACCATGTCTCTAGCGGATCGCTTTTTCGTGCAAGGAGACCCCTGAAATGCCGAACCCTGATGTGACCGGTGTGCGCCCCGTCGATATTCACGCGCATTATTTTCCGCAAGCCTATCTCGACGTGCTCGCCCAAGAGGGGCCGCGCTTCAACGTGGAATATCGCGCGGCGGAGGAAGGTTTTTACATCAAGACGGAGACACGCTTTCAGGGACCACTTCCCTACCGGGCCGTCGACTTAAAGAAGCGGATCGCGGATATGGATGCGCAGGGCACGGCCGTGCAGGCGATGTCGCTCACCGGACCCATGGCGCATTGGGGCGACGAAGAAGTCTCTCACAAACTAGCGCGCGCATGGAACGATGCGGCCAGTGCCGCGCATGAGCAATATCCGGCGCGGCTGGTCGCACTACTGACGCTTCCCATGCTCTTCCCGGATCGCGCCATTGATGAACTGAATCGCGCGAGCAAATTGCCGGGAATGCGGGGCGTTTACATGGGCACGAACATCAACCATCGCGATCTCGACGACCCGCTGTTTGAGCCGATTTTTACCCGCATCGAGGCACTCAATCTTCCCATTTTCTTGCATCCGCTGCAGGTGGTTGGCGGACAGCGCACCGCGCCGTTCTATCTCTCAAACATGCTGAGCTTCCCTTTCGACACCGCCATCGCCGTCTGCCATCTGATTTTCGGGGGCGTGCTCGACCGGCACCCGAAGCTTCAGTTCAGCCTGCCGCACGGCGGGGGCGTGTTGCTGATGCTGATGGGACGCATCGACCACGGCGCGACAGTGCGGCCAGAAATCGAAAAGCTACAGTTGCCGAGGCCTCCTAGCGAATACCTGCAACGGTTTACGTTCGACACCATTGTCCACTCGAAATCCGTCATGGAATTCGTGATCGGCGAAGTGGGCGCCGAGCGCATCATGATCGGGTGCACTTCCTGGATCAAGTAAATTTAACAAGCTTGCAACGAAAGATGATCTTAGGCGACAACGCCGCACGACTGCTCAAGCTCTGACCCAACAATACGCCTTAACGGTAATTGGTGACCCAGTTGTGACGCTGACGCCGCCAGCTACACTCCTGCTGACAGTTGCCAGCAAATAATTATGGCCTGCAATTTGGAGATTTTTCGAAGCTTGTAAACGCGATTTGGAACGCAACATCCGACATCCCGTTGCTGCTGGAGTGGCGAAGACTCTGGTTCGCCTCTCCAAGCGCCTGGGACTTACGATGCCGTGGGGACATCGACGGCTGGCACCGTCCCCAGCGGCGATGCGACCGCTCCGGTTGCCACTTGGATAATATTGTTGCGCACTGCATACAGCACCAGCTCGCTGATCGAGTGCAGGCCCAGCTTGCGCATGATGTTGCTGCGATGCGTCTCCGCCGTCTTCACGCTCAGATCGAGGTGACTGGCAACCTCTTTTGTGGACCTGCCTTCGGCCAGGAGCTGCACCACTTCGCGCTCTCTTGGCGTCAGGTTTGGCAGCACGTTTTTCTTCTGCGTTCCGTGGGTTCCGCGATAGCCGGAAAGCACCATTTCCGCGACGCGAGCGGTGAAGAAAGTCTTGTTGTATTGCAGCGCCTCGATCGCCGAGAGCAGATCGCGGGCAGCATCCGACTTGAGCAGAAAGCCGCGCGCACCTGCATCCAAAACGGCGCGCACTGCCTCATCTGTATCCGTGATCGTTAAGATCAGCACTCGCGTCTGCGGATTCTCGCGCAGAATCTGGCGCGTCGCCTCCAGACCATTGAGGGTAGGCATGCCGATGTCCAAGATGACAATGCCGGGTTCCAACTCCTTCGCTAACTCAACCGCTTGCCGGCCGTTTTCCGCCTCGGCGCACACTTCCCACGTAGGTTGGGTCTTTATCAGGGACACCAACCCCTTGCGCACTATTTCGTGATCGTCAGCGACTAGGATCCGCAGCTTATTCATCCACCCCTCATCGAATCAGTTCGGTATCCGCTTAGAGAGAAACTGAGCTTCTTCTTTTATCGGTCCTGGGACAAGGAAAGTCTATACGGTGAATCGTGTATGCGTCCGTTACAGCAATCTTTGGGCAGGACCGATAAACCTGAGATAAGAAGGGGGAAGCAAGTGTCAATTCCGTCGGCCGCGACGGGGATGCTGAGCTTCCGGCAGCATTAAGGGGCCAACGTCATCGAACCATCTGGCAAAAACCGTAGTTTTCGGCTTGATTCGCGGAATGTATGCACTTCTGAGTTACAGCGAGCCTTTCGCTGGGCTACGGGAATAACCGGATGGGCGCGGAGGCCGCAACCCTCTACCGTGCGTGTGGAAGAGAGAATCCAGGCGCTGGTGATACCCAAGTTGTTACTCGCGAGGTCAAGCGCGAGGTCAAGCGAGAGGAGCGAATCGTGAGCAACGAACCCAAATCGGCGGCCCAACACAAACTCACCGTGCGCCAGGCGCAGGAAGGCAACGAAGAGGCACTGGCAGCCATATTTCAAGCGCACAAATCCAAAGTCTACTCGCTCTGCCTAAGGATGACAGGCAACACGGCCGAGGCGGAGGACTTGACTCAGGATGCGTTCCTCCAGATATTTCGAAAGCTGGGGGCGTTTCGCGGAGATTCGGCCCTTTCCACCTGGCTGTATCGAGTGGCGGTTAACACCGTTCTGATGCACTTTCGCAAGAATGGGCTGCGCCCCATGTCACTGGAACAGCCGGTCAACGGCAAGCCCGGAGCGTCCGGGCGGGAACATGGGAGAGTCGACGAGCGGCTGGCTGCCTCGGTAGATAGAATCGCTATGACTCGGGCGATGAAAGAGCTGCCGGCGGGATATCGAAACATTTTCGTAATGCACGAAGTACAGGGATACGACCATCGGGAGATCGCGCGTCTTTTGTGCTGCTCCGTGGGAAACTCCAAATCGCAGTTGCATCGAGCGAAAGCGAGAATGCGAGACCTATTGTGCTAAGGGTGGCTGGCAGATAGCACGTCACAGGCACAGCACAGGGAAGACGGCCCGCCGTAGCGACGCAACCGCCAAAGCAGCCTGGGCAAATACAGTGGACCACACGAGTCTGCCGGTCTAAACGGGGCTTCGGCCTTGAATGACTCGAATTAAAACTACCGCGACGGCAACGATGAGAAGCAGGTGAATGTAGCCACCGAGAGTATACGCACTGACCATACCGAGCAACCACAGCACAAGAAGTAGTACGAAAATTGTCCAGAGCATGGCAAGCCCTCCTTAACCTTAGCGTTGATTTTTTTGGAAATGCCCGGTGAAGCGGCAAGACTAGCTGGCCTTACGCCGCTCGCTCTCCGTGTTGTGGTCAGCGGAGTCGGCAAGATTCCAGTCCTCGACTTGTTTCTGGGCTTCTGCTTTCGCGATGCCGTAGCGTTCCTGGATGGTCCCAATCAACTGATCGCGCTTCCCAGCGATTACGTCGAGATCCTGATCCGTTAGCTTGCCCCAGCGCTCCTTGAGTGAACCCTTGATCTGCTTCCATTTGCCCTGCAGTTGATCTGAGTTCATGGCATATCCTCCTGATCGAATTGAAGTCCATTTGAATTAGTCCAAATCGAGCATAGGAGAAACGACGGCGGCTTGCCGATCCATTGGAAAGGGTATCTCCCTGGAAGAATCGCTGCAGTCGGCCGGATCGGTGAGACTCGGTGAATGCGTGTAAAACGGCGATCAACAGGTTGCGCAGGTACGGAAATACAGGAAATACAGTATTGGTTTCAGCATGCGGTTCACCCTATGATCCCTTCCGAGGGCCACTACTCTATGATGTCCTGCGTCAATCGCAATTGCAGTCAGCCTCTCGCTTCTTTCCTGGAGGGACGTTTGTTTCATTTTGAGATTCTTTCGATTTCTGTCTCGGCCGATGACAGCAATAAGCAAGACTCTGACGAAGTCCCGTACCGCACCGGAGTGAACTTCTGGCTCTGTGGCAGTTGCGCCGCCGCGATGACGCTCATTCTGGAGCCTGTGGGGGGGCTGCAACTGGTTCCCTTGGAACATTTCACGCAGGCACCTACCGATTCCGTGGGCGGACAGGTGCATGCTTTGGTGGGCGCCATGCAGCAAGGTTGACCGATGGCCACGCCAGACAGATAGGTCTCGTTTATCGCATTCCTACAGTATCTCCTCGATGGATCGACGAAAAGAGCGCCTCTAAGCTCGTCTTGTCGCACATACTCACTATGTGGAAATGAGGATTTTTATGTCATTACGCAAACTGCTAGGAATCGGTTTCATGGTCGCGGGAATGACTGCGGCAACCTACGCGGCAGATGCCGACGACAAGAACGCGTCGGCCGAGGTCAAGAGAGTCCAGTCCGCCGCCACAGTTCTGGATGAGATCATGGGCACGCCCGACAAGGGAATTCCGCGGGAAATTCTGGAGTCCGCCAAGTGCATAGCCGTGGTTCCGTCCATGATCAAGGGCGGGTTTATCATCGGCGCCCGCTACGGTAAAGGTGTGGCGACGTGCCGCACCAGCGTCGCAGGCTGGAGTGCACCCGCGCCCTTAACCATTGCGGGCGGCAGCTGGGGCCTTCAATTCGGTGGCGAGGCCGTGGATGTGGTGATGCTGATCATGAATGAGAAAGGCATGCAAAACCTGCTGAGCAGCAAGTTCAAGCTCGGAGCTGAAGGATCGGCTGCCGCCGGGCCCGTCGGCCGTCAGGCCGAAGCCAACACCGATTGGAAGATGCGCGCGGAGGTTCTGACCTATTCCCGCGCCCGAGGGGTCTTCGCCGGTCTCGAACTGAACGGCGCCGTGATCAAACAAGATGAAGACGATACCCGGGTCTTGTATGGAAAGTTGGTTCCCTTCAAAACCATACTCGAAGGAAGCGTCGCTCCTCCAGCGGGAACGCATCGCTTCGTGGCCACGGTATCCAAGTACGCATCTGAGGTAAAACAGGAGCGGGGCGCGACCAACTCACCGCCGGCGGCCCCTCCTCCGCCCTCACGCTAACGCTGCTGCTAACCGGGCGCCTCTGACGGCAGCTCACGTTCTGCTCGCGGGAGTTCGGCACTGGAAAAGGCGCCGGATGCGGAACTCCCTTCTTCTCCCGATTCGGGAGACCCATCCTGCGGCTCTGCCAGCGGGATGGTGATGATGACGGAGGTTCCCGACGATCCTGAAAGAAGGGTCAAAGATCCGCCAAGCTCGCGGACTCGCTCCCGCATTCCGGCCAGCCCCACCCCAGAGCCGACCCCGTCTTTTGTGAAACGCCGCAAGCGCGGCTCGGGGATACCCTTGCCGTTATCCTTGATTTCCATTTGAACTCGCTCGGCATCCAGTTGCAACTGAACGTCTACCATCGAGCCCCCGGAGTGGCGATGGACATTGGTCAGAGCTTCCTGCAAGGCACGGAAGAGTACAATCTCGATTTCCCTGTCCAGCCGCGCCAAGCCGGACGGGAAGTCGAGGTTGACCTCGATACCGCTGCGCTGCGCGAGACCTTGGGCGTACCAGCGGGCAGCCGAGACAAATCCTGCCTCATCCAGCAAGGGAGGATGGAGCAAGTGGGACAAAGTCCGGGTTTCGGCCAGACACCGTTCGACGGTCCCCGCACACTCGGAGGCCAGCTCAGCCTCTCGCTTGCTGGTGACACTTGCGGAGAGAAGATCAAGATTGATTTTCGCGGCGGTGAGATATTGACCAAGACTGTCGTGCAACTCGCGGGCGATTCGGCGGCGCTCCTCGTCTTGCAGGGTGAGGATGCGGCCGCTGAGCCTACGGGCGGCATCTTCGGCTTGTTTGCGGGCTGTGATGTCCGTATTGATTTCCAGCCATCCGGCGAGTTCGCCCTGGTTGTTCCGCAGCGTGGCCCAGCGACTGGCCACCGTGATCTGGGAGCCATTCCGTATGGTTTGCAGCAATTCCCCTTCCCAGAACTCGCTCTCGGCAATCTCGGAAAATGGAATGGGAAACACGGTGCGAACCAACTCCTGCGGTGAACGGCCGACCGCCTCGCCGGCAGTCCAGCCGTAGAGCCTTTCGGCGCCGTGGTTCCAATAGGAAACCTTGTCATCCGCCGTCCGCACAAAGATCGCATCGTTGACCAAATCGACCAGTCGGGCCTCCTCCGTGATTTGCGCCGTCTTCCCTTCCGCTTCGAGAGGGTGGTCCTGAAGTACCAGTCTCATGCGGGATTCACTTTCGCGGAGGGCATCTTCGGCACTCTCCTGTTGTGCTCTCGCGCGACGCGACGCTTCGCCCAAGGCAACAATCATCGCCGACAACGCCAGAAATCCGGCCATCCCCCAAAGGGCCGTTCGATCCAGGCTCGTGGCTGATCCCAATGGCGGCAGAAGCCAGTACGCCACTCCGAACAGGGAGACGATCGTCGCTGCGATGGAGGGTCCGAGCCCGCAGTACCATGCCGAAAACACAACCGCCACGCAAGCGGTGTGGTAGGGATTGTCCTGTCCGAGAAAGGGCGTGAGCCAGTAGCGCAGCGCGACCGCAAACGCAGCACTCGAAACCGCGAGGCCGTAGCGAAGCGCACTGCCCGCCGCTCTCCGTCTAAATGAATCGGTTCGTGGCATGAAAGACTACGGCCCGACCATGCCGGGTTCTGAGAAAAATACTGTACCATAGCAAGCTCTCTAGCAGGCTCTTCGGGGCTTAGGACGCGCTCCTACAGAATCCACTGTATTCCGTGTCCTGCGGTGCAACGCTACCATTACCTTTGGTTCTGTGCCGTCCTTACGGAGGCCACAGGTCTTAGGAGATGTTGGGCGATTGGCTCCGCTACACCATAAAGTTGGTTGCGGAGCGAAAGTACGGACTGAGTGGAGTCGATGTGGGCAGGCAAATGCGGGTATTGATTGTTGATGACCATGAAGTCGTCCGGAAGGGTGTCCGGTCGCTTCTCCTGCGCTCGGGTTACGACGTTTGCGGCGAGGGAAGTAATGGCGAGGAAGCTATCAAAAAGGCGAAGGCCTTAAAGCCGGACGTCATGGTAATGGACGTCGGCATGCCGTACTTAAATGGCTTGGAAGCAACCCGCCAAGTTCGCAGGATTCTTCCCGACACAGAAGTGGTGATCTTGAGTCAGCACGATTCCCCGGAAATACTGCGCCAGGCTGTTGCCTGCGGTGCGCGCGGTTATGTCGTGAAGTCTCTGATCGCCAAGAACCTGCTGGCGGCGATTGAAAAAGTGGGCCGTCACGAGTCGTTCTTCGAGTCCGCGACCGGTGGCGCACCCGGTGAGCCCAGCCGCAGGAACGTGGACGTGGAGGAGACGCTGCAATAAAGCACGAACGTGGAACACGCGCTTCACGAGAACTTAAGCCTTCGGACTAACCTTCAGGGATATAACTCACCCGGACGATCTGCGGTATTCGCTATCAGAGCAAGCAGCGCTATCTCCGTAAGCACGGCCGTTGCTTAAAAACGCCAACTAAGTACGGACTGCAAGCGTGGATGTGTCGACGAGTACCGACGTTGTGGGCTCATCCAGGCTCTTGAGAAGTTCCGCGAGCAGAACCTGCAAGCGTTGTGAATTGTGCTCGGTGGAAACCTCTTGGCAGAGCGCTCGCCAGTCTTGTCTTTTGCCGGTAGCCATAATATGCCTCCTGGTTTCAACATCGGACTGCAGAGCCAACCCGCTCATACCCTGTAGGGAAGCAAACACAATGCCAAATTCACCGGTGCAAAATAACTATCGCAGTGTCAATAGGTTAGCCCGTTCTCCGTAATCTGGAATCTCACGTTATGCGGTAACGCGAGTAACTTTGCGCTCTCGGGTGCTCGAAGCTACACGGCGCAAGGCAATTTAGGGAAGGTCGCCAGGCAGGTAATTCTGGCTTGAGTCTCGGCGCGTCGAGCGGGGTCTTCGACTTGGACTTGTGCTGGATCCCGCCCAGGCGGCCTTCCAAATGGGCTTATTGCCGTTCCCCTGGGTTGCTGGGCCGATTATTTCGCCCCGGCGGCGGCATCCGTTGCTGCAGCTTTTGCTGCTGTTGTTCGTGCTTTTGCTGCAATTGCTGTGTCTGCTGCTGATGCCGCTGCTCAGTTTGCTGCTTCCTTGCTTCGTCGACGTTCCGCTGCGCCATCCGCTGATGGTCTTGTTCTTGCTTCTGCTGCAGCTTTTGCCGTTCCTGATCTTGCTTCGCCTGCAGCTTCTCCTGCTGCTGCTGGTACTTCCGGTCCATGTTGGGGTTGCCCGTGTTTGGAGCATCAGAACGAGCACCATGGGGTAGATCGTTCGCATGGACGATTGGGTCGCGTCTCGAGTTGTTGTTTTCCGGCCGTGCTGACGGCCTGTTGGCCTGTGCTTGTACCCTGCCTTGGTTGCGTTGGGGGTTATAAGGCGCTCCAGCCTCCTTTGCCATTACGACTTCCCTTCCGCGAAGATCTCCGGGTCTCGGAGTGGCGGCAACCGGCGGTCTGCCGCGATTTGTTGAAGCTCTTTGTTCCGGGTTCGAACGGGCTGCCCGCAAATGTTCGATCTGAGCCGCCACGGGCGGAATGTGTCTGGCGCGGGCAACGGC
>WNFL01021559.1_pt1 | contig 22684 bp, 25 predicted proteins | sample 5400361 | NCBI WGS metagenome assembly WNFL01 (sample SAMN13153351, study PRJNA577476) | soil metagenome | isolation source: 40 cm soil on Douglas fir-dominated hillslope | place: USA:California | collected 2013-09-17
CGGTGACCAGGACCTGACCATCGTCACCCGCGCGCTCGAACAGCAGGCAGGATCGCCGCACCCGAGCTAGGCAGTGCGCAAAGCTAGCACCAGGACTTCGCCCCAACGGAGAATAGATGCTCCTCGGGCAAGCCGGCGCGGTCGGCTCAAGGACCCTGGCGGACGACGCCGCGATCGCGGAGTGAAACGCTCGCCAGGGCATAGCCTGACGAGCCGCGCAGTTATCTGGGTGGGGGAGGCGCGCCGATGTACGGGGTGAGCGCATGACCGGGGTTCTGGTGGTGGAGGACGAGCCGGTGCTGGCTTCGGTCCTTGAGGTGCCGATCCGAACCGAGCCCGACGTGGATTGCGTGCGCGCCGCGGGAACGGTGGGTGAGGCGCTCGAGAAGATGGCCAGGCACGTCCCCGATGTCGTCCTGATGGACATCGAGCTCCCTGACGCCGACGGAATCGAAGGAATCAGGCGGATCAAGGCGACCTACCCCGAGGTCAGCGTTCTCATCCTCACGGTGGGCGCCACCCCGCGCCGTCTTGTGGTGGCAGCCACGGCCGGGGCGGCCGGCTTCCTCAGCAAGGACAGCTCATTCCCCGACATCCTGGCGGCGATCAGGAACCCCGGCGAGAAGATGGTGATCGACGGCAGCACGCTCAGGGCGCTCATCGATGAATGTCTCGGCGGACAGCCGCAGGGCGCCGCGCCGGCTGCATGGCCAGGGTCCGAGCCTGGCTGGGCCCGGCTCACCGCCCGGGAGCGGGAAGTACTCGGCCTGAGGGGGAAGGGCTCGACCCCCGGGCGATCGCGGACCAGCTCGTCGTAAGCCTGCATACCGCCCGCGGCCACGTCAAGAACGTCCTGACGATGCTCGGTGCGCACAGCCAGCTTCAGGCGGTCGTTGTGGCGGCCCCGTCCGGGCTCCTGCCGGCCGATATGCGGCCAGCTCAGCGCCCCGCTCGCTGACCTGTCCGATCCGCCCCGAGCGGTGACTGCACATTCCTCTCAGCCGGGTGTAGCCGGCCGCCAGCGGGGCACGGTGACTTTGGACCCGGAGGCGGGCCGGCCCGCGTAACCGACAGGGCCTGGGTGCGCCGAGAAGGATGCAGAAGCCCTGGTAGCTGGCAGCTGTCGTCGGCGAGCCAAGCGCTTGCTGCCCGGGGGCACGCAAGCGTGTCGCCTGGCTGACCCGTGTGTCCGGTGCAAACGCAGCGGCAAGGGAGGAACACCATGCCCGGGAAGCTCGAAGGTAAGGTCGCCCTGGTCACGGGCGGCAGCTCCGGCATCGGCCTGGCCACGGCCAGGCAGCTCGCCAACGACGGTGCCCACGTGTACATCACCGGCCGCCGGCAACGCGAGCTAGACACAGCGGCGGCCTCCATCGGCTCCAGCGCCACCGCCATCCAAGGAGACGTCGCCAACCTCGCCGACCTGGACCGGATCTACACGCAAATCGGGCAGGAGGAAGGACGCGTCGACATCGTCTTCGCCAACGCGGGCATCGGCGAACTCGTCCCCTTCGGCTCGATCAGCGAGGAGCACTTCGACAACCTCTTCGACGTCAACGTCAAGGGCGTCGTGTTCACCGCGCAGAAGGCTCTGCCGCTGATGCCCGACGGCGGCACGATCATCTTGAACGGCTCCATCGCGTCCGTCAGGGGTACACCGGCCGCCAGCGTCTACTCCGCCACCAAGGCAGCCATCCGCTCGTTCGCGCGCACATGGACGACGGACCTCAAGGACCGCGGCATCAGGGTCAACGTCGTCAGCCCCGGCCCGATCGACACGCCGGGGGTGCACGAGGCGCTCGTCCCTGAGCAGCTGAATGCAGAGGTCTCAGCCACAACCATGGGCCGTCTGGGCCGCCCGGAGGAACCCGCGAAAACCGTCGCCTTCCTCGCTTCTGATGATGCGAGTTTCATCACCGGCGCCGAGCTGTTCGTCGACGGCGGGGCCGCCCAGGTCTGACTCACTCGTCTGGATCAGGGGCAGGCGTGCCGACGGAATGCTGGTCTTGATGCCAGTGGCTGATCCGCCGGCTGAGGTGGTGAACGGTCGCTGCCTGCTTAGCCACCAGCAGCGGGTCGCGCTGCGGGAGCACCAGGATTCCGGCAGCCAGCCCAATGCGCTCAGTCCTCCCGGCGAGATAGCTCAAAATGTGAACGACTCGAGCAGATTCCCGAATGGTTCCGGCAAAGCGGCCGGGAGGAGGATGTGGTCGCTGGTCCACAACGTCGAATAGCCCCGTTCCTCCGGGTGCCCGGCGATCGCGATCATGGCATCGCGGTGCCCGAGGCTGCTGTAGTTCGGCAGGTTCAGGCCGAAGATCATTTGTGTCTCCTCTCCTAGCGCTTCGCCGAGGCTCCGCCCTGCTCGACATCGCTGACCTGCCATGCGCCGAGCGCGGTCAGCCGCCCGGTTCTGGCCTCGAAGCGGATGGTGATGAACTCGAGATGGAGCCGCTCCTTCACGGTCTTGGGTTCGGGGAAGTAGTGGAAGGTAACCCGCAAGCCGTGGACTCCCGCGGCGTCAGCCAGTACGACCTCAGACTGGCTGATGCCGCCGCCGGTCACCACCTCCGCCTGAGCGCCGCTGCCGAGAACCCTGCCGCAGCCGCGGCGCCGACGCAATCCGGGGCAACACAGGAAGACGCGTTGCTTATAATCCTGTCCGCTCGCAAATCGTGGACACCGGCGAGTTCTCGCTAATCCCATCCACGGGGTTCAGCCGTTGGCGTGATTACAGCGTCAGATAGCGGTCCGGCCACCATCGACCGGGATGACCGCGCCGGTGATGTAGCTTGCCCGGTCCGAGGCGAGGAAGGCGATGACCTCGGCGATCTCCCCGGCCTGAGCGGCGCGGCCAAGCAGGGTTGTCGCGGCGAGCCGATCGGTCCGCTCGGTGCTCGCGCTGGTGTACACAGGCCCGGGAGCCACCGAGTTCACCCGCACCCCGGCCGGGCTGAACTCAGCAGCCCAGGCTCGTGTCATCGCAGCCAGCGCCGCCTTGGTGGCCCCGTACGCGGCCCCGCCGGGCAGGCCGACGTGGCCGGCCATCGAATCCAGGCTGATGATGCTGCCGCGTCCCCGGGCCGCCATGCCCGGCGCCAGCGCCGCGACGAGCTGGTACGCCGACCGCACGTTGCTGGCGAACAATGCGTCGAACGTGGCCGGGTCCAGCTCAGGCGTCGGCCCGAACCAGGAGAATCCGCCGTTGTTCACCAGCACGTCCACCACGCCGGCGTCCGCCGCTAGCCGGGCAACTTCGTCGGCGTCGCCCAGATCCGCCGCGACGAACCGAGCCTGCCCGCCCGCCGCCTCGACCTCGCGCACGGCCGCCGCGCCGCGGCTGGCGTCCCGGCCGTGCACGATCACCGTCATCGCATCGGCACCCAGCCGCGCCGCCACCGCCCGGCCGATGCCCGATGTCGCCCCCGTCACCAGCGCTACTAGCGCGCCGGGAGCTGCCATTCCGTTCATCTAATCCCTCCTCGGTGTCAGGTAAAGGGTCTGTCTGCGGACAGGGCTCGCGTCAGACAGATCTGTCTACCATACCCACGCATCGGCCGAAGAAGCTGGTGGGAGTTACCGTGGACGTCAACCTTGGCAGGCACGACGGCCAGTTCATGGCCCGCTGCTCGGAGCAGTTCCGGATGAAGGTCGAGCCACTGGTCGAGTATCGAGGCCGCGGCAACGCCGGTGTCGTTGATGGTCACTGACATCCTTCCGGGCACCACGTCGCCGTGTCTGACAACGAGCAGATTGTGTTCGCCCAGGCTCCGGACGGCCCTCCGGACCGAGGACGGATCAACGACACGCGAGTCACCTAACGAGAAACAGAGTGCATCCCGATGCCAGCTGTGGGACACGGGGACCGTGCGGGACTGGAGGCCTACGTCGATGAGGTCTCGGCGCCGACCAAGCAAGGCCCGGCGATGAGACTGGCCGGAATCCCGATCGAGTCAAAGTTCTACCTGGTCGGCAAGGCCGTCACCGCCCGAGGCCTGTTCCAGCATCGCCTTCTTCTGTCAATTTCCGGAAACCAGCCCATCAGACGTCCCCAAGTTCCTGGATACGGAGATGGTCAGGGTCTTCGAAGACACGGCCGTCTAGCACGGCAGCCGCAGTTCGAGAGGGCTTGCGGCGGGCGATGCAGGCGGCCGTCGACGAGGAGGACGCGACATTCGCCGGCGGCAGCGGCAGCGACTACGCGGAACAGAAGCCGGCCGTCGCCGTCGTTGAGGGGCGCGTGGCAGGACGATGGTCGGCCAGGGAACGGCGGGCCGCTACTGCCTGGCTGGGAAGTCGGCGCTTCTGCTGACGTCGGCCCACATCTCCGCTTCGGCCGCGCGTGCCTCCGAGGCCTCCCGGGCTGATTCGACCGCGTCCGCGCCGAGCAGGAGGCGAGCCGGCGGCTCGTCAAGCCCGGCGAGATCAGTAATGATCTTCGCAGCCCGGGCTGGATCACCCGGCCAGGTATTGACGGTCGATTCGCGGTAGCGATTCATCTCGCCGACCGTCCGGTCGTAGTCCGCGCTCACCGGGACGGCGGTCATCGACGAGCCGCCCCAGTCGGTGCGGAATGCGCCGGGCTCGATGATGGTGACCTTGATGCCGAGCGGCTTCACTTCGTTGCGGAGCACTTCGGAGAAGCCCTCTACTCCGAATTTAGCGGTCTGGTACGCGCCCATGCCCGGTGTGCCGCCGACGCGCCCTCCGATGGAGGAGAACTGGATGAAGTGTCCCGAGCGCTGCTTGTGCAGGACCGGCAGCGCGGCCTTGGTGACGTTGACCACGCCGAACAGATTTGCCTCAATCTGGGCGCGGAAATCCTCGAGCGTCATCGCCTCGATCGGCGCGCTCACAGCGTAGCCCGCGTTGTTGACCACAACGTCGAGCCCGCCGAACTCGTTGACAGCCAGCTGGACAGCGGCGGCGGCGGCCACAGGATCGGTCACGTCCAGCGGCGCCGTGCGCACCAGGTTGCCGTATTGGCGCACGAGGTCATCAAGCCGCTCTGGGCGGCGCGCGGTCGCTACCACCTGGTCTCCGCTGGCCAGCACGGCCTTGACGAGCTCCCGCCCGAAACCACGCGAGCTGCCCGTGATCAGCCATGTCTTTGTCATGACCATCCTTTCCTGCCACCGCACATGCCGGTTACCGCGATACCCGCGCATGAAGGCCACAATCCCGGATTCTGGTCCGCGGCCAGGGTCATAACAGCTCCAATGAGGATGGGGCGCGCGAGGGCATGCCCCGGATCCTGGACATGCTCGGCGCCCGCAGCATGAAGATGACCTCGTTCACGACCGGCGACGCAGTCGGGCGGCCTCGTGTAGTGTCGGCGAGGATCGTCCGTCGCGGTCACGAGGCCGAGGCGGACGGGCGCGGCTGGCAGCGCGATATCAGCTGGCAAGCGGCAAGAGAAAGAGTGGATCGCCGAGAGCGCGGAGGCGATCGAGCAGGCCGCCGGCATCGCCCACCGCGTTGTGGATCGTGCGGACACTGCGCCGTGGGTTGACCGCGACCCGCCTCGGTCAGCGGACTTCCGGGCGGAGTGCCTGAGGCCAGGATCAGGCGCTTGCCTCACGTGGTCGCCACTGGGGAAAGAAGACACCATGGATAGTCCTCGCCCGGAGTACACCGCTGAACTCCTGCGCCACTTCTCTGACCTGCGAGACGGCACGCACGGCGGCGCCACCTCCCGTCAGGACAAGGAACGGCTCTTCGCCTCGGCCGTCGCGCTGCTCGACCCGCACGCACGGCGGCCACTCGACGAGATCAACATGGACCTGCTGCTCGGCACCGGCGAGGTGGCCGCTACAGGCGTGCGCCGTGGCCAAGGTGGCGTCGAGGCGATCTGGGCTCTGTCGTGGCCTGAGCAGAGAGCCACCGGGATCAACCCGATCATTATCCGCGCCTACTACGGCGTCGCCGCCCACCACCCGCACCTGCAGGCTGGCACCGCCGGCGACTGGCCGCTCAATGTGTTCGACGAGAAGCAGGCGGTCGCACAATTGCCGACATTGCGGGCGATGGCCTCGGCGGACCTCCACAACCTGGTTTTCCAGCGTGACTACCGCATCATTCCGGCCATCGTGAACGCTGGCACGACCTGGTAGGTAGTATCTGCCGAGGCCAACACCATGCCGCTGCCAACTCTGGCGCAATCACCTTCTCTCCAACAGCGGGATGGTCACGAGGCTGCCCACCCAGGATGGGTCGATCCTCGACATCTACGATGAGCGAGCCCTGGAGGCCGCCAGCCCGCAGGTCAAGAGCTGCACGGGATGGATGAGCGCTCTAATCCGTGAACACCTCGCTAGAGCCCTCGCGTCGGACAGGGCAGCGCGGAATCGAGAGTCGCCGACCTCAGGGGCGATGTGAGGGATCAGGGGCACGGCGGGCCGGCTCGCGGCTGAGTGAGCCGATCGCGGAGACCAGGGCTTCGAACTGGACGGTGCCGAGGGTGTTAGTGACTCGTTCGCGGAGGGCGTCGGCTAGGGCGAGGGCAGCGGTGGCGGCGACGTCTAGCCCCCGTTCGGTGAGTGTCGCGTAGATCACTCGCCGGTCTGTCCGTGAGGGGCTGCGTTCGATGAGTCCGGCGTCGGCGAGCCGGTCGGCGACCTTGGTGGTTCCTGCGCTGGAGAAGTCAAGGATCTGCGCGAGTTCGTGCATTCTTGCGGCCCGGCCGGGTGCGTTCAGCAGGAACCAGAGCACTTGGAAGGCCGAGGGGTCCACACCCGCTCTGGCCTCGACGTCGGCGAGTACCTGATCGGTGAGTCGCCGGATACCCGACTGCAGGGTGTTCCACTCGGTCAGCAGCGCGACCACCTCCGCGCTCGGGCAGGCGCGGGTCAGGTCGGACTCTGCCGCTGGCTCCGCCGAGGTCTGCACGCCTCACGCCCCACTTCGTCTCCGCGCTGTTGCCCAGACTACCCCAACCAGATATTATCTAGCGAGCGAGATAATATCTGGATAGTAAATCGCTGGCTTCGCATCCATGGCTGGTGAACCTCATAAGGGAAGGTGTGATTCACATGCGCGACACATCCACCAGCAGGGCGGCCGTGCCGAGCCTCCGGCCCGGGCTCTGGTCGCTTCACCCGGCCCGGTCGACGGTCACGTTCCGCCACCCGAAGTTCTGGGGGCTAGTCACCATCAAGGGGATCTTCACCAACGTCGGCGGTGAAGGTGTGATTCTGCCCGACGGGACAGCAACCGGCACTCTGACCATCGCGGCGGCCTCCATCGACACCCGCAACGCCAAGCGCGACGAGCACCTGCGCTCCGCGGACTTCTTCGATACCGCCCGGCACGGCTCGATCGTCTTCACGGCCAGCCGCGCCAGCCCGGCCGACGACGGCACCGCCGACGTTACCGGCGAGCTGACCATCATCGGCGTGACCCGGCCACTCACGTTCACCGCCCGTACCTCCGACACCTCCGCCGACGCTGTCACCCTGACAGCCGATGTCATCATCGACCGCGCCGACTTCGGGATGACCTGGGACAAGCTCGGCGTGGCCAAAGGGGCGGCCACAATCACCGTCGTCGCCCATTTCACCCGTCAACGCTGACGCTGCGAACCGGGTTCGCGCGGCTCGGCCGCGACTGCGGCCATCAGGGGCGAGCGACTGGGCGCTGACGCTGCCGTGCGCGGCGTGGCAGACGCCCAGTGTCTGGTGGTCCGTGCCTGGTGGTCCGTGCCTGGATCGGCAGCTGCTCGTAGCTCAACTCCAGCCGTCCAGTCGTTGCATCGATCCTCCCGGATCAGCCCGCCGGCCTTGACCTGGCCCACGTGACATTGCACAGGCGGCTCATTGGGTTCAGGCTAGGCCGGTCGGTCCCGGCTGAACTCCTTGGACGGGACGTCGTTGATCGTGGCGCCTGCTTGCTGCCACGGGATGACAATCGCGGCGAGGATGTCAGCCGGGAAGTCGAGCTGAGGCTGGGTAAGTTTGTCGAGTTCGGCGAGCTGCTGGTCGGGGATGGTGACCTCGAGGGAGCTGAGGTTCGACTCGAGTTGCTGGAGGGTGCGGGCGCCGATGATGGTCGAGGTCACCTCGGTTTGCTGCCGGGCCCAGGCTAGGGCGACGGCTGCCACGGGCGCGCCGAGTTCGCCGCCGATCCGGTGCAGCGCGTCGAGCAGGCCGAATGTCTTCTCGGTCAGGCTGCGGGCCGCGAATCGCACCCGGCCAGAGCCTGCGGGCGCGGTGTTGTCGCGCGTGTACTTGCCGGACAGGACGCCGCTGGCGAGCGGGCTCCACGGGGTGACGCCGAGGCCAAGCTCCCTGGCGATGCCGAACAGCTCACCTTCTGGGGTTCGCTGCAGCAGGGAGTATTCGACCTGGATGGCGGCTACTGGCGCCCAGCCGCGGAACTCGGCGATGGTCGCGGCGCGGGCGACGGCCCAGGCTGGGGTGTCGGACAGCCCGGCGTACCGGACTTTCCCGGCGCGGACGAGATCGTTGAGGGTCGACATGGTCTCTTCGAGCGGCGTGTGCCGGTCCCAGTTGTGGAGCCAATAAAGATCGATGTAATCAGTACCAAGGCGACGCAGCGAGTTGTCGACCTGCTGAATGACCGCCTTGCGGCCAGCACCCCCGCCGTTGGGGTCTCCGGGGAACATGTTGCCGGCGAACTTGGTCGCGATTACCAGCCGATCACGGAGGCCGGGGTGGCCGGCGAGGTATCTGCCGATGACCTCTTCGGATCTGCCGGCGGCGTAGGCGTTGGCGGTGTCCAGGGCGTTGCCGCCCGCGGCCAGGTACCGGTCGATGATCCTGAGCGAGGTCTCCTCATCAGCGCCCCAGCTGCTGTCGCCGAAGATCATGGTGCCAAGAGTCAGCGGGCTGATCCGAAGGCCGGACCGGCCAAGGGTGCGGAACGAATCGAGTTGCATGACTTGCTCCCTTCTGCGGTTTGGGGCGGTCTGCCGCCGGCTCGGCTCGCGCCATAGCCTGTCCAGCTCGGATAGCTTGCGGAGCCTGGCAAGAAAGAGCTGGCGGCTCTTGAGGGCGGCCGCACAGGCGGCGAGGTCAGCCATGGCGCCGGGGCTGTGGTGCCATCGGTCGTGTCCGCTGTTGCGCTGCAGCCGCCGCCGGAACGGTCATGTTCGGGTCGTGGCCCTGGTGGCCCTTGTGCCGTGGTGGCGTGACTGGCCAGCAAGCCAAGCCCACCTTGATGTCTACCCCCGCCAAGCTTTCGCCAGACACGCGCCCCCTCATGCGGAGGAGACCAGCGTCCTCGACGGGCGGAGAAAGCACGACAGCTGCCACTACCACCACGAATCCCGGCAGCGTGATAACACCAAGGCGAGAATGCCCGAATCGTCATGCCTTCTGGCGATCGGCGCGCTACTTCCGCCGCTCCGCGCTGGAGCCGAAGATGGCGGCCCGGGAAGGCGGAAGCCCGTCCAGCACCCGTCGCAAGACTGACACCGAGCCCGTCGGCCAGCTCGCGCTCGCTGCGCAGGCGTCGGTCGCGAAAGAGCTCGCCGGGAGGGACACTCCCTTCCTCGCCGCCTGGCTATCCGGCAGCCGCCAAGTCCGGAATCCGAGTGAACGCCGTGGCGCCTGGTCCTACCGACACTGGCATGCTGACCCGTTTTACCGGCACGCCGGAGAGCAAGGCGGCTCTAGTGGCGGAGGTTCCGATGAGCCGCCTCGGCCTCCCGGATGAGCTTGCCAACGCGATCGTCTTCATAGCATCGGCCGAGGATGACCTTGAAGAAGGCGCACGCTAGGCGCCCGATGGAGGTGAGATGTGACCTCCAACCAGACGGGCGTTGTCGCATGCGGGCAGCGCCGTGCTGCCCGGGTCGCTACAAGACCGGGCAGATACGGCGGCGCTGTCGACCGGGCTAGCCGCGCTACGGCGGGCCCTGGCAGTCACGACTGCGGCCGCATGCCCGTGATCTGGCGGTGATGCTCGGGCGGGCCGGCGGCCAAGACACTGCCAGCGAACCCCCCGGCGGTGAGCGCCTTCGACCTCTCATGCGAGGCTGTTGTCGGGGGTGAAACGGGGATCGGCTCATCCGGCCTTTCCCGGCTGGTCTCATCGGTGGCCGGGAAGCGTTGACCCGTTCGCCCCAAGCCGTTGCAGCTTGGGGCTCGGATCCCGGGTGAGCCCTGTAGATCGCCGCTTGAGATGTTCGTCACTGTGTGTGCCTGTTCCGACTGACCCGATCGCCTACGTCCACATTCCGGGTGACCTCAGCCGGGCAGGCTTACGTCCACAATGTACACACGACGAGGAGTACAGCTATGAGCGATGAACGGCCGGTCACAACGACCGAGGCGGGCATTCCCGCAGCTAGCGATGAGTTCTCGCTGACAGTGGGCTCAAGCGGGCCGAGTGTGCTGCATGACGCCTATGTCGTCCAGAAGATGCAGCAGTTCAACCGCGAGCGCGTGCCCGAGCGGGTGGTGCACGCCAAGGGAAGCGGCGCCCACGGGTTCTTCGAGGTGACCGAGGACGTCACCCCGTGGACGAAGGCGAGCTTCCTGTCCGGCGTCGGCAAGCGCACGCCAGTGTTCGCGCGCTTCTCCACCGTCGCAGGCGAGATGGGCAGTCCGGATACCAATCGTGACCCGCGCGGTTTCGCGCTCAAGTTTTACACCGAGGAGGGCAACTTCGACCTGGTGTGTAACAACACCCCGGTGTTCTTCGTCCGCGACACCAGCAAGTTCCAGGACTTCATCCACTCCCAGAAGCGGCAGCCGGACACTGGGCTGCGCGACAACAACATGCAGTGGGACTTCTGGACGCTGTCCCCGGAGTCCGCGCACCAGGTCACCATCCTGATGTCGGACCGCGGGACGCCGCGCACCTGGCGGAATATGAACGGCTACTCGAGCCACACCTACTCCTGGGTGAACGCTGCGGGAGAGCGTTTCTGGGTCCAGTACCACTTCAAGACCGTGCAGGGCATCGAGAACCTCACCGACGCCGAGGCCAAGGCGCTGGCCGGCGAGGACCAGGACGTCCACCGCCGGGATCTGTGGGACGCGATCGCCCGCGGCGAGGCTCCTGAGTGGCGGCTGGAGATGCAGATCATGCCGTTCGCCGACGCGGCGGACTACCGGTTCAACCCGTTCGACCTGACCAAGGTCTGGCCGCACGCGGATTACCCTCCGGTCACGATCGGCCGGATGGTCCTGGACCGCAACCCCGACAACCACTTCGCCGAGGTTGAGCAGTCCGCTTTCGACCCCTCCAACCTGGTGCCCGGGACAGGGCTAAGCCCGGACAAGATGCTGATGGGCCGGATCTTCTCCTACCACGACACCCACCTGCACCGCATCGGCCCCAACTACCAGCAGCTGCCGATCAACGCGCCCAAGGTGCCCGTCCACTCCTACAACAAGGACGGGCCTATGGCCTACCGGCACGCCGGGGCGCAGCCGACCTACGCGCCGAACTCCTACGGCGGCCCGCAGGCCGACCCGGACCGGGCCCGTGAGATCGGCTGGTGGGTCGAGGCGGCGGAGATCGGCCGTTACGCCTACGACAAGCACGCCGACGACGATGACTTCGTCCAGCCGCGTGCGCTTTACCGCGATGTAATGACCGAGGTCGACAAAGAGCACCTGGTCACCAACATCGTCAGCCACGTGAGGGCCGGCGTGCACCCCGACGTGGTGCCCCGAGTGATCGACTACTGGGGCAGCGTGCACCCCGAACTCGGCGCCCAGGTAGCAAAGCAACTGAACGGAGGCTGATGGCTATGCGTGCGATTGTGGTGCACGAGCCCGGCGGCCCGGAGGTGCTGCGAGCCGAGGAGCTGCCCGAGCCGCGGCCGGGCGAGGGCGAGGTGCTCGTCCGGGTCGAGGCTGTCGGAGTCAATCACATCGACCTGGCTAACCGCGCGGACGGCGCAGGTTCGTTCCCCGTGGTTCTTGGCAGCGATGCTGCCGGACGGCGCGAGGACACCGGTGAACGGGTGCTCGTGACACAGGCAGACGGGACCTACGCTGATCGTGTCGTGGCGCAAGAGGAGAACGTCTTCGCGATCCCGGACTCTTTGGGCGCGGCCGCAGGCGCGGCGCTCGGCACCCCGTACCTGACGGCCTGGTGGTCGATCGTCGACCTGGGCGGCCTGAAGGAGCGCCAGACGCTGCTGGTGCAGGGAGCCCCGACCGCGACTGGACAAGCGTCGGTCGATATCGGCAGGGCGCTCGGGGCGAAGGTGTATGCAACTGCGCCCGGCGAAAGGCTCGACGCGGTACGCGGGCTGGGCGCTGAGGCAATTCGCTACGGTGACCCGGAGGTGCGGGAGATAGGGGCGGACGTCGTCTTCGACCCGATCGGCGCCGATACGTTCGCCGACAGCGTCGAGGCACTCGGCCAGCAGGGGACGCTTGTCACACCCGGAGCTGTCGGCAATCCGGTGGTCTCGTTCAACCTGTGGACCTTGATGGGAAAGCGCGCCCGTATCCAGGGTATCGGGCCGCATCCGCTGGTCCGCGAGACGATGGAGCAGCTGATCTCCCTCGCCGCCGACGGAAAGCTCAAGCCGGTCATCGACCGCGAGCTCCCGCTGGACGAAGCGGCCGGCGCTCACCGTGCCATCGAAGCGCGCGAGACATTCGGCAAGGTCATCCTCCGCCCCTAGCCACCTGCAAGGGCCCGGGAGGAGGAGCGAGTTTCCGATGACAGCGGTTGAAGAAAAGAACAAGGCGACCGTCGAGGAAGCATTCGACACCCTGTTTAACCGCCGGGATTACGCCAAGGCTGAACGCTTCTGGTCGCCCGATTACGTTCAGCACAGTGCCCACATACCACCGGGGCGAGAAGGCCTGTTCGGGCTGGTGAAAAGCCTCCCTCCCACATTCAGGCACGAGACGGAGCGGACGGTCGCCGAAGGCGACTGGGTCATGGTTCGCGGCCGGTTTAGTGGTCACGGCCTGCCCGCGCCATGGATTGTGGTGGATACCATCCGCATGGCCGATGGGGTGCTGGCCGAGCACTGGGACGTCGTCGAAGATGAGGCGTCCCGCGATGGTTCGCAGAGCGGTCTTCCAATGTTCGGGGACTCGTTCCCTGACGAGAGCTGAGCGCTCGGGATCGCCGGCTACCGACGTCCAGCCAGGCGGAACCGGCCACTCAGGGTGCTCCCGCAGCTGGCACTTCGCGCGACCGGGGTGAGCGGCAGCCCGGGTGGAGCAGGCCTGGGCCAGCAGCGGCAATCGGACTGTCGCCATTAAGGCCGCTGGCCATCGCTGCACGCCGCGGCGAACGCCCGCCCAGTTGTTTTTGTCCTACTAATTGTCCGGCCCTGGTGTCGCACTAGCGGGTGGCCGGGTGAGCTGATGGTCGCGCAGACCTATCACGCCCGGCTTGCGGCTCAGACCGGGCGTTGTTCGATGGGCACCCCTAGCACCCGGAGCACTTCGCCCAGGTTGGCGAACGTATCACCGGCTGGGAGCGAAGACACCAGGTCCAGGAGCCGCTGCTGCGCCTGGTGCGCCAGCAGGTTCTCGAGCAGATGTGCCCGGGTCGCCGGGAACACTGTACGGTCCAGGTGGCGCGCCAGCTCACTGCGCAGCTCGATGGCTTGCCAATCCTCCCCTGGTGGTGTTCCGGCGAACCTGCCCTCCGGGGCCCAGGTCGCCCCCGGCTCATCCTCGCCCGACGACTCCGGCTCCGGCCATTCCTCGCCATGCGCCTGCAGCTCGCTGCGGTCCTGGCGCTTGATCGCGTCATCCTCTGCCGGTCCGTGCGTACCGCTGACTTGCTCGCTCATTGGCAGCCTCGCTTCATGCGGACGGCCTGGGCACCGCTTTCTCAGGCCTACTGGTGGCTAGCCATCAAGGCTGCCCGCTTGCCGGGACACGGAAAAGCCTGCGTTTGTTCAGCCTACCTTGGTTTGAACCCAACACCTGGCACCACCTGACGAAACAGCCCTGACCACGTCCAGGAACCCTTTGGCTGGTGCTGGCGGAAACCACCAGTTGGGCGATCCGGTGCGCTTGCACTATCTCTCGCCGGGGCCTCATCTGCGCCTGCCAGGTCGTCGGTGGGACACATGTAGTCGCCGCACCAGCGAACAGCAGGGTGAGGCGGGACGGATCGACAAGATCCTGGAGTCGCATGTCGCGAGGGCGTGCAGTGGCCGGAGCATCGGGCGTCGCGAGCTACCACATAACGACACTGAGCCTAGGGCGCCGGCATGTCACCAGCGACTGCCGTGTCCTCATCCCAAGATGCGCTCGCCGATCGGGCCGAGGATGAGCATGGGGAAGTAGATCAGGCCGCCGACGATGAGGATCACTCCGAGCAGGAACACCACGAACGTCGGCCCTGAGGTGTCCAGGGTGGCCCTGGTGCGGGCGTGGACACGTGCGCCGGCGAGTGAGCCGGCGATGGCGAGAGCAAGAATGATCGGGACGAACCGTCCGACCAGCATGACCAGGCCGAGTGTCGTGTCATACCACGGCGTGTTGGCCGCCAGCCCTGCGAAGGCGGATCCGTTGTTCAGCGCCGACGAGGCGTAGGCGTAGGTGACCTCGGTCAGGCCGTGCATGCCGGGGTTGAGAATCGGCCCGGTGCCTGCCCGCAGTACCAGGGACATGCTCCCGAGCACCAGGATCACGACAGGGATGGCGAGCACGTAGGTGACGACGAGCTTCATCTGGATCGCCCGGATTTTCTTGCCGAGGAATTCCGGGGTACGGCCGACCATCAGGCCGGCGACGAAGACCGCGAGCAGCGCGAGCAGGAGCATCGAGTAGAGGCCGCCGCCGTCGCCGCCGGGGCTGATAACGCCGAGCAGGATGGCGACGAACGCTCCCGCGCCTCCGACCGGGGTGTAGCTGTCGAGAGCCGAGTCGGTGGCGCCCGCTGTCGTTCCCATCGTCCCGACGGTCATCAGCGCGGATCCGCCGGGGCCGAATATGGTTTGCTTTCCCTCCATATTCCCGCCGGGGTTGGAGCTGCTCGCTGCCTGCGACAGCGACCGAGATGGCGAGGAGGATAGCCCTGGACGAGCGTCACGCGCGCTCCTACTTCTCGGATCTTGGTAAAACTGGCGATCGGGACGCTACCCGGCTGCTGCGGGCAAGTCAGCTTGGCAGCGATGTTCTATGCGAAGCCCAGACGCTCCTGTGACCTGCTGAGCAGAAGCTGCGGCAAGTCCGGCGCGACGACCGCTGAGACCCACTGCCAGAGTGGTAATAGCCCGTTAGCGCGCCGAATCCGCGGTGCCGCACGGAACCCGGGCCTGCCGCTGACAGAATCTTGACCGACTCAGGAGGGAGGCCGTCGAAATCACCGAGCAAACAGGCGCCTCCCGCTCTGGGCGGACCGATGAAAGCGTGGGCGCGGCCACCGTAGTAGAAGCGGGCGCTGCCGACGCCGTCGAGGCGGCTGGTCATTTCCGCATCTACCTCGGCGCGGCCGCGGGCGTCGGCAAGACCTACGCCATGCTCAGCGAGGGCCGGCGTCGACGTGAGCGCGGCGCTGATGTGGTCGTCGGCTTTGTAGAGTGCCACGGGCGCCGGCTCACCGAAGACATGATCGAGGGCCTCGAAGTCATCCCCCGCACGGCGGTCGAGTACCGGGGAACCCGGCTTGACGAGATGGACCTGGACGCGGTCCTGCGAAGAAAGCCCAAGATCGCCCTGATTGACGAGCTTGCTCACACCAACGTGCCGGGATCCGGCCGGCACGACAAACGCTGGCAGGATGTTCTGGAACTCCTTGACGCCGGAATCGATGTCATCACGACCGTGAACATCCAGCATCTCGAGAGCATCGCCGACGAGGTGGAGCATATGACCGGCGCGAAGGTCCGTGAACGAGTGCCGGACTGGGTCGTGCGCAAAGCCGATCAGATCGAGCTTGTCGATTCCTCACCCGAGCAGCTGCGCCGGCGGATGATCCACGGCAACATCTACCCGCAGGACCGGGTCCCCCGCGCTCTGACGCACTTCTTCCGCACCGACAACCTGATCGCCTTGCGCGAGCTGGCACTACGGTTTCTGGCCGACGAAACTGATGAGGCGCTCCTTGAGCACCTCAGGCGGCATGAGTCCCAGGGCGTGTGGGAGACAGCCGAGCGCATCATGGTGGCCGTGACCGCGGCGCCGGGGAACGATGCGCTGCTGCGACGCGCGGCCCGCATCGCATCCAGGGTCAAGGGGAAGCTGGACGTGGTCCACGTTGTGTCCAGCGACACCAGCGGCCCGAGGGGCCGCCGGTCACTGGACCGACTGCGAGAGCTCGCGGCGGACGTCGGTGCCCGCTGGAACGAGATCAGCGATGACGATCCCGCCGGTGCCATCGTCCGCTTCGCGCGTCAGCATCAGGTCACACAGATCGTGATCGGCTCCAGCCAGCGCCGCCGGTGGCAGCAGTTCGCCGGCGGCGGGTCGAACGTGCGGCGGATAATCCGGGCAGCGGGTGAGTTCGGCATCGACGTTCACGTCATTGCCCGGCGTGAGCGACGACCCGGTGAGACGGCGAAGGCCAGCGCCGCCGGAACCGCTGACGTCGGATCGCGCGGTTGAACGGCCAGGACTCGCCGCCGCTCCTAGTTACGCGCTGCCTCAGCCAGCTGCCGATGTTGCGTGTTCTTGTGCCAGGCGGAGTTTGGCCGAGGAAGACCTGCAGCAGCCCGGCGTCCTGCGGCAGCAGTGTCAGGATCCTGTTAGCCGACTGTGGCCGGCAGGCCAAGGGCTGGTTGACTTGCACAGTCACCCCGGGTTATGCCTGACCAGGTAGATAGAGGGAGGCGCCGGCGATGTCTCATTTTCTGAGCAGGGACCGGGTCGCGGTCGGCACTGCGGTCATGCTGCCGCTGGCGGTGGCGGCGATATTGCTGCCGTTCCGCGTGGACTGGTCGAACACCAACGTGGCCCTTGTCCTGGTCGTGGCGGTGGTCGCCGTTGCTGCGATCGGGAACCGGGTGGCCGGGGCCCTGGCGGCGGTATCAGCGTTCGCGTGGTTCGACTTCTTCTTCACGCTGCCGTATTACCGGTTCACGATCCGCAGCTCAGCGGATGTCACGACCGCTGTTCTGCTGCTCCTGGTGGGCCTGGTCGTCTCCCAGCTGGCCGTCCGGGCCCGGCGGCTGCAAGTGATCACTATCACCGACGCCCGCTATCTCGCGCAGATCCACGAGACCGCCGCGCTGACCCAGTCGGCCAGAACGCCGGACGCGGTAGCGGCGCGGGTACGGGAGCAGCTCATCGAAGTGCTGGACCTCCAGGAATGCCGGTTCGAATACGGCACCCTGCTCGGTCATCCGCCGCGGTTGGAGCCCGATGGCACCGTCATGGCCAGTCACCGTTCGTGGGACGTCGAGCAATCGGGGCTCCCGGCGGAGGAGATCGAGCTGCGTGTCTTCGGCAACGGCCAGTTCTACGGCCGGTTCATGCTCCGGCCGAAGCCGGAGTCCAGGCCGTCTCTGCAGGCGCGACTGGTCGCGGTGACACTGGCCGACCAGGCAGGCCGCGCGTTCGGCACCAGCCAAGCCGCCCGGCGCGGCGGCTGACAGCAACTTGTCAATCCGGAATCATCGACCGGGTCTGCTGAACAGGTTGTTGCTGACTCTAAACCAGGGCGGACCGCATTGCCGGTGTCCTCCATACCGGGTGTTCTGGCGGCCACCCGGGCAGCAGGTGGGCGGCGTGCCCGCCTGAGCGTCCGCGCGTCCGAGATCACGACGATTGCGGCGTCGATGACGAACAGCAGTATCGCCAGATCGTTGAGAGCTCCGGAAGCGGCAGAATCTGGGAATAGCTGGGCGATGCCCCAGGCCGCGAATGCCAGGACTGCCACAACCCGCATGAGGCCGTGTCGTCCCTTGGGCGGATGCGCGACGCTGACGGTTGCGATCGCGCCGGCAACCAGCAGCAGCGGGGCAGCTGAGGCGGCGGCGTGGTGGCTCCAGTGGACGCTGCCACCGATCCCGTCAACGGTGAGTAGCAGGATGCTTGCGGCGATGGAGGTCAGGCCGAGCCCGATGGCGGCCAAGAGCCGGAGGCGCGCCGCATTCGCGTGCTGAGGCTGGTCCACGATGTTCACGGTATCGAGGCGCATCGCCCACCGACCTCACGGGGCCGCCCGGGGCTGGGAGGGTCCGGCAACCCTGGGAGGGTCTACGCCAGCAGTGCAGGCGCCGGGCTAATTCGCGGAGTCACCTGGCAGGTGTACCGCCGGCGCGGCCGGGCAGCGATATGGACTGTGGCGGGCGGCTATGCCTGACAGCGAGCGGACGATCATCGGTCGCTTCGCGTCCGCACATCTGTACCAGACCGGTTGCCGGCCGTGATCACGCTGGTGTGGTTCTTGAGGGCCGGCAGGATGGTGCGCGGGCTCCTGTTGGAGCCGGCTCAGTAGCTGCTGGCCAGAGCGAGCAGGTCTTGGAAGTCGTTGGCCGCTTCAAGTGCGCAGACGCCCGCGAGCAGGGCAAGGGCGAGCACGACCGTCAGGAGGGCGAGGCGCCGTGGCGGGACGGGGGCGAGCAGTGCTTCGACTCGCCGGGGTATCGGTCCGGCAGCGTGCGCATCCGCTCGGCCTGCGAAGACGGCGCCGAGCACAGCCGGCATGGCACGGCGCGGCGGACGGCGCGGCGTGGCCGCCAGGGCGGCTCGGCCGATGGCATGCGCGACCAATCGCCGGTCCCCGACAGCCTTGGCGGCTTCCTCATCGGCCCACCGCTCGACGGTGTATTCGACTGCCCGGGCCGCGGGCCGCAGCAGCGGGTTGGCCGCCGCTGCCAGGCGCGCAGCTGAGGTAAACAGGTGATGGAACCTGGCCAGGTGCGCTCGTTCGTGTGCGAGCAGCGCGGCCCGGCTGGTGTCGTCGAGCGCGTCGAGCATCCCTGCGGTTACAACAATCCGGCCCGGTCGTCCGGGCAGCGCATAGGCCGCAGCGATCTGGTCGTCGAGGACGACGGCCTGACTGCGTCCCGGCAGCCGCCTGGCCTCGCGGTAGGAGTCGGCTAGCCCGCGGAAGCAGCGGAGGAGGGAGGCACTGCCGGTCACCGCGGCGGCCGTCACCAGGATGCCGGCGAGCAGGCCGGCCGGCATCGCGTAGGCAGTGTCGGGTCCGAGCTCGGCCAGGGAAATGTGCCCGAGCGAGGCGACCGCGGGGAGCCGTATGACGGCGGATACGGCGAGCAACGCGAGCGCGAGGGTGGCGCTGGCGGCCAGTACGGCTGCGGCTCCGGTGAGCAGCCAGGTCGCATGCAGCGGGTGCAGGCGGTCAGAAAGCGGTCTGGCCAGGAGCGTGAGCAGGGCCGGGAGCAGCAGCGGCAGGTAGACGGCCAGGTGCATCTCAGCTGGCCTCCGGCCCGCTATCACGTAGGAGGCTGCGCAGCAGCTGCTCATCGCGCTCGGATAGCTCGGCGACGAATCGTGACAGTACCGCGTCACGGTCTGGTTCCCGGTCCAGCATCGCGGCCAGCCGCCGGGCGGCCAGGCCGGCCTCATCCGCGGCCGGCGAGTAGCGGAAGGCCCGCCCTGCTCGCCGCCGCACTAGGGCCTTCTTCGCGTGCAGGCGGGACAGGATCGTGACCACCGTGCTGTAGGACAGGCGCGAGGCCTCACCGTGGCGGGCGACGAGCGCAGCTTGTACCTCAGCGGGACTGAGTGCCCGGCCGGTGTCCCAAAGCACTTGCAAGACCGCGGCCGCCAGCTCCCCGGGGCCGCGGCGCGGCGGCTCATCGCCTGACCGGCCACCCCGGCCAGCCCGCCCGGACTCGCCGGGCTGCCAGGCTGGATTTGGTGCTCCCATCAGCGACCTTAGTTGCGATTATTATCTACATCCCTGTAGAACTTCTACTAGCTTGTAAAGCACTTTCACCGAGTGTGCCACACACTGCCCGTCACGGCCGCGGCTCAGGGGGCCGAGACGGATAACTCGCCGTCGATCCGCGCAGCCTGGCCACGCCCCGGCTGGCCGGAAGGAAGACCCACATGTCGCACCTGACCTATGCCGAGGCGATCGTTGTCGGCCTGTTCCAGGGCGTCACCGAGTTGTTCCCGGTGTCCAGCCTCGGCCACAGCGTCCTGATCCCGGCGCTGATCGGCGGAAGCTGGGCCAGGGACCTCAGCGTGTCAGCCCCGGCGTCCCCGTACCTCGCGTTCATCGTCGGCCTGCACGTCGCGACCGCTGCTGCGCTGCTGGCCTATTTCTGGCGCGACTGGCTGCGGATCATCGGCGGCTTCCTGACCTCGGTCCGCGACCGCCAGGTCACGACCCCCGACCAGCGGCTGGCGTGGATACTGATCCTGGCCACGATCCCGGTCGGCGTAAGCGGGCTGGCGCTGGAGCACCTGTTCCGCACCGTACTCGGCAAGCCCATCCCCGCCGCGATCTTCCTGACAGTCAATGGGCTCATCCTCTACGGCGGCGAGCGGCTGCGCCGCCGCGACCCGGCCGCCGCTAGCGCCGGGCCCGACCCCTCCCGCGCGCCGGTCAGGGCAGGCAGACATGCGGCCACGGCGGCCATGGACGGCGCCGGCCCACCGACGGCGCTGAGTGCCGCCCGCTCGGATCCTGCCAGCGATCCTGACCTCGCGTCGGACCGGCGGCTGGCCCGGCTCAGCTTCGGCGAGGCGACGCTGATCGGCTCGGCGCAGATCCTCGCCCTGCTGCCAGGCATCAGCCGCTCGGGCGTGACCATGGTGGCCGGCCTGGTCCGCGGCCTGTCACACGAGGACGCCGCGAGATTCTCGTTCCTGCTGGCCACCCCGGTGATCCTCGCGGCCGGTGTGCTCAAGATCCCCGACCTCACCGGCCCCCTCGGCGCGGGCATCGCCGGCCAGGTACTGGCCGGCAGCCTGTGCTCAGGAATCGGGGCCTACCTGTCGGTCCGCTACCTCGTGCGCTACTTCCAGACCCGCACCCTGACCCCGTTCGCGATCTACTGCACGGTGGCGGGGCTCGCCAGCCTGGCGTACCTCACGCTGAGATGATCGCAGGAACCACTTCGCCTTCACCGAGGAGCAGCAGATACCCGCATTTGCCTGGCACGCGCACGCTGCCCTGGCCGCAGGCTTCGCCGACAAGGTCCTGACGCTGCCGGCGTGGCTGGTGCTCGCCCTGGTGTTCCTGCTGCCGGCGCTGGAGGCCTCGGCGTTCGTCGGGTTCGTGTTCCCCGGCGAGATCGCGGTGATCCTGGGCGGCGTGGCGGCCTGGCGCGGCACCGTGCCGCTGTGGGCGGTCATCGCCGCTGCGGTGAGCGGGGCCGTCATCGGGGACTCGGCCGGCTACCTGATCGGCCGCCGGTGGGGAGAGCGGCTGCTGCACGGCACGATCGGCCGGCTCCCGGTCATCCGCCGCCACCTGGACCGGCACCTGGAGTCCGCGCGCGCATACGTGCGCCGCCGCCGGGGCAGCGCGGTGTTCTTCGGCCGGTTCACCGCCGCGCTCCGGGTCCTCGTCCCCGGGCTGGCGGGCATGTCGCAGGTCGAGTACCCGGTCTTCCTGGCCTACAACGTGGCTGGCGGCGCGCTATGGGGCGCCGGCATGGCGGTGCTCGGCTACCTCGCCGGGGCCAGTTACCACCGGGTCGAGAAGATCGCCGGCCGGGCGGGGCTCGTGCTGCTCGCGCTCATTGTTGTCGGCCTGGTGGCCTCCCGGCTGCTCCGCCGCTACGCCGACCGGCCCAGGCTCCGGGCAGCCGGCGACCGGCTGGCCGCCACTGCGCCGCTGGTCTGGATCCGGCGCCGGTACCCCCGTCAGGTGGCCTGGTCGCGGCGGCGCCTGGACGCCAGCGATCCGCGCGGATTCTGGCTGACGTTTACCGTGGCCGCCGGGGCGCTGGCCGGGTGGGCGTTCGGGGCGATCACCCAGGACGTGCTGGCCCGCGAGGAGATCGTGCTGCAAGACCCGCACGTCACCGCTTGGATCGCCGCGCACCGCAGCGGATGGCTGACCGCGACCGTAAAGGTGACAGCGTGGCCTGGATCAGCCATCGTCATCGTCGTCCTGGTGGTGCTCGCAGTCGCGTTCCTCGCTGCCCGCCGCCACTGGCGCCCCGCGATCATGCTGGCACTGGCACTCGCCGGGTCGGTAATCCTGACCATTACGGTGCAGCACCTCGTCGGGAGGTCACGCCCGCCGGCCGCATTGTCGATCGGTCATCACAGCGGGTCCGCATTCCCATCCGTCCAGGCGACCACGGCCATCGCCTGCTACGGCATGCTCGCAGTCATCCTGGCCGCAGACCGGGCGCCAAGGATCCGTGCGTTGCTCTGGACCGGCGCGGCCGCTGTCACGGCCCTGGCCGGGGCATCCCAGGTCTACCTCGGCGCGAACTGGCTCACCGACGTCCTCGGCGGCTGGGCACTCGGGGCCCTGTGGATCGCTATCATTCTCACCGCCGAACTCCTGCTGAGCCGCCCCAGCCGCCGCTCTGCTAGCGCCCGCCAGCCGAAAACTCGTCCCCGGCCGACCCGGCGACAGCAAGCCCAGCCCGGCACCGCAGCGGAATTACCTGACGCCAATGCCATGCACTCGCCGACCCGAGGGTCGGTCGTTATTCTTTGACGAGTGTTTCCATATTTACGGTGCCGTCGCGGGATGCCGGACGAACCGAACATGGCGCCGACGAGGGCTAGCCGGCTTGGCCGCCATGGGCGATGTGTCCTCCGGTTGGTTGCCAGTTGACGGTCAGGTGCTCACGCCTGCCGAACTTTTCGAGCCGGGTGGTGAGCATGTCCTGGATCCGCTGCAG
>WNFL01394452.1_pt2 | contig 22675 bp, 16 predicted proteins | sample 5400361 | NCBI WGS metagenome assembly WNFL01 (sample SAMN13153351, study PRJNA577476) | soil metagenome | isolation source: 40 cm soil on Douglas fir-dominated hillslope | place: USA:California | collected 2013-09-17
CGAGGTTGGGCAGCAAAGTATCGCGGTACAGCTCCGGCGCCTTGCCGGTGGTGCAGATGAATCCGTCGGCGAACTGGCCCGCGTACTTGGCGAACACCGGGCCCGCGGCCGCGACATAGATGGGCGGCGTGATCGCCGGCTTATCGTAAATCGTCGCTCTATCGGTGCGATAGTATTGGCCGTGGAAACTGACCCGCTCCTCGCTCCAGAGTTGCCGGATCAGCGCCAACGCCTCCTTGAGCCGGGCCGTGCGCTCCTTGGGTTCCGGCCACGCCAGTCCCAACGCCGGAACTTCATTGAGCGACTCGCCCGTGCCCACACCCAAGATGACGCGCTGCGGGAACAGCGTCGCTAAAGTACCGAAGGCCTGTGCCACCACCGACGGGTGATAGCGGAACGTCGGCGTGAGCACGCTGGTCCCCATGACGATGCGCGAAGTGCGCGCGCCGAGCGCGCCCATCCATGCGATGGAAAACGGTGCGTGGCCGCCGGTATGACGCCAGGGCTGAAAGTGATCGCTGATGAAGACCGAATCGAAGCCGCGCCGTTCAGCGAGAATCGAGTAGTCGAGCAATTCATTGGGTCCGAATTGTTCCGCCGACGCCTTGTAGCCTAGTCGCAGTGACATGCATGCCCCCATGCTCAGTCGGCCATGGCGAGCGCGAGCGCGGGCTCGGCCGCGGACGGAGTGCGCATGGCCCACGCCGCCGGTGCCTCGCCGGGAATTCCGTAGAGCGTGGTGCGCTGACGCGCCGGGCGGCCGATGCGGCGCGCGAGTGCCTGCAGCTGCGCGGCATTGAGCTCCTGCCCGTGCACGCCGCCCGCCGCCCGCGTGATCGATTCGTTCATGAGCGTGCCGCCCAGATCATTGGCCCCGGCGTCCAGGCACAGTGCCGCACCCTCGGCACCCATCTTCACCCAGGACACCTGGATATTGCGGATGAGCGGATGCAGCACCAGCCGGGGTACGGCGTGCATGAGTACGGCCTCGCGAAAACTCGGCCCCGAGCGCGTGCGCCCCTTGCGCCAGAGCGGCGCCTCCATATGCACGTAGCCCAGAGGCACGAATTCACTGATGCCGCCGGTGCGTTCCTGCAGCGCGCGCAGGCGCTTCAGATGCCGGGCCCAGTGCACGGGCTCTTCCACGTGTCCGAACATGATGGTGGACGTGGTGCGCAGACCCACCTCATGAGCGGTGCCGATCACGGTCAGCCATTCGTCCGTGCGCAACTTGTCCGGGCAGATGACGGCGCGGATCTCGTCATCGAGAATCTCGGCGGCCGTACCCGGCAAGGTCGAGAGGCCCGCATCGCGCAGCCGTTCCAGATAGGCCGCGAGCGGCAGCGCCAACGTGCTCGCGCCGTGTTGAACTTCCAAGGGCGAAAAGGCGTGCACATGCATCCACGGCACCGCCTCTTTGACTGCTCGGACGATGTTCAAATAAGTCTCCCCCGTGAAGCTCGGATGGATGCCGCCCTGCAGGCATACCTCGGTCGCACCCGCGGCCGCTGCCTCGACCGTACGGCGCGCCACTTCGTCGAGATCGAGATTGTAAGCGGGGCCGCGCAGGTCCTTGGACCCCTGTCCTTTCGAGAACGCGCAGAAACCACAATGGTAGAGACAGATATTGGTGTAGTTGATGTTCCGGTTGACGACGTAGGTGACGGCGTCGCCGACCGATTCCTGACGCAATTGGTCCGCCGCCGCGATCACCTCATCGAGATCGCGGCCCTCGACACTGAACAGGCGCACGATATCTTTTTCGATCAGCGCGTGCCCTGCGCGTGCCGCCGTGATGATCGCGCGGATTCCCGCCGCGCCGCCGGCGCGCGACGTGTGCGCAGCGGTTGGCGGTGACGCGGCCGAACCGTGCGTGTGCGCGGCCGCCTGCGCCTGCACGACCGAACCTTGCGCGAGCGCGGCCGAACCCGGCGCGCGGGAAGCCGACGACCAGCGCGCGGCGATCGGCGGCAATTCACAGCCTGCGCCCGAGAACCAGCGGTCCGGCCGAGCAAAGCCGCGGCTGTCGCTGAAGCGGCGCACGCGCGGCGTGATGTGGGGATCCGTCCACACTTCAGGCCGCGCCGCATAGGCGGGCACCAAGGCCAGGCGCTCGACGAGATCCCGCCCGGCCGCGTGGGTCGCACGCGCGAGATCTTGAAGATGCGGCCAGGGCGCCTCGGGGTTCACATGGTCGGGCGTCACCGGCGATACGCCGCCCCAATCGTTGATGCCGGCGCGCACCAAAGCGGCGAGTCCCTCGGGGCGTAAGTTGGGCGGCGCCTGAATCGACATGCTCGGGCCAAACAGAAGGCGCGCCACTGCCACGGTCCACAGCTGCTCTTCCATGGCGGGCTCGGGGGCGTCGGCCATTTTGGTGCCGGGCTTGGCCCTGAAATTCTGGATGATGAGTTCCTGCAGATGGCCGTGCGTGTCGTGGATCGTGCGCAGCGCCAGCAGGGACTCGATGCGTTCGCGGCGCGTTTCGCCGATGCCGATCAAGAGACCGGTGGTCATCGGAATGCGAAGTTCACCGGCGGCCCGCAGTGTGTCGAGCCGCCTCGCCGGTTGCTTATCGGGGGAACCGAAGTGCGGACCCCCGCGCTCGCACAAGCGGTCCGACGCGCTCTCGAGCATCAATCCCATCGACGCGCTCACGGGGCGGAGCCGGCGCAAGTCAGCAGCGTCCATGAGTCCGGGGTTGAGGTGAGGCAGCAGCCCGGTCTCCTCCAGCACGAGCTGGGCCATGCGCGCCAGGTAATCCAGCGTGCTCATCGCGCCTGCGGCATCGAGAGCGGTGCGCGCCACGGCGTAGCGCGCTTCCGGTTTATCGCCGAGTGTGAAGAGTGCCTCCTTGCAGTCCGCGGCCTTGCCCGCGAGTGCGATCGCGAGCACTTCCTCGGCACTGAGGTAGGCGCTCTTGAGGCGCCGCGGCGCTTTGGCGAAGGTGCAGTAATGACAGACGTCCCGGCACAGCTGTGTGAGCGGAATGAACACTTTGCGTGAATAGGTGATGGTTTCGCCAAATCCCGCCAGCGTCAGCGACTCGGCCGGCGGCAGGAGGTCCGCGGCCGGCGCCTCGGGCAGCCACGCCAGTGCCTCGGCCGAATCGGGCCGGCCGTTCTCGGCCGCGCGCAGCAGCGCGCCTAGGCTTGAAGACGCGCTAGCCATTGCTGTTCATCGAGCCGGGCCAGGTCGGCCGGCGAATCCACATCAAATTCGAGTCCGGGGAGGCGGACCACCTGCGGACTCAAGCCCGTGCGCTCCGCTTCCTCGAGGTGCAACTGCCGACTGTCTGAACCAAATTGAAAACGAAAGGGATGCGCTGACACGAGGCAGAGCGCATTCGTTCCCACGCCGGCCGCGTCGGGGGCGATCGCAAAGCCGCCGCGTCGGCCGGCGCGTACCAGGGCGTCGATTTCCGCCGCGGTGATGGTCGGCACCTCGCGGCAACCGAATTCGCGCAGCACCCGATGGGCCTGCGTCAGCGCGCCGTTGAGGCTCTCGCCGCTATCGGCGAGCACCGGGATTTCCGCGGGCACGGAGTCGCGCTCGGGGCTGAGCACGATGATGTGACGCACCGTCTGCGCGCCGCCCGCGGCCGACAGTACCGCCGCCAGCATCGATCGGACGAGTTGGATGCGTGCCCGAGGCGCAAGTGCCTGTGCCAATCGCGTTTTGCAGTGCACACGCTGCTTGATCGCAATCAGGGCGCAGACGCCGCGCCGCTGATCGATCCATTGATCGAAGCGGTGAGTCAGATCGCCAAGCGTCGTCAAGCTCATCGGACCTCCTGGCGCGTACCCAGAATCAGTGTCACCGTCGTCAGAAACATACTCAGAACCAGACTCACGATACTGATGCTAATGCATTTCGGCTAGCCCAGCGCCTCAAGACGCCGGGGTCTCATGGCCGCGGCGCCAGCAGACCGAGCAGGCGCTCGTCGGGCACTGCCGCCTGGCCAATGGCCTGGACGCAGACGTGATCCGCACCCGCCTGCCAATGCTCGTCGATGCGCTTGCGGATCGCTTTTTCGTCGCCCCATACAATCACGGCGTCCACCAGCCGATCGGACCCACCTCCCGCGAAATCCGCGTCGGTGAAACCCAGGCGCCGCCAGTTGTCGACATAGTTGGGCAGGCCGAGATACATGGCGAGAAACCGACGTGCGGTCGCACGCGCGACAGCGGGGTTCGATTCGAGAATCGCACCCTGCTCCACGCATAGCAGCTTGCCCTGACCTAAGAGCGCCCGAGCCTGCCGCGTGTGTTCGGGGGTGACATTGTACGGATGGGCGCCATCGGTCGATTCGCCGGCAAGCTTCAGCATCTTGGGCCCCAGCGCGGCGAGGACGGTCTTCGGCGGCGCCACGGGCTTGCCATACTGAAGCTTGCGCACGCCCTCCACCAAAGGTATGTGCGAGACGCCGAGCCCGAGCAGAAACCTTCCGCCGGACTGCTCGTTGAGGCCCTTCTGCGCCGCAGCGGCCGAGAAGGAATCGCGGGCGTAAATGTTGGCGATCCCGCTGGCGACGATGAGGTCGCTGGTATTGGCCAATAGCCACGCGCAGGAGGATAAGACTTCGCGCCCCACGGCCTCCGAAACCCACAGTGCGCCATAGCCCCAGGCTTCCAAGCGCCGCGCGAACGCGGCGGCATCTGCGGCGGAGAGTCCATCGGTTCCGGCCCAGACTCCGAGGTTTTTCAGTTTCATGGGGTGCTCCAGGCGGTGCCGGCTCAAACGATATATCGAGGTGACATGGCGTGGCAAAAAAGGTTCGTGCGTGAGCTTTAACGGGAAGCGACGGGGCGCATGAGCATGCAAACCCCGACGGGCGCCCGGGGCGAAAACCAACATACTCAAAGAGTTAGCCCAGGGCGTTACGGGTATCGTCCCCATGATTGTCATACTATTGATAGCCGGGGGTAAATCGACTTTGTCCGATGGTTGACGATCAGGCACTCAAGGAATGGTTTTGCCGGGAGGTGTTGCCGCTCGAACGACCCCTGTTGGCATTCATTCGCCGGAACTGGCGAGACGTAGCCGACGTCGTCGACCTTCGTCAAGACATATATGAGCGAGTGCTGCTGGGGGCGCGGCATGGCCTGCCCGCCCGGGCCGGGCAGTTCGTCTATACAGTCGCTCGCAATCATTTGATCAACCGTGCCAAACGGGCGCGAATCGTTTCGTTCGACGTCGTCGCCGACCTGGACGCGATCTCCGGAAACGACGTCCTGGATCCCGAACGCCAGCTTCTGGCTCGCGAGGAGTTACGCCGTATTCAACTGGGTCTGGAAAAATTGCCGCCGCGGTGCCGGGAAGTCGTCCTGCTTCGCAAAATCCGGGGCCTGTCGACGCGCGAGACGGCGGATGAACTGGGCATCGGCATCGACACCGTCGAGAAACAAATGACGCTCGGCATGCGCGCACTCGCCAATTTCATGCTGGGCGGATCTGCCAAAGTGCAGCGTTCCCGTGTGCCCGGGCTGCTGGCGCGGAGACCCGCTCGATGACTCGCTCACAGGACATCGAGACGAAAGCTGCCGAGTGGCTGGTACGGCGCGAGCAGCCCTCATGGTCGCAAGCCGACCAGGCCGCATTGGAGGGATGGCTGGTAGAATCCATGGCGCACAAGGCCGCGTTCTGGCGGCTGGAACATGCCTGGCAGATGGTTGATCGCATCGGAGCGCTTTCGGTGCGAGATATCGCGCTTCGTCCAAGGCGCACGGGTTTGCCCTTGAAGTGGTGGCAAACCGGCGCGTTGGCAGCCTCGCTGCTGCTGGCCGTCGCTTTTATTGGGTTACATTCCCGGCAGAACTCGTCTCCGCGGCCCAGCGTCGACGCCTTCGACACGGGTGTTGGCGGGCATCGGATCGTTCCGCTGGTGGACGGCAGTCGAATCGAACTCAACACCGCAACGGTTCTGCGAACCATGATTTCTAAGACGCGCCGCGATGTTTGGCTCGATCGAGGCGAGGCATTTTTCGAGGTGACTCATATCGAAGGCAGCGCCTTCGTGGTCCACGCAGGCCCACGCATGATCACCGTGGTCGGGACACAATTCTCGGTACGGCGAGACGGCGATAAGGTCACGGTTGCCGTAGTCAAAGGCAGGGTGCGCGTGGAAGACACGACGCCGGGCGAGTCGCGCGCGACGATAACGGCGGCTCCGGGCGATGTTGCAATCGGCTTAGGTGCCTCCACGATGGTGATGTCAAAGCCGGTCGCGGCGGTTGAAGACAAACTGGCCTGGCGCGATGGCCGCTTGGTCTTCGACGGGACTTCTCTGACGGAGGTGGCAGATGACTTCAATCGTTACAACCGTCAGCAGTTGCTGATCTCCGATCCGTCGGTCGCGGCTATTCGAATCAGCGGTACCTTCAAGGCCTTGAACGTGGAAGCCTTCGTGCGGCTGCTCAAGGAGGCCTATGGTCTCAAGGTGGAATCGACGGCCGACGGGAAGCTAAAGATATCCGGGTAACTCGTTACGGTTTTTTATCATTGCCTTGTCTTACCCAATAGCGCCCTTAGGCGCCAACAAGAAAGATCCGATATTGGGGGAGTCAAGAATGATTAGATACTTCGCGGCGGCAATCCTTGCCGCAACTGTCTGTGTTGTTGCGATCGCCGCGCCCACGCAGGTCCAGGTCCAGAACCAACATTTTCAAATCGCCTCGGGCGATCTGGGACAGGCGCTTGACGCTTATATCCACCAGAGCGGTCGCCAGCTCATCTATCGTGTGGATGATGTCCGCGGCGTTCACAGCCCCGGCGTGCAGGGCGAGATGTCGGCAGATGACGCGCTGGCGGCGCTGTTGTCAGGAACCGGGTTCTCGAGCCGAAGCGACTCCTCAGGTGCGATAGCGATCGTCCGCGCCGATGCTCCGTTGAGCGAAATCGTGGTGACGGCGACGCCCGGGGGACAAGGTATCGAGCGCCAGAAGGCCTCTTTTTCGACGACTACGCTCAACAGCGAAGACATTCACCGGCTCGCGCCGCTGAATACGGCTGGGCTGCTGCAGGGGATTCCCGGCGTGACAGTGGCTTCGACGGGCGGAGAGCAAGGCAACAACCTCTTCGTTCGCGGCTTTCCCAGCAGCGGCGACGCACCCTACGTCACGTTCCAACTGGCCGGGTCGGCAGTCTACGATCCGCCCACGGTTGCCTGGTTCGGCAATGCTGACGTGATCCGCATCGACGAGATGGTTGACCATGTCGAGGCGGTACGCGGCGGTCCGGCGCAGGTGCTGTCCAACGGCCAGGTCGGCCTCACCGTCAACATACTTCCAAAGACGGGAACGGACGTTTTTCACGGCGTGGGTGAGATCGGCATCACCGACTACGGCAAGAGGCGCTTCGACGGACAGTTCTCCGGCCCGATGGGCGAGAACACCTTTTTCTCGGTCGGCGGCTTCTATCAGAACGGCGACAACGTCCGCCGCCTAAATTTCGCCTCCGAAGTCGGTGGACAGTTCTCCGGCAATATCTTGCACAAGTTCGACCGGGGAAGCATTCTGGTGTGGGGCCGCATTCTCCAAGAAGACAACACTTGGAATCTGCCGATTCCGATCATTGTCGATAATGGCGCCGTGAAGGAGTTTCCCGGCTTCAACATTCACACCGGTGCCATCGGCAGTCCTCAGGAGCGCGAGCTCACGCTGCGAAGCGGCGACGCTTTTCGGTTCGATAAGGGGCGTGGGACCGACATCAGAAATGGCGGCTTCAGCTTCAACTATGAGCTGAGCGACAGCGTCAGCGTACAGGAGAAGGCGAGCTATCTCGAGGGCGCCGTCTTCACCAACGCTCTTTTCCCCAACACACCGGTCTCGGCGGCGGCGTTTTCCAGCGCGCAGGGGGGCACATTTGGATCGCTCACCAATGCCGTGACCGGCGCGGCGCTTCCCGCGTCGACATGGGTGATGCAGGTCGGCGCCTGGATCGCCGACAAGCAAGTCAAGAACGTCAACAACGATCTAAGTGTCACCCTGCACACCGGCGACAACAAGCTGACGCTCGGCTATTACTTCGCCGCCTTCTCATCGCGCGATTACTGGAATCTGGGAAACAACCTGCTTCTTCAGGCGACCAACAACGGGCCGATCCTGAATCTCACTCTCGCCGATGGAACGAAAGTTACCGGCGCAGACAATTTTATGACCGGCAGCACGACTCTGCGCAGCGAGGATTATCAGGGTACCGACGATGCCGGCTTCGTGTCCGATGAGTGGCAGGCGACATCCAAGCTCCGCGTGGATGCCGGCGTTCGCCTGCAGTACCACGATATCGAAGGTTCGTATCGGAACACCTCGACGGACGCAAACGGCACTGCCATCTTCCTCGATACCTACACCGACCAAAACGCCAAAACGCACAAGATTGCGGCGACCGCCGGCGCCGACTATGAGCTCAACTCCGAGCTCGGGGTGTGGACGCGCTACAGCCGAGGCAACATTTTCCCACAGTTCGACACCGTCCAAAGCGGACTGTTGGGAACCCAGACGGTCGATGCCTATGAAGGCGGCGTGAACTACACGGCGTCCAAGCTGCGCCTCTACGGCAATGTCTTCTACAACAAATTTCGCGGCATCGAGAGTTTCGATCTCGCCGCGAACGGCCAGACCTTCGTCCGGCACGGTGCGGCCAACACCTATGGCACCGAGCTCAACGCGACCGTGGGTTCCTTCAATGGCTTCTCGATCGGCGCCAGCGGAACCTATTTGCATGCGCGCTACGCCGATTTTATCAACGGCGGCGTCGACTCGAGCGGCAACCAAGTGCAATCTCAGCCGGTCTGGCAGGGCCGGCTGAACTTGAGCTACCAGCACGATGTGAGCTTCGGCTCGTTCACGCTCTATACTGCGGAAACGTACGTGGGCAAACGTTTCGGCAACGAGACCAACACGCAGATCCTGCCGTCTTACAACAAAGTCGACGCGGGGGCGCTGTTGGAAATAACCGGCGGCGAATTCATCCGAATCTCAGTGGACAATCTGAACAACTCCGCGGGCCTGACCGAAGGCGACGTACGCGCCTCCTTTACGCAGAGCAACGCCGGCGTGTCGCTGGGTCGTCCCTTACAGGGACGATCCTTCCTGTTCACGGCGGGCTACCGCTTCTGATCACAGGCGCCGCGACTGACCGATACCTCTTGCGGGCCGTCTTAGGCTGCTGCCTGCTCGCCGCGATGGGCGGGCCGGCAGCGGCCGCCGACCTCATCGTTCGCAGCGATGGCGCGGACATTCACAGCGGTCCCTGGTTCATGCGTGTAACGGCCTTGGCCGATGACATTCTGCGCGTGCGTGCGGCGGCGGCCGAAGACTTGCCGGAGGACGCCTCCTGGGCGGTGCCGGAGGAAATGCGCGGCCGCTCCGTCCATGTCAGCGTCAAGCAAGATGTCGATGGTATCGGTTTTCAGACCGCGGCATTGGCGGTGCGAATCGAACGCTCGCCGCTGCGGTTGATCGTGTCCGATTTGGCGGGCCACGTCATCTCAGCCGATGCCCTGACCGGGGCAGTCAACAGGGTGGGCAGCGGCTTCATGCTGCGCAAGGTGCTGCGCCAGACAGAACATTTCTTCGGTCTGGGCGACAAGACAGGTCCGCTCGATCGCCGCGGCCAGGCGTTTACCCTCTGGAACACCGATGCCTACCGCTTTCAGGAATCGACGGATCCCCTGTACAAGAGTATTCCCTTCTTCGTCACCGCGGGCGGATCCGGCGGCAGCTACGGAATCCTGCTCGATAACACGTGGCGCAGCTGGTTCGACTTCGGCAAGCAGGATCCGCAAACGCTTGCCTTCGGCGCCGCCGCCGGACCGATCGACTACTACCTGATTTATGGCCCGAGCGTTCATCGCGTGGTCGAACGGTATACGGATCTCACCGGAAAGCCGCCCCTCGCGCCGGCATGGGCTCTCGGCTTCCAGCAGTCCCGGTATAGCTATATGTCCGCCGCCGAAGTGCGTGGCATCGCCGACCGGCTGCGCGCCGAACGCATTCCCGCCGATGTGATTTGGTTGGACATCGACTATCAGGACCGCAATCGACCGTTCACCACCAATCCGGTTGCTTTTCCCGATCTACCGGCGCTGGTGCGAGGGTTACGGCAACAAGGACTGCGATTGGTGGTCATCACCGACCTGCATATTGCCGCGGCGCCGGGTCAGGGATATTCGCCGTATGACAGCGGCGCCGCCGGCGACCATTTCCTCAAGCGGCCCGACGGCTCGCTCTACATCGGCGCGGTCTGGCCCGGTCCCTCGGTATTTCCCGATTTCACCCGCCGCGACACGCGTGCTTGGTGGGGGACTCTGTATCGAGATTTCGTGGCAGCAGGCATCGCGGGTTTCTGGAACGACATGAACGAGCCCGCGATCTTCGAGACGCCGACCAAGACCATGCCGCTCGATACGCAGCACCGTATCGCGGAGCCGGGCTTTGCACCGCGCTCGGCGACCCACGCTGAAATCCACAATGTCTATGGAATGCTGAATTCACGGGCGACCTTCGAGGGCTTGAGGCAACTCGAACCCGATGAGCGAGCCTTCGTCATGACGCGCGCGAGCTACGCGGGCGGCCAACGCTACGCGGCCACGTGGAGCGGCGACAACAGCTCGACATGGAACCATCTCAAGCTGTCGATTCCAATGCTGCTCAATCTTGGCATGAGCGGTTTTGCCTACAGCGGCGCCGACGTCGGCGGCTTCATCGGCACTCCGAGTCCGGAGTTGATGACGCGATGGATCGAGATCGCCGCCTTTACGCCGATCTTTCGCGCGCACTCGGAGAAGGGTACTCCGCCGAAGGAGCCCTGGGTGCACGGCGCGGAGCACACGCGAATTCGCCGGCAGTTCATCGAGCAGCGTTATCGGCTGATGCCCTATCTGTACGCCCTTGCCGACGAGAACGCGCGAACGGGAGCTCCGCTCATGCGGCCGCTGTTTTACGAATTTCCGGACGCCCTCGATGCGCCGTGCGAGCAACCGACGGCATTTCTGCTGGGTGATCGCATGCTCATCGCGCCTTCTCCGGAGTTGGAGTCATCGCAGGCCTACAAGATCTGCCTGCCGGCCGGCCGCTGGTACGACTATTGGACCGGCGAGCCGGTGACTGCGCCGGCTCCGGCGACTCCGGTCTCGGCAACGGTCGGCACGCCGATGTCGCAGGTGATCACGGTGGTCCCGGCGCTCGACCGCTTGCCGGTTTTCGTGCGCGCCGGTGCGATACTGCCAAGTCAGGCTTTGGTACAAAGTACCTCCCAGACGCCGCAGGGACCGTTGTCCTTGGACGTCTATCCGGGCGACGACTGCCGCGGAACGATTTATGCCGACGATGGGCACAGCATGGCGTATGCCCGAGAGGGCTATCTACGACAGCGAATACACTGTGTGGTAACCGACGCCGGAGTGGATCTCGTCTTCGAAGCCCGCGAGGGTCGATTCCAACCGTGGTGGCACCAAGTGGCGGTGCGAGTGCATCACTGGACGGGTGGCGCGCAAGGGACGGGTGGCGCGCAAGCGTTCCTCGACGGCAAACGCATCGCGGATCCCGTGACGCGGTCAGAAATATTGCGCGTGACCATCGACGATCCGAGCGCTGAGTCGCGGCTGTCGCTCAAAGCCAGGTCCGGTCGATAGGTCTCTGGTGTCGATAGGTCTCTGGTGCATCTGCATCGGTCAAAATCCGGCACCGTCGATGCGTCCTGCCAACGGCGCCGGGATCCACTCACTTGCTGGCGAGCTGAACGTTGGTACTGCCAAAACGCAATTGGGTCAGCATAGGCGCATTGACGTCCTTGACCGCCTTGTCGACTGCCTTCTCAATGCACCCCTTGATTGCCATTCTCAAGATCGGGTCCGTGCCGGTGGACAATTCACAGACGTTCCGCGCTGCAGCACGTATGCGGCTGTAAAGAACCTTCGCGCCATCCGATTTGGTGATATCGAGATCACTGAATCGAACGGTTTTGCTCGGTGCGTCTTCCGCCTTCACGGAAGTCGAGAGGGCGGTACTGAGCGCCGCGGCACCCATGACGCAGGAGATGGCCGTGTAAAGTTTTGTACGAATGGTTGTGTTCATGTCAATTCCTCCTAAGTTTGTCCTTTGCAATCCCCAACATCGTTCGCTGGGTTGGGCGTCACGGTAGGAAACGACACTCGATCAATCTTGACCGTCTCCTGAATAACTCATGGAGAAAATGTGAATTACGGCCCCAAAACCTCGGCTAATCCGCTACCCCATTGATTTTGCACGCGGGATGGACAATAACGGCGTGATGAGAGACAGCCTAAGCGCGGCGCCACGACCGAATGCTGATAGGGGCCGCCGCCGTTGGCACTTTGCCGGCACAATTTTCGATGAACGCACTCTGGAGTTGCTCGTCAACGGCGTGGATGCCGAACTCGAACGCAAACCCCTCGAAGTCTTGATTTACCTGCTGGAGCACGCCGGCGAGGTTTGCACCAAGGATGAAATTCTCACCGGTGTATGGCCCGGGCGGATCCTCAGCGAGACCGTGCTGACCAAGTGCATCGGCCGGCTGCGAGAGGTTCTCGGGGACCGGGACCAAGACATCATCAAAACCGCCTATGGCTTTGGCTATCGGTTTATCGCCTCGGTGCACGTGGAGGTGGGAGCGGCGCCGGGGCCCGCGCGCTTGGATTTCAAGCCGGGCGACCACCCGCCCGGGCGCCAGCTCTGGAGCCTGGTCGAGCGGCTCGGCATCGGCGGGCACGGCGAGACTTGGCGCGCACACCATGAAAAGACCCACGAACAGCGTGTGTTCAAGTTCGCTCTCGATGAGACCTCGCTCGGGTCGCTGAAGCGAGAAATCACGCTGTTTCGCATTATCAACGATTTGCTCGGGGACCGAGCCCGGGTCGTCAAATCGCTCGATTGGAATCTGCAACAGCTGCCTTACTTCACGGAGGCGGAATACGTCGGTGCCGGTAGTCTGGCCGATTGGGCCAAAGGGCTCGGCGGCATTGCGGCCATCCCGGTCGCCGAGCGCTTGGAAATCGTCGCGAAAATCGCTGCCGCCCTCGCGGCGGTGCATTCGGTCGGCGTGCTACACAAGGACTTGAAGCCGTCCAATATCTTCGTGAGACCCGTGCCCGGCGAGCCTGTCGGCAAGCCTGTCGACATTGCGCTCGGCAACTTCGGCAGCGGAGGCATGCTCGACGCCGGGCACATCGACCGGCTCGGGATCACCCGCTTGGGGTTCACCAAAACCATTGCCGCATCTAACATGAATTCGGCCGCACCCCTCTATCTGGCACCCGAAGTCCTCAACGGCCAGCCATTCACGGTGAAATCGGATATCTACGCACTGGGGGTCATCCTCTATCAATTCCTGGTAGGCGACTTCCACAAAGTCATGTCGCCCGAATGGGCACGCGACATCGACGATGAATTGCTGCGCGAGGACATCGCGCTGGTCGCGGAGGGGAATCCCGCGCTGCGGCTGGCAGACGCCGATACATTGGCACAGCGGCTGCGAAGCCTCGACGAGCGCCGCCGCCACCTGATCGCACAGCGGAAGACGCAGGCCAGTGCCGAGGACACGCGCCGTCACCTCGAACGAACACGGGCGCAGCGAGCGGGCATTGCGCTCGCGTTCGCTGCGTTGACAATCGGATTCGCTCTCAGCACCGTCATGTATTTCAAAGCACGGCGTGCCCAAGAGCATAGCGCGGTCGCGGCGGCGCAGTCGAAGGCGGTGACGGAATTTCTCAGCACTGACGCATACGCACCTGAGGACCAAGGTGTTGAGTCTGCAAGGGAATGGACCACCCCCGAACTCCTGACGCGGACCGGTAATAAAATTGACGTCCGCTTCGCCGGGCAACCCGCGATTGCGTCGGAACTGCACTACATCATAGGACGCTCACTCCACCGATTTCACGAATATCCATCGTCTGTTCGACACCTCAATCGCGCCATGGAACTAGGGCAACAAGGCAACGGCGCAGGATCCGACTCCGTACTGCGAAGCGCCTCCGAATTGATCGAGATCGATTACACGCTCGGCAACCTGCGAGACACCCTGCCAAGGTACGAAACCGTCCTTGCGGCCGGCGGAGGACGCAAGGCACCCAACGATTTGGCTCTGTTGGAACTGAAAGAACGGGTGGCGCGCGCACGGTACCGCCTGGGCGACTGGTCGGAAGCCGCCCAAGGCCTAGGGAGGCTCCTGCAAGTCCAAGGCACATCCGCGCAGTCTGTCGGCGAGATCGAACTCGACCTAGGCCAGGTGCTCACCGAATTGGCCAGGTCTGCTGACGCGGAGATTCACCTACGCCGCGCGATCGAGATCCTAACGCGCGAAACTGGTGCGATGCATGCAAAAGTAGCGGAAGCACGGGCGGCCCTCGGTCGATCGCTCGCCGATACCGGTCAGTTTGATGATGCAGCGGAGCAATTCGACAAGGCGCAAGAACTGGCGGCTCGCTCCGAGCCCCTGGAGACGCCGACTGCCATGCGGACGCGATATTTCCGCGCGCTTCTGTTTCTCCAAATGGACGCCCCGGAAAAAGCCGAACCCCTGCTCGCTCAGATCGTCGCGTCCCAAGATGCGCATTCTGCAGCTGATCCGAAGGCGCGCACCGGTTCGGCGCCGGAGGTGGATCGCACGGGTCCCGTGCGGCGGGCGCTCGGCGAAGCTTATGCACGCGAAGGCAAAATCGATGCCGCAATTATCGCGTTGCAGCGCGCCGTTGCGATCAGCGAACGCGCGGACGGCGCGCAACATCCAGGCACTCAGTCGACACGTCTTTCTCTCGCCGAGTGCCTGGTAGCAGAAGGACGCGACGCGGAAGCTCGGGCTGTTCTTACGACTCCGACCATGAACCTGGCAGCGCTTCCCGCCGTGCACCCCATCGCCGCACAACTAGCTCGGGTGAATGGCCTCCTGGCTCAACACGAGGGGAATGCCGAGCAGGCGCGAAAGTCGTTCGGCGACTCGCTCGCAATCCTTCAAGCGCTGTATGGATCTCAGCACTGGCGCGTCATCCGTGCGCGCCAGGAGCTTCAACGCGCTACCGCATGAGAGGTGACCACGAAATTTATCGACCCGCCGGCACGCCGACCCCGGTGACATAAAGCACCGATTCCGAAATGCCGTCGATTCCCAGATCCTCCTCGATCAAGGAGTCCTTCAAAGCCGCGGTACTGAAAGGCGCAAGACCCATCCGGGTTGCCGTGAGGCAAAACGTTTGGCCGAGGTGGCCGGCGTCGAGCAGCACCACTCGATAGGCGCGAGGATGACGGTATTTCCACATGGTCCGCGCAAAAATCCCTGTCATGATGAACAGCGCTGCCGAACGGGCGGCATAGGGCTGATCCGCGCAATAAGCCCGCGCCATTTGTGGCGTCGCCTCGGATGAGAGCTTTTCAAGGGCGTGGTCCCTCGCGTCATAGTGATAAAGCCCCACATCGAGCCCTTTCACCTTGAGTGCCATCAAATACACTTCTATGGGATTTCGTGCTCCGGCGGACGGACTCGTCTTCAGCGGCAGGGGCCCAAAGTATTTCGACTCGACGTACCCTTGGACGCCCCAGGTCGTTTGCAGCAGCTTCGATATGCTGTCGAGCGGTGCTTGCTCTTCCGAGAATTTTCGCTGCGTCCTGCGGGCGTGCAGCGTCTGGTAAAAGCTGTCCGTCTCCATTTCATGACAGGGCAGCGAAATCGATTCGGCGCCCGGGATCTTCTTGAATTGAGGGGGCGCGGGAGTGCCGGGAATCGTCGCCATCTTTTGCTCGATGGTCCAGTCGCCTCCGACGTAGGGGGCGTCTTTCGTCAGAAAGTGAAATCCGCCTTCGGGCAGCCACGGCTTCCACGAGGAATCGAGGAGATCATCTCGAGCCGACTCGGGAGAGCCGCATTCGAGCAGTAGTTGGGCCGCGATGAGCTTCAATATCGCCTCCCCGACGCTCTCCCGCGTGTAGGAGTCGAATTCGAGCATGGCGTCGCGGATCGTCCTGTGGGAGAAGAAGAAGCGGATGAGTTCCAGAACGATCGGATTCGCGGAAAACGTTTCCCGCGTCAGGTAATTGACGATCCGCAGATCTCCATCGGCCCAATATGCCGACTGGCAATGGGCGCTTCTCAACTTGATGGCGTCTGGCACCGGCGTAGACACTGCGGCTCGCTCTTCGCCATTCACTTCGGGTCGACGTCAATCGTCGTCACTATCGGCCTTGTGATTGAAGACATGAATCTGTATCAAGTCTCTTCCCACTTGCTGAAGTCCAATCTCCAAGCTGCGCCTGTCGATCGTGCCCGCGGCCACATCTATCAAAAGTTGTTGAGTCTCTCTCTCGGCTTTTTCAATCAATTCTTTCAATGTCTCCGGATCTTTCTTCATAACGGTCTCCCTGTCGTTCGAGTGGAACCACCACGCCTATATTTCTCGATTCCTCCGCTGTTGACGTTTGCCGCGTCCACGGTCCTTGATGGAAACAATGATGTGTATTTCTACTCTGGCAAGCTCAGCTTGACCAGTAAATCCTCAAACCTGCGGTCACCGTGCAAGCTGCGGAGCAGCGGGTCGGTTTTGAGATAGAGTACCTTGGAATTGTGCGATTGATAGCTGCGCTGCAGCCATTCGAACGCGGCATCCGCTTCTCCGCGATAAGCGTGGATTTGTGCGATTTCGTAGGCATCGCCCAATGCGAAACCCTCTTCAAGCGCGCTTAGCGCTGCATCGGATTCGGCGCGCTTTTCCATCGCGGTGTAAACCAGCGCAAGCCCGGCGAGCCTCAAATCCTTTTCGGGTTCCTTTTCCATGGCGTCCAGAGCTTCGGGGAACTGACCAAGGTAAAGGCGCGCCATACCGACCAAGCTATTGGCTCCGCCAAAATCCGGGTGCAGCTGCTGCAGCCTCAGATAGTACCGCAGGCACTCCTGCAGCCGGTTCGATGCGCACAAGGCGAGGCCGATCGCTTGCAAGGAGAACGGGTCGAGCGGATTTAGCTCGATCTCCCGCTGGTAATGTTCGACCGCCTCGGCGAGGTGCCCGGACACAAGCGCCATGTCACCGAGCGCGCTCGGCAGCAGGTAGGTGTTGCCGGGATCGATGGCACGCATACGTTCCTCGTCCGCGCGCACGGCCGCCCAGTCCCACTTGATGGCCATCTCGTAACCGGCACGCGTGTAATAGGCCCAGACGAGATTCGGGTCCAAGTGGATCGCCCGGTCCAGTGCACCGAGAATCTTCGCATTGTCCCCGGCCGACGGAGTTCCATTGGCGACTTCCAGAACAAAATAGGCGCTCGCGAGGCGCGCCCAGGCCAAGGCGTAGTTTGGACTGATATCGATCGCTTTCTTATAGAGCTGGACCGCTTTCTCGGCGCTGCCTTTGGTCTGGCGCGCCTTGTAGTAATTGCCTTCCAATACCAAGTTGTAGGCTTCGACATCGGATTCCTGTCCGATCGGCCGGTCGACGATCGCGAGAGTCGCGTTGAGCGCCTTTGCCACCCTGTCTGAAATTTCGTCCTGTATTTTGAATACATCGGCTGTGTCACGATCGTAGGTCTGTGACCACAGCTGCACACCATCGGAGGCCCGGATGAGCTGCGTGGTGACACGCAACTCTTGCCCGGCCCTGCGGACGCTGCCTTCCAAAAGATGTGCGACCCCGAGCCTGCCGGCGATCGAGCGCACGTCTTCGTTCCTGCCCTTGAACTGGAACGATGAGGTGCGGGCGATGACCTTGAGACCGGGGCTGCGCGACAGGTGATTGATCAGTTCCTCCGCCATGCCATCGGCGAAATATTCCTGATCCTTCCTCTCGCTCATGTCCACGAACGGCAGCACCGCGATCGACTTGTTCTGCAGGGCAGCGACCGCCACGGCGCCGGTTGAGGAGGCGGTGAACGACGCCGCAACCGGCGCGGGGGGCGCCGACCGTATCAGTGCATAGGCGAGCGCCGCGGCCGCGAACAAGGCGGCCGTGATGGCCGCGATCCAGCCGTCACGACGCCGCTGCACCAGCTTGCTGAAGCGATAGGTGAAGCGATCGGGCCGCGCCTTGACCGGTCGTCCACTCAAGTAGCGCTGCAAATCGTCGGCGAGCGCAGCTGCGCTGCCATAGCGATCAAAGGGCATCTTCGCCAGCGCCTTCAGTACGATCGCATCGAGGTCCCCGCGCAGCTGCCGCTCCAGCTTGTCTTGCGTCGTGCCCCGTGCAGCATCGGCGTCGGAGGCCAGATGCGCGCTGGGCCTCGCCACTTCGGCGGCGACGATTTCTTGTTCGAGCACCGCCGCTGAGCGAGTGGCCTTGATGCCGTAGGGAAGGCGGCCGGTCAGCAGCTGATACAGCAACACTCCGAGCGAATACACGTCGCTTGCCGGATCCACCGTATCGCCCCGCGCCAACTCCGGACTCGCGTACTCCGGCGTCAAGGCACGACCATAGACGATGGTGAGGTCGGTCTGCTGCTCGTGCTGCTCCAGCAACTTGGCCACCCCGAAGTCCAGGAGCTGCACGTGGCCGGCCTCGTTCACCAGAATATTCGAGGGTTTGATGTCGCGGTGAATCACATGGTGCGCATGGGCATATTGCAGCGCATCCAGCACTTGCAGAACGAGCTTCAGGCGCTCTTTCACCCCCAGACGATGGCTATCGCACCACGCCGTCAGCCTCTCGCCCCGCACATATTCCATCGCCAGGTAAGGCAGCCCATCGGGGCTGACCCCGGCGTCGTACAGCCTTGCGATGTGCGGGTGTTCGAGCGCCGCGAGAATGTCGCGCTCGCGTGCAAAGCGGCTGGAGAGGTCGTCGAGGCCGCGCCTGAGCATCGGAAGCTTCAAGGCCACCTCGCGTTTGATGGACCCGTCGGCGCGTTGCGCCAGCCATACCTCGGCCATGCCGCCTTCACCCAGCAGCCGAATCAAGCGATACGGGCCTATCAGCTCACCAGGAAGGCGGTTACTCTCAAAATTAGAGCTCACAACCGACCCCGGGTTATCGCGGCGCGCGATCTTGGTGCACCGATTGAGATCCCTTGCACGGCCGTTACCTCGACCTTATGCGTCGTCACGCAATCTCGCCAAGTGAGCCAGCGAAATCATAACAGCACCGATACCGCTAGGGCTTGCCTTCTACGCCGGCAGCAGCGGTTGCAGGGTCGCGAGCCGGACCGATGAGAAAGAGGGCGGCCGCCGCGACGACAAAGGGTGCGCTGGCTCGCTTGATGGGATCGGCCACCTCACGCTTCTTCCACGACCACATACTGGTCAAGCGGCCCGGCAACAGTACCGTTACACCGTGGCATCAAGATCAGCCCTACTACTGCGTGGAGGGCGACCGCACCGTCAGCTTTTGGACGCCGCTGGACACCGTCTCGCGCAATGTCAGTCTGGAATGTGTCGCCGGGTCGCATCGGTGGAATACGGCCGGCTACCGGCCGAAGCGTTTCGACGGCAGCCCCCTCTATGCGGACGAGCAATTCGAGGACGTACCGGACATCGACGCCCAGCGAGATCAACTCGTCATCCGTGGCTGGGACATGGCACCGGGAGACGCGATCGCCTTCGATTTTCGCACTATTCACGGTGCACCGGCGAACGCATCGCCCGTCACTCGACGGGTCTTTTCATCCCGGTGGGTCGGTTCCGATGCACGCTTCGTGCGGCGTGGTGCATCGGGATCGCCGCCGTTTCCTCATCTGACGCTCGAGGACGGCGCGCCATTTGACGCCCCTGAGTTTCCGCTGATCTACGGTCAATGACCAGTAGGTGACGGAGGGATGGATCCGCTGCCTCGAGCGAATCCATCCGTGTTGTCCATCACTTCACATCGGCCCGCACCAACTTAGATGCCGATTGCTGATTTACGAGTGCCTGCAATTGCTCGGTAGCGTTCGCGACGGCCGTATCGAGGCACTTGATGAAGTTCTCGTGATGCGCCAGGTCGAGATGATCGCCAACGAGGGAGCACACCCTGCGCGCGGCTTCACGCACACGCGCTTGTGCGGCCCGCTGACCGTCTGCCGTGGACAGATCGAGGTCGGCAAGCTTGACGTGCTGCGAGCGGGTGTCGCCGGTGACTTGGTCGGCCTTGGCGGCTGCGCTTCCCAGCATGCCGATCGACAGCATCAGGATGGCTGCGAGGCAGCTCGTCGAGCCAAGGGATGACATCGTCGTCTTCGCCGCGAATCGTCGGGAAACAGTGTTGAAGGTCGTCATTTCAGAATCTCCTCTTGATGGGTTGTCTGCGTCGCGTGGGTACTGTCTCAGTCGGGCGTCGAGGGCGCCGCAGATTTCCGACGAAACGCTGATTCTTTGGAGCGAATGCGGTCCAACCGCGAACGAGCGCCGTGGGCGCAGCGGTGCGGCGCTAATCTTGATGGAGCAAATGCGCGTCCCGCCAAGCGGCGGTCAGTCCGACGCCTGCATCGCGTGAGCAGCCCTCGCTAGGCGTGCTTGAACCGGTGCGCGTGCGCTGCGCTTACCGGCAACAGCTCGCTACGGTCCTTGAGCTTGATCTCCAAGGCGCCGCGAAACGAGCGGTAGATGGTGTCGATCGCGCTGATGTTGACGACGGTACCGCGATGGATCTGCCAAAAAACCGCGGGGTCGAGCTTGCTCTGCATTTCCTTCAGCGAGGAATTGAGTAGAAAGCTCGACGAGCGCGTGGCGATGGTGGTGTATTTATTGTCGGCCTGAAGGTACAGAATTTCCGACACGGCCACCACGCGCAGTTCCGAGGCATGCGGGACCGTCAACCATTTGAGGTATTGCGCTTCGGGCTTGACGATGGTCTTGAGCAGGTCCGCCAAATGGCTCAAGTCTGCGGGAGGTTCGCGCATGCGCTCCTGCAGGCGCTGAACCGTCAGCTTCATGCGCTCCGGGGAGATCGGCTTCAGGACGTAATCCAGGGCGCCTTCCTCGAAAGCTTGTACCGCGTAGACGTCGTACGCGGTGATGAAGACCACGTGGGCTTTGCCGCTGGCGTGCCGTGCCACTTCGAGCCCATTGCGGCCGGGCATCTGGATATCGAGGAACAGGATGTGGGGCTGGAAGTTGTCGAGCGCCTCGATTGCCTGCAGGCCATCCGCCGCCTCGGCGCAGATGGTGAGCTCGGGCCACAACTCGGCCAGCGTGTTGCGGACTTCCTCGCGCAGCAGCGGCTCATCCTCGGCGATCACTGCGGTCGGTGAATTCACGAGTTATGAGCCTTCTGAACTGGCCGCGGCGGTGCTGGCGAGCGCGGCACGCAGCGTCTGGATGAGTTCGTTCATCTGTTTCTCGGCGTGGGGTTGCGAACCCTCCAAGCCGTGTTTGATCTGGGCCAACGCGCTAAACAACATCTGCGGATCGATTTGCGCCTCGGCGGTCGCCAGGCGTGATTGCACCAATTGCTGGTCCAATTGCACGCGCCGCAGTTCAGCGCCGCGAACGCCTTCGAGCATTCGGTCGGCCGCGCGACCGTTCATGTAGACCAGCAGGGCGAGAGAGCAGGGAACGCTGAAATGACTGCCGGCTTCGGTAAATCCCCAACGCTGCGGTGGCCACGGCACCACGAACAGAATGCAGTACAGCCACTGCATGGCCCCGGCTATGGCTACGGCAATCAGCGGATTGATGAACACCAGGAGAGTCGAGTACACCACGATCGGCCTGGCGCCCCGTGTGACGGCCTCTTCGGCACAGAACGCCACCGGCAGGAGCACCAAGGCATACACGCTCATGGCCACGAAATGCAGGCTGGTGTGGCCAATGTATTCGCCGAAATAACCCCAATCCAACCCCATGAAAACGGCAATGAGCTGTGCGATCGCTTGGGTGAACGCCACCCGTCGCCAGGTGAAGCTCGCCCATGCGGCGCAAAGATAGGGGCTCATGCAGCGGTCAACGGTATCGACACGGTGGCGGTGACGCCGCGCGCGGCGGGACGGGCGAGCGACAGTACCGCGCGATCGCCATACAGCATCGTCAAGCGGCGCCGGATATTGGCGAGACCCATGCCATGCCCGTCGGTTGCGGCCAGGCCTTGGCCCGAGTCGGACACCTTGAGGATCAAAGTGTCGTGTTCGCGGTTGGCGCTGACGCTGATGCGACCCCCGTCCACGGCAGGATTGATGCCGTGCTTGACGGCGTTTTCCACCAGGGTGAGCAAGATCATGGTGGGAATGCGCTGTTCGTGCAGCGCCTGGGGTATCAGCAATTCATAGGACAGGCGTGACCCCATGCGAATCTGGTGTATGCGCAGGTACGCATCGATGAGCTGTAGTTCTTCGGCGAGGCAGCATTCCTCTTGGCGCAATTTGGGCAGCGCCTCCGACAGATAGCGCATGAGGTGGTCGATCATCTCGACCGCGGCCGCTCGATCGGTACGCGCCAGCGTGCGAACCGTCGCCAGCGTGTTGAAGAGAAAATGCGGTTCGATCTGCGCGCGCAGCAGTTGCAGCCGCGCGCGTTTGACGTCCGCATCGAGCGCGGCTCCTTCGATCTGCCGCTGCATGAACATCTCGGTCGCGGAGCGTGCCGAGCTACGGTAAACGCAGGCCGTCATGATGAGCGCCACCATGAGGCCGTATTCGAGGTTCGGGCTGCCTTGACCTTCCAAGTAAAAAAACGCGGTGCAAAAGCCCCACATGAGCACGCCCACTAATCCAAGACATGCGTAGCGTTTGGGTCCCGAGGCGGGCGCCAGATTGATCGCGACGGTGAG
>WNFL01042910.1_pt2 | contig 22669 bp, 19 predicted proteins | sample 5400361 | NCBI WGS metagenome assembly WNFL01 (sample SAMN13153351, study PRJNA577476) | soil metagenome | isolation source: 40 cm soil on Douglas fir-dominated hillslope | place: USA:California | collected 2013-09-17
GCGTTGACCGTGTAATACATGACGTCCAGGCCGGAATCCTTGCTTGATTTGATCAGCAGGGTGAAGTCCGGGCCCCAGTTGCCGGTGATGACCGCCTGCGCCCCGGATGCCTTGACTTTGGCGATGTACGGCGAAAAATCCTTGATCTTGCCGAGCGGGTGCAGGTCGTCGCCGACGATCTCGATGTCGGGGCGCTTTCTCGCCAGCATTTCCCGTCCGGCCCTGCTGATCGCCTGGCCGAAGGCGTAGTCCTGGTTCAGCAGGTAAACCTTCTTGATGTCCTTGCGGCTGGCGATGTAGTTGGTCATCGCTTCGAGCTTCATGTCGACGTTGGCGTCGAAGCGGAAGTGCCAGAAATTACATTTGTCGTTGGTCAGCGCCGGATCCTGCGCCGCGAAGTTGAGGTACAGCACAGATTTGTCCGGGTTCCTCTCGTTGTGCTTGGCCACGGCCTCGGTCAGGGCATGGGCGTTGTTCGAGCCCGCGCCCTGCGTCAGATAGCGAATGCCCCGGTCGGTGGCCTCTTTGAGCATCAGGACACTTTCCTGCGGGCTGGACTTGTTGTCCAGGTCCACGATTTCGAACTGGATGCCGCCCTTGGCGTTGATCTCGGCCGCAATCGCTTGCAAATGATGGGCGAAGCTTTCGCCGACCAGCGCGAAGGGCCCGCTCAGCGGGTCGATGTGGGCGATCTTGACGGTCTCCGTGGCAAAAACCGGGACCAGGCTGCAGAACGACAGCGTTGCGCCGAAAATGCCGGCCAGGACAGACTTGCGCATGGGGCTCTCCTCGTGTGGACTTTGATTTTACGAACAGTTTGATTGAGTATAGCGGGCGATCCGACTATGCGCAGGGGAAGAGCATGGACAGTGCATTTCTGAAACAGCACGCCTACAGTATTGCGGCAATGCGCAAAATTGCGCAGCGTCGCCTGCCGAGGTCAGTGTTCGATTTCGTGGATGGGGGCGCCGAAGATGAAGTCGTCGTCGGCCGCAACGAATCGGCTTTCGACGAATTGTCGTTGCTACCGCAGCCGATGCGCGGCACGACCCGCCGCGACCAGGCCGTCGAACTGTTCGGCAACACGCTCAAAGGGCCGGTGGTGATCGGTCCGACCGGAATGACCGGCATGCTGTGGCCGCGCGGCGAAATCGAAGCGGCGCGTGCCGCTGCCGCGGCGGGCACGGTTTACACCATGAGTCATGGCTCCACGGTAAAAATGGAGGACCTCGCGCGCGAAGCACCCGGCAATCTCTGGATGCAGGTGTTCCTTTATAAGGATCGCGGCCTGACGCAGTCGTTTGCGGAACGCGCCCATGCCGCGGGATTCCAGGGCCTGGTACTTACCATAGACAATCAGGTGCTCGGGCAGCGCGAGCGTGACCTGCGCAACGGCTTCACCATCCCGCCGCAGTTCGAAATCAGCGGCCTGCTCGACATGGCGCTGCACGTGCGCTGGCTCCTGCGCATGGCGCGCGCGCCACGGCTTTCGATGCCGAACTACGATCGCGAAGGCGATACGGGCGTGTTTTCCATCGGCGCCCGCATCGTCGGCTGGATGGATGCGAGCGCAAACTGGAAGGAAGTGGAATGGCTGCGCAGCTTCTGGGCCGGGCCGCTGATCCTCAAAGGCATCCTGCATCCGGATGATGCGAAGCGTGCCGTTTCCATCGGAGTCGACAGCGTGGTGGTGTCCAATCACGGCGGACGCCAACTGGATGTCGTGCCGGCGTCCCTGCAGGCTTTACCCGCAGTCGTGGATGCCGTTGCCGGAAAAATCCCAGTCTTGCTCGATGGCGGCGTGCGCCGCGGCGGCGATGTCGTCAAGGCGCTGGCGCTGGGCGCTACCGCCTGCCTGATCGGCCGGCCGCATCTCTGGGGTGCGGCGGTGGCCGGAGAGCAGGGTGTCGCGCGCGTGCTGGAGATCTATCGCAGCGAAATCGACCGCGTCATGGCGTTGTGCGGGTGGGATGATCTCGACCAGATCGACCGGTCGGTGTTGTTCGAGCCTTCCGCAAGGTCCGAATCGATATTGGGCGCGTTCAGCCGCAAACTCACATCCATGCTCAAGTAGGGCGGATTTAAAACATTACTGCAAAGTCTTATCACGAAGACACGAAGACACGAAGACACGAAGACACGAAGACACGAAGACACGAAGATACGAAGATACGAAGATACGAAGAAACACGAAGAAACACGAAGAAGTGCAAAAAGGATTTCGACTAGAAGTTAAAGGTTCACATTATCGAGGTCGCGAAGCGAAGGAGTAACTTATCCATCATCCTCGTTTCTCTTCGTGTGTCTTCGTGACCTTCGTGTCTCCGTGATGAGAATTACTTATTTAATCCGGGGTTTCGCCTAGGACAGTGCAATACAGGAGGACGCGAGGCATCGGTATTGGGCGCGTTCGGCGACAAGCCCACATAGATGTGAATTGAGGCGCTAGGGAAACAACGGAAGGTCATCAGCGTGAAGATTCGAAAGATTCTGTTGTACGTCGCATCGACCGTCCTGGGTCTTTTCGTACTGCTTCTGACGTCAATCTGGGTCATCAACGTGTTCGACGAAGACCTGAATCCAGAAATTGTTGCGTTGGTGAAGAGAGCGGAATCCGAGCAGATTGCCCAGCAGGGGAACGCCTACTTTTCCATCCGGGGACTGAACGCGGCAAAGGGGCAAGACATCGAAGTGGCCGGCAGGGCCTTGGACGAGGCTGACCGGCGCGCGCTTGAAGCCTTCAAGAACGATGATGATGCCAAACGAATCTCCGCGCCAGATCCGGCGAACGCTCTGAAGTTCGAAGGTCAGTCCTCGAACTTGTGTACTGTGACCGAGGATTACCTATATGAGCGTGGCGTGTGCAAGTTTCTGGCTGAAACGGAGCGTATGTTTCAAGACAACGTCGAATTGCTCCAAAGGTATTACAGCCTATTCGACTATGGAATCTACGAAGAGCCGGCGACGTTCGCTTCATATCCGCAGCGCGATCTTATCAGTCTCATGCGACTTGCAAACGTGGACATGGAAAGGAAACTCTACCAAGGTCAGATCGAGCACGCGGCCAAGCTGATGGCGCGAAACCTCGCCTTCTGGCGCAACGTCATGGGGGGGAAATACCGCCTTCTGTCCGAGGCGGTCGTCCGTGTTAACTACAACTACAGCCTGACTGCGCTCTCTGATCTCTTGTGGAGAAAACCCGGAATGGCAAAGTCAGCGGACTTTCGAGTAGCAATAGGGGAGCCCATAATGTCCTCAACCAAGGGACTTCAAGGTCAGATGGATCGAGAGTTCATGAACGCATACCTTGTTAAGAAGGGATCTGATCTGTTGTATATCGATGCGTATGGCGGCGGTACTATTTATGGTGGCAGTGCCCGCTCAGTATTGAAATGGATCGCAGATCGAATGTTCCAGAAAAATGCTACGTTTAACGACTATCACGCATGCCTTAAAAAATACTATGACGTGCGTGCATTGAGCGGTGCTGAACGCGATCAAGCAATCTCAAGTTACAAGGCCTACGAAATGGAAGAATCGTCTGGCACCTTGGTCTCTAATATTGCAGGAAAGATCGCGCTGCAATCGATGTGCCCCAAACGCTATTGGTTCGATGCTTTGGTTGCCGACAATTTTCTTGAAGCCCGACGCAGACTGGTACTACTCGAGATCAATCTGCTGAGCAGCAAGCGGCCAGAATCGGCGTACGCCGCACTGCTGCGTGATTCCAACGCAGGCTTGCACGATCCCGTAACTGGGGAGCCGGCCAAATGGGACGCGGAACGACGCACCATTTACTTTGAACGTGTCAAGGGTTGTAGCGAGGAAAGATTGCGGGTCACTCTGGGCCCCGCCAAAGAATTCGCACACTGTCCTTCGTGAACTGAGTCAAGCGAGCTACCCCGCCTAAATACAACTCAGTCAGCAGCACGGACGAGGTCAGTCGAAAATTTAATCTGCACTTCTTCGTGTTTCTTCGTGACCTTCGTGCCTTCGTGGTGAGATTTACATCCTTAGTGAGGAGATTCGCCGAGAACAGTGCAGCGTCGTATGACGCGACGCTGGGTCGCGGGATCGTACGAAGTTGCGCGATGCTGGACGCAGCGGTTGTCCCAGACCAGTAACTCACCCGGCGTCCAGCGGTGTTCGTAGGTCAGGTCAGACTGGATCGCCAGCGCGTTGAGTTCTTCGATCAGCGCACGGCCTTCGTCGTAATCCATTCCCGATATGTATTCAGCGTGGTCACCGAGGAACAGGCATTTGCGGCCGGTCTCCGGATGCGTGCGCACGATCGGATGGTCGACGGGCGGAACGGCGTCGCGCTGCGCTTCGGTCATTGGGTCTTCGCCGTGCCGGCGGGTGCGCGAGAAATCCAGATTGTGGACAGCGCGCAGATTCGCTATGCGTTTTTTCCATGCCGGGCTGAGCCGCTCGTAAGCGCCATACAGGTCGCAGAAATGCGTCTCGCCGCCTTCGCCCGCAACGACCTCGGCGTAGATGATCGTGGCCTGCCCGGTGACGCGCTGCCATGAACCATCTGTGTGTCACACCAGCGTGCCCTTGTCCGGATGGCGGCCGTTCGGATTGCCGTTCGCGTCGAGGTTGGACAGCCGGTACAACTCAGGGTAGCCGTCGGCGTGATACTGGTTCATCACGTGGATCTGCACCTCGCCGAAGCACCGCGCGAATTCGACCTGGCGGCCGGGCGGCAGGTCGCCAACGCGGAACAGCAGGACTTGATGGCGCAGGAACGCCTGATAGATCGCGTCGAAGGTTTTCTGGTCAATGCCGCGCGCGAGATCGACGCCGATGATTTCCGCGCCGAGATTCGGCGACAGTGGGCGAGTTTTGAATAATTGATGTTGTTGCTGTGCGGCAAGCGTCATGCTCTTCCTCCGATGCGCATGACCATCATGGCACAAAATCAAAACAGGCCGGGGGCAGCCCGGCAGCTGGTTACCTTTCTTGCGCGGCCAAGAAAGGTAACCCAAAGAAGGCCGCCCTGATGTCGCGCCTCGCGCTCACGAGGTAACCCTGCGCTGCCTGACTCGACAAGGCGGCTGCGGAACTCGACCTGGCAGGGCACACAAAACGTGCCCTGCCATGGGACTCGAACAGTCTCGCCGAAACCCCCTTGTCGAGTCGAGCTGCTCGGCGCGCCAAAAGGGGAGGAAATGCGCCGCTACACGCAAGCTATCGCGGAATACCGCTCTCCAGCATATACCGCCTTCGCATCGGCTTGAGCACCGCAATCGCCAGAAACGCCGTCAGGAAATTCGCCGTGATCGCGGTGACGAAAACCGCAGTCCACGTTCCCGTGTGCTGGAACAGAAGTGCGGCGAACGGCGCGCCGAGAATGGCGCCAAAGCCGGCGCTCATGTACAGAAATCCGTAGTTGGTGGATGCGAAACGGGTGCCGAACGTATCGGTCAGCGTGGACGGGAACAGGGAGAAGATCTCGCCCCATCCGAAGAAAACCACGCCGGACAGCAGTACGAACAGCACGGCATTGTCCCGGTACAGGAACCAGACGGTCATCGCCATACCTTCCATGGCAAAGGCGACCAGCATGGTGTTTTCGCGCCCCAAGTGGTCAGAGATCCAACCGAAGAACGGTCTGGTCAGGCCGTTGGTGATTCGATCGAGGGTCAGCGCCAGCGGCAATGCCGCCATGCCGAAGACAGTGGCTTGCGTGATTCCGAAATCCTTCGCGAACGCACCCATTTGCGAGATGACCATGTAGCCCGACATCGACATCATGACCATCATCAGGAACATCAGCCAGAATACGGACTGCTTCAGCATGTTCGAGGGTGCGACGTCGCGAGCGGCAGGCGCCATCGCAGTCACGGCGAAGGCGCGATAGCCTTCGGGCGGCGTGCGCAGGAACAACGTGCCGATCAGACCGATCGCACCAAATACGAGACCGTACACTGTCAGTGTCTGCTCCAGGCCGGCTGTGGCGAGGCCGTGCGCGATGGGAAAAGTCGTCAGCGAAGCGCCCATGCCATATCCCGCAGCGGCAATGCCCGATGCCAGGCCGCGTCGATCGGGAAACCACTTCACCATCAGGCCGACAACGCCGATGTAGACGATGCCGCTGCCGATTCCGGCGAGCACGCCGTACGTCAGGTAGAGCGCGACCAGGCTTTGCGCTTGAGCGCCGCTAACCCAACTCGCCCCCGTAAGCACCGTACCAACAGCTAGCAGGCGCTTCGCCCCGAACCTTTCCACGAGGAACCCGTTCACCGGCGCCAGGAAGCATTGCAGCCCGACGAGGATGGAAAATACCACCTGGACTTGCGCCAAGGTGACGTCCAGCTTTGCCATGAAAGGTTTGGTGAACAGCGCCCAGACATACTGCGGACTGGCGATCGCAATCATGCAGACGACCCCAAGGGCTAGCTGCAGCCATCTGTTCGGCGCGCGCTGATCGGCGAGTTGCGCCGTTGCTGCCTGTGCTTGCTGCATCGCGTTTATCTCCGCAGGTGAAGTGCGCCGCCTGGTGACGGCTCGGAAAGTAAGCATAGCAATAGCCATTCCGAATGCGGAAAACTTCGGTCGGCACGGGACTTCGCTCGTGCAGCAAGCAGAATGTACTGACGGGAACGGAGAAAATTGGAAGACAGGCACGCAAAAGTGCAATGCATTTCCGCGCAACTCCTCCTGGCGACGCGGAATTCCTGGCGTAACGCCCGGATTCGGTGCGCTGAATGCTCAATCGTTGAGCGCGGCGTAGACGAGTTGCTTGAACAATTTGCGATAGTAGGCGCGGATCGGGCTCGGTGCCTGCGTCATGTAGACGGCGACGATCTCTTCCTTCGGATCGACCCAGAAATAAGTCCCCGCATAGCCCGCCCACATGAATTCGCCCGCCGAACCCGGTACGCCCGCCACGCCCGGACCCTGGCGCACGGCGAAGCCGAGGCCGAAGGTATAACCCGGTACGCCGAGCAGGAGTTCGCCGGGTGTGACCGGCGCCGAGATGCGCGTACCGAGATGATCGGAGGTCATCAACGCGACGCTGCTGCGGCTCAGCACGCGGTTGCCGTCGAGCTGGCCGCCATTGAGCAGCATCTGCGTGAAGCGAAGATAGTCCGCTGCCGTGGATACGCCACCGGCGCCGCCGGAGTCGTTGGCTGGCACCGCCGACACGTCGATCAGATTGTTGGGCTTGCCGCTCATGCTATCCGTGGGCAACGGCGCGGCGAGCCGCCCGATCTTGTCCTGCGGCACCCAGAAACCGGTGTCGCTCATCTTCAGCGGTTTGAACAGGCGCTTGTCGAGGAAGTCGGCGAGCCGTTCGCCGGAGGCCGCTTCGACGACGCGGCCGAGCACGTCGCTCGCATGGCTGTATTCCCAGACGGTGCCGGGTTGATGTGCGAGCGGAACTTTCGCGAGGCGCTCGACTTCTTCCGCAGGCGCCAGGTCGCGCGCATCGTAGTCGATGCTGCTTTTGTAGAGGCCGGCCTTGCCGAGCGCTTCCTTGACCGGCGCGTTCTGCGTGATCTCGCCATAGGCCAGGCCCGCCGTGTGGCGCAGAAGATCCTGCACCGTCATTTCGCGATCGGCCGGCACCTGGGTGTAAGTGATTTTCGCGAACTCCGCGTCGGCTTTCGCCACGCTGACGTTCAGGGATTTCATCGCCGGCAGGTATTTCGAAACCGGATCGGTGAGCTGGAGCCTGCCTTCCTCGACCAGCATCATTGCCGCCACCGAAACGATCGGCTTGGTCATCGAATAGATGCGGAAGATCGAATCCTTTGCGATCGGCTTGGCGGCGGCCTTGTCCTGAAAACCGATGGCTTCCGAGTACACCAGCTTGCCCTTGCGCGCAACGAGGAACACCGCGCCGGGCAATTTACCCTGGTCGATTTCCTTCCTGAACGCGTCGCCGACACGCGCGAGCCGCTGCGCCGACATGCCCACCGATTCGGGTGCGGCGGCAGGCAGGCCTTGCGCCCCCGACCCGATGGCCGTCAACAGGGCGATGCCGAATACAAGGCCGGATGCGATGCGCTTCATTGGGTTCCTCACGCGTTTTTTTATCAGGAGTCGAACGGTAAGGCCGCACCCTGACGGTGTCAATGCGGTCGTCGACCCGCGCGCGAAAAACGTTTCGACCATCGCAACATCGCTGGTTGCAGTGCGACATTCGCGTCCGCGATAGCGGGTTTTGCGCCGTGATAGGATGAACGGCAACCGGTCGGCGATCGGTGACCTGTCAGCCAGGGAGGACAAAATGAAAACAACCATCCGCATATTGGCAGTTCTTGTTGCAACCCTGTTCAGCGGCGCTGCAGTCCAGGCCGCCGATCCGATCAAGATCGGCGTCGTCAACGAGATCACCGGCGTACAGGCCCAGGCCGGCGAGTTCACGGTCAACGGCATCAAGCTTGCACAGGAAGAAATCAACGCTGCCGGCGGCGTCCTGGGACGACGCATCGAATTGCAGATCGAGGACAACCAGAGCACGAATCCGGGAACCGTGCTCGCGTTCTCCAAGCTCGGCGGCCGCGGCGACATCGCGGGCATCGTCGGGCCGATACGCAGCACTCAGGTGCAGGCCGCGTCGCCGACGATCGCCAAGTCCGGTATTCCGACCATGATCGGCGGGACGGATACCAGCCTCACGCACGTCAACAACCGCTGGCTGTTCCGCGCGCGCCCGAACGACAGCTATTCCTCCCGCGTCATCGCCGATTTCGGCGTCAACACGCTCAAGATGAAGAGATGGGCGGTCATCCATTCGACCGATGCTTTCGGTTCCGGCGGTGCGAAGGCGCTGACGGCGGCGCTTGCAGCCCAGGGCGTCACGCCCGTTCTGGACCAGGGTTATACGAACAACTCGCAGGACTTCGCCGCGGTCGTGCTCTCGATCAAGAAGTCCGAAGCCGACATCCTCGCAACGTACATGACGCTCGAGCCGGATGTCGGCATCTTCGCGCGCCAGTTGAGGCAGCTCGGCGTGACGGTTCCCTGGGTCGGTTCACCATCGATCATTGCGGTGACGTCCCTCAATCTGGCCGGTGAGTCGCTGTACGGCACCTACGCGATCACCGACTTCACCACCGACGCAAACGACATGACGCGCGCGTTCATGAAAAAGTACCGCGACAAGTACGGCGTCAATCCCGATACCTTCGCCAGCTGGTCTTACGACGCGACGCAAGTTCTGGCCCTTGCCATCCGCAATGCCGGCAGCACGGAACCCGAGGCGGTGCGCTCGGCGATCCTGGCGATCAAGGGGTACAAGGGACTCGAAGGCACCTACGAGTTCGACCAGAACGGCGACGGCCTGCACGGCTACAGCATCGTGAAAAACGACGGCGGCAAGATCGTGTTCATGAAACGGGTGGATTTTCCTGCGCAATAGCGACCCTGTTTGCCACTGAGGCCACAACGCTGATTCCCGCGAAAACAGGTCAAGGGCTTCTGCCACAGAGGTCACAGAGGACACAGAGTAAGGCAAAAAGCTGAAGGTGAAGTATCGCCTGGCAAATCCAGTCACGATGATCTGTCGGCTTCGTTGGTATCCGAACAAACCGTCCCGCTCTTGTTTTCCTCTGTGACCTCTGTGACCTCTGTGGCAAAGGTTTGGAGGGCGAAGCTCTATCGGTTTCACCCATTTGCCACAGAGGTCATTACTGCTGATTCTCGCGAAAAGCAAGTCAAGGGCTTTTGCCACAGAGGACACAGAGGACACAGAGAAGGGCAGAAAAAGCTGAAGATAAAATTTCGTGTAGCAGTCCCTTCCGCGGTGATTTCCCTGACTGGTCAGCGTCCGGACAAACCAACCCGCTCTGCTTTTCTCTGTGTCCTCTGTGACCTCTGTGGCCAAAAGGTTTAGAAGACCGAGTTCACCGAAGCTAGGTGGGGCGATCGCGCCAGCGTAGCGGAAACACGGCCAGCACCCGGGTTCCGCCGCCGTGCACCGACGCGATCTCGAAGCGGCCGCCCGCCAGGGCGGCCCGCTCCTTCATCGATATCAATCCTAGGCTGGAACGATTGGCGGGACGGCGGCGCACCGCCTCCTGATCGAAGCCGCAGCCGTCGTCCTGGACGGCGAGTTCGAGATGCCCGCCATTGATTCGAAGGTTCATGGAGATTTTTTTCGCCCTGGCATGGCGCGCGGCATTGGTGAGCGCTTCCTGGACCACGCGGAAGCATGCGGTTTCGATATCCATGGCCAGCCGCTCCGGGATCGGGTCGGATACGAATTCGATTTCCCATCCGGTGGCATCTTCCTGCCGGTCCAGCGCCCACTGCAACGCCGCTACCAGGCCCAGGTCATCCAGCGCCGGCGGACGCAGGTTCAGCGACATGGTGCGCACCTGTTCAAGTGTCTGGCTCGCAATTTCCACGCATTCTTCGGTCAGCGTCCTGTCGTTACCGCCCCGATGCAGCGCCATCTGCAGCTTTATCTTTACCAGCGTCAGGGACTGGCCGATTTCGTCATGCAGTCCGCGGGCAATGTCGCGACGCTCCTGTTCCTGCACTTCGAGCAGTCGGGTCGACAATGCCTGCAGCTGCTGCCTCGCTTCCAGGATCTCCGCCTCCGCGCGCCGGCGGCGGCTTTCCAGTTCGAAACGATCGAGGGCAAATGCGATGCCCCCGGCGAGTTCGTTCAGCAGGTGCATGCGCCCTTCGTCGAAATGGTCGATCTCCGATGCGTACAGGCTGAATGAGCCGATCGGTTTGCCTTCCAGCATCAGCGGAACCGACGCCGCGGAGCGGATCGAGCAGTTGCGCATCCTTTCGTGCAGGTCGGCGATGCGCTTGTCCTCCAGCGTGTCGTTGCTCACGCTGGCTCTGCCTTCACGAGCGGCACTCGCAGCCGGCTGGCGCCCGCCAGGTTTGTCCGCATCGATCGGAATGACGAGACCGTCGAGAAATCCTTCTGCATCACCGTAGGTCGCGGCCGGCCGCAGGATGCCGGCGTCGTGGTCGCTGAGGCCCACCCAGGCAAAATGAAAGCCGCCGCGCGTGACCGCGATGCGGCACATGTCCTGGAACAACTGATCGCGCGCCTGCGAGCGCGCCAGCGCGGCATTGGCTTCCGACAGGGCGGCATACAGATTGGCGAGATCGAGGATGCGCAATTCGGCTTTGCGCCGCGCGCGCTTTGCTTCTGCTTCCTCGATCGCCCGGGTCAACGCAGAAGTGAGGCGGGACAGGTTGGTCTTGAGCACATAGTCGATGGCTCCGCGCTTGAGCAATTCCACTGCCTTGTCTTCGCCCAGGGCTCCCGAAACAAAGACCACCGGAATATCGGGCACGCGTTCCCTGGCGATTTCCAGCGCGCGCAAGCCGCCGAAGCCGGGAATGGAATAGTCCGACACGATGATGTCGGGGCGATAACCGGCAAGTTGTTCCACGAAATCGGATTCGGTCTGCACCTGCCGCGCTTCGAAGGAGAGGCCGGCGCGCTTGAGTTCGCGGAACTGGAGCTCGGCGTCGATTTCAGAATCTTCCACCAGCAGAATTTTGAGCGCGCGGTCCATTTGAAGTTTTTTCCCGGTTGCAAACGCCATAGCTGCGGCATGAACGCCGCCAGTTTAGCGGCCCGGAGGCGGGCGTGCAGGGGGCGACGCCTGCACCACCGCCATCCGGTGCGCATGCCCGGATCAGACTGCCTGCGGAATTCAGTGACTGGATATTTCGTGAGTGAGCCGGTCGCGAACCATGTTCACGTGGCTGCGCAGCACGAACAGTTGATCGGCGAACGACAGCGGCGTCTTGATCTGGTTGACCGCATGCTCGACCCGATCGAGCCGCCTGAGGATTTCCTGCTTTTGTTCCGGCGTCGGATCCGAGAATGAGTCCCTCTCTATGGCCATCAGCACCCCGTACCAGCGGTAGATGCGCGATCGCACCCGCCAGCGGTAGATCACCGGCACCAACCGCAGCGTCGGAATGATTACCACCACCAGCGGGATCAGGACCACCAGCAGTCGATCCGTCAGGCTCGCCAGCCAGAACGGCAGATGGGTATAAAGAAACCGCGACCCGGATGCGTAATAGCGCACGGCATCGTCGCTGATCGGGAAATCCTTTTTCAGGGGTGCCGGAAATTCGCCGGCGTTGCGGAACAGGCCGGGGCCGCCGTGGACTTCGCGAGCTGCGCCGATCAGAAGATCCGACAGCGCAGGGTGCAGGTTATCGCGCGCGACCAGTTCGACTGTCGGTCCGACGAGTTGCACGTCCTGCGCGGGGATGTTCTTGCCGAGATCGATGGCGCCGCGCGGCAGCGTGAGTTTCGACAGAAAGGAAAAGCGGCGCAGATAGCCGTCGGCTTGCGTAAAATTCAGCAGCTTGATGCCCGAGGTGGTCATCAGCCCGCGAATCACCGCAGGCGTTGCGGAATCGCCCATGAGGAAGGCGGCGTCGGCCTGACCCTTGGTGAGCGCCGTTGCAGCATCCGCCCCCGCGAGTTCCAGCAGCACCGTAGGTTTCACGTCGATGCCATTGGCTTTGAGCAGCTTCATTGCCAGGGAATGCGTACCGCTGCCTTCCGGTCCGATGGCGAGCCGTTTCCCGCGCAATTGCGAAAGCTGGTCGATCGTCCGGCTGCCGCGGTAAAAAATGATCAGCGGCTGTGTGAACACGCTGCCGAGCGATTTCAGATTTTCGATATTCACTCCGTCGGCCAATCCGCCCTGCACGAAGCCCACATCCACCGTGGTCGATGCATCGGCCAGTTTCTGGAGGTTATCCAGGCCGCCTTGCGAAGCGAGGATCTTCATCTTCACGCCGTTGCGCTCGATGATCTTGCGGTATTTGTCGGCGGTCGTGCTAAATGTGCTGCCATCAGGACCGCTGGCAATGACGATGGTATCGAGCGGCGCGGGACGCACAAATCTGAATGCGACCCACACGACCAGCGCAATGAACAGCAGCATGGGCAGCACGATGACCGCGAGATCGCGCCAAGACACCACCACGAATTTGGCCGGCAGGCCCATTCGGCGCCAGGCCCGCTTGTTCTTTTCCACAGTGGCTTCCTTCGTCATGCTTCGATGCCGCAAGTAATGCTTCAGGCGCCGGATGGTTTACCCGCGAAGCGCTGTTTATTGAGTGCCAAAACGACCGGGAGTTCACTAGGGAAGCTCTGAACAAGTCTTACGTGCGCGACCGGGGTGATTTGGGCCCAGGGCAAGAGGGCGAGGACGCCGTGTAGCCGGTCTACACAAGGAGGAGCTCACTCAACCATCGGCCCAAATCACCCCGGTCCCTCTCATAGAGACGAGCGATTATCGGGTTGTGTCAGGTGCGGCGTCTGCATTGTTGCGCTCCTGGCCAAGGTACTTACCTTGGCCAGGAGCGGCGCCTCCCATCCATCCGCACCTGACGCAACGCGCGTCGCAAGACTTGATCAGAGCTTTCCTAGGGCCTGGTCATCTTGCAAGTCGTCGGAACGCTGAAGGTTCCGGGGTCGATCGTTGCATCGGACCGCCAGCCGTAGCCGCTGTTTTCCCAATCGTGAGTGACCCCTTTGGTGCCGGAGCGCGCCAGCGTGGCGATGAACATCGGATTGAAGAGCTGGTGATCCTCGGCCCGCATCCAAAGTTCGCCTGTGTCGCCGGCAATGCGCATGCCCTCGAGTGCCTTGGCCACCGCCAGGGGTCCGACGGATTGCGCCTGGTTGGTCGCCGCTGCGAGCATGCGCAGCATGTGCCGGAACTGCTCGAAGCTCCAGTCGTCGCCGGTCTTCTCCTTGAAATCGTCCGCGAATCGCGCGCTGCGCGCGTCCGCGGCGTCGCGGACCCATGGCACCATGACTTTCAGGTTGCCCTCGCCGGACCGGCCTATGGTCGTAGGCAGACCCTTCAATGCGGTGCCGAGTACGAAATACTGCACGTCCAAACCGGTTTCCCTGCCTGCGCGCACCAGCAGCGAAAGGTCGCTGCCCCAGTTTCCGGTCACTACCGCATCCGCGCCGGCGGCCTTGATCTTGGCGACATAGGGCGTGAAATCCTTGACCTTTGCAAGCGGGTGAAGATCGTCGCCGACGATGGCAATGTCCGGACGCCGGGCGACGATGGTCTGTCTTGCAGCGCGGCTGACGGACTGCCCCCAGGCGTAGTCCTGATTGATGAGATAGATCTTGTGAATCGCGGGCTGATTGCGCAGATATGCCGCAAGCGCGGCTACGCGCATTTCGCTATGTGCGTCGAAACGGAAATGCCAGAACTGGCATTTCGCATTGGTCATGTCGGGGTCGAGGCCGCCGTAGTTGAGGAACAGGACGGGCTGATCCGGGTTGCGGCTGTTATGTTTGGCGATGCCGTCGCTCAATGCAAGCCCGACATTCGAGCCGATACCCTGGGTGATGTAGCGGATGTCGCGGCCGATGGCCGATTGCAGCGCGATCAACCCTTGTTGCGGGCTCAACTGGTCGTCGAAATCCGCGATTTCCAGCTTCGCGCCGCCGAACAGGCCGCCGCGCGCGTTGATGTCGTCCGCTGCCGCATGCAGCTGGCGTGATACCGATTCTCCCTGCAGCGCCATCGGACCGCTGAGCGGCGTGAGCAGTGCAATGCGCACGGCAGGGGCCGACCATGCACAAGACCAGCCCGCCAATAGCACCGTCGCCGCGACGGTGCGCAAGTAACGATGCATGGGTGACCCGCCGTTCCTGTTGTTTTCCATTCGGGACCTGCGTGGAGGCACGTGATGCTACTTGCCCGCGCAGGGAAATGCTTCGCGCAACGCATCGTCCAGGACCAATCCGGCCGGCAGCTTGAGCTTGTCCGGATTCTTCTCCAGGAACTGGACGAATGTCCGTGCCAGCTGGCCGCGGTTCACGGTGTCGGGGATGCAAAGGTGACCGTAGATGTCGTCGATCTTTTCATCCCGGTGATGAAAGGCATGATAGGTCTCGCCGATGTAGTGTCCCGCGGCGAATCCGTCTATGAAGCCAATGCAGATGCCGCGGCCGAAATCCTTCACCGGGTCTTTTTCTTCCGCCCGGCAATGCTGGAGCATTTCTTCCCCGGTGAAGCTGCCTCGTAGCCACGCGGCGGCTGATTCCGGGGGTTGAAAAGTCCACAACAGGGTGCCAATAAGCGCCAGCGCTGCGGTTTTCATCGAAACACCCCCGGAGGGGGAATAGACGGTATGGGAAGTTCTACTCTAACCGAATCCATCCCGGCTGACATGGACCATCCGACTTACTTCGCGCCGAAGCGGTCTTCCTCGGGCACCATTATTGCTGACGATCCTGATCCAGTTTCGCTGGTCCGATGCAGCCGGCCCAGGCTTGTACCCATTCAACAAGTGCCTGACAGGGGTGAGCTCGCTGCCAGGTCACTCCGGCGTCGTGATGCAATGCGTTTGAAGGCATTTTTTACATTCACGGCGGAGAAGATTTACATGAACAAGCTTGCCGCGCTGATCGCCGGCGCAGTGAGTGCAACCGGAACCGTCGTCGCAGCAGCTTCAGCCCATCGCAAAAGCCGGCCCAATCGCGGGAACCGACCCGGCAGGATTGATGATATTCCAAGGAACTTGGCATCGCGCCTGCAGTCACTCATATAAGCGGGCCACTCGAAACCGCTTGATGAGCAGGCACCGGGGGAATCCCCGCTCAGGGTGTCGCGCCATGCTGACGAAGGCAATGATTGGCGCTGCTCTCAGCGATAACGTGAACAGGAGTACGCGATATGAAGATGAAGAAATTGACTGGAATGGCAGTCGGCATGGGTCTGGCGATCACGGCGGCGTGGGCGTTGGCCGATAGTACTTACCATGCGACCGAATCCGGGTACATCTCGGACAACGATGGTCGCCTGTACACCAATGTCATCTATGGCGCGGACGAGCCGGCGACGTCCGTAGTCGTCAGCGAGGCCGACATAAATACGAAGGGGCGTGCTGCTGCGCAGTCAGGGGGCACGCCAGCCTACGATGACGCCGCCTATGACGATGCCACTCCCGCGAAGGTCACGGTTTCCGTCAAGGCGCCGGACGTCAACGAAGTTTTTGGACGCGCCTGACGCCTGATGAGCGCCGCGGTTTAGCGAGCCGCGGCGTTTGTCGCAACCCTGGATCCGGATCGAAGCTTCCGGACAATGGAGGACACGATGAGAAAGCTGTACATTGCAATGGCCGGTGCGGTCGCACTGGCGTTGATCGGCGCGGCAAGGGCCGCAGATCCGCGCAACGACGAGGTGCGTCAGGATCAACCCCAGCAACGTGACGACCAGAGCCGGCGCGACAACCCGCAGGAGCGCAACGATCCGGCACGGCAGGAGCAGTATATTCAGGGGCAACCCGCCGATATGGGCGGCAGCCAGCAGGCGCGGCCCGATCCCAAGACACCCGATCCGGGCGCAGCAGCCGAATATTCCGCTCAACTGAAGCAGTGCGATCGATTCGACGCCAATCAGAAGACGCAATGCCTCGAGGCAGTGATGAAGAAATTCGGCCAGATGTAAACTGGATTGTTGTCAGGTGAAGTAAACGGGCGCCGTTCGGTGCCCGTTACACATTTTCGAGCGGCGGGCCATAACGACATTTTCGAGGGCGAATTCATGGACGAACTCAACCCGGGGCTGATTCCCGAACTTGCAAGCCTGTCGCCCAGATCGACCTGGACGCGGCGTGACTTCATGGTTTCGACGCTGGCGGCAGGCTTCGCGCTGGCGGTGGAGCCCGTGTCTGCGCAGACGATCGCCACCGATGCGAAAGGACTCACGGCGGGAGAAGTCCGCATTCCCGTCAAGGATGGGCAAATTCCGGCTTACCGCGCCATGCCCTCGGACGGCAAGGATTTTCCGCTCATTCTCGTGGTGCAGGAAATTTTCGGCGTGCATGAGCACATCCGGGATGTGTGCCGCAGGCTGGCGAAACTCGGGTTCATGGCCGTGGCCCCCGAACTCTATGCGCGACAGGGCGATGTTTCGAAGCTCACGGACATGAAGGAGATCTTTGCCGTCGTCGAGAAAGTGCCCGACATCCAGGTCATGCACGATCTCGACGATACAATGTCGTGGGCGCGGAAGAACGGCGCGAGCGTCACCCGGCTCGGCATCACCGGGTTTTGCTGGGGCGGGCGCATCGTCTGGTTGTACTGTGCGCACAATCCGATGGTCGACGCCGGCGTTGCGTGGTATGGGCGCCTGGAGGGCGAGGCAAACGATCTGCGTCCGACATTCCCGATCGACGTCGCCCCGACATTGAAAGTGCCGGTGCTCGGCCTGTATGGCGGCGCCGATACCGGAATTTCACAGGCAAGCGTCGAGAAGATGCGTTCGGCGCTCAAGACCGCGAACAGCAAATCCCAGATCATCGTGTATCCCGATACCCCGCACGCTTTTTTTGCCGACTACCGGCCCAGCTACCGCAAGGAAGCCGCCGAAGACGGGTGGAAAAGATTGCAGGAGTGGTTCAAGACCCACCTATCCCGCGTGTAGCAACTGCGCCGCGCCTTTGCCCTGCTGGATCGCGGGAACGTAAGAGTCGAGTTCCGCGAGAATGGTTTTATCGGTGAGGTCGATCGTCTTGCCGCGTTCGGCCGACAGATAGCTCGCCATGACCAGCCGCTGGATTTCCAGGCCGAACTCCCAGGACAGCATGGCATTGCGTCCGGCGGAGAATGAATCCAGCATGTCCTGGTTCTCGTCGGTGTAGCCATACAGGTCCGCTTCGTTGTATTGCACGGCCAGCAACCCGCGGCTTGCCGTGGCTTTCTCCAGCGCGCTTTCCTGATTGGCGATGGCTTCGGCCGCCACGTCGCCGATGAAAACGTTCAGCGGCGAAACCAGCGTGTTGATCTCGAAGGCATAGCCCGGCCCCATGCCGTCCATGAACAGGCGCAGGCCCTGCTTCTCGAACATCCATGAGTCGGTGAACTGGGATTTCACGATCTGCCCGGTTTCCGGGTTGCGATACGTGATCATGCCGGTTGCGAAATCCTCCGCCGGCGTTTTCGAGTAGTCGACGCCGCGATCTTTCAGCAATTTTTCGCGCCACTTCTTCTGTCCCCATTTCAACAGACCGAGATCCGCGGTGACGGAGACCGGGTGCAGGAACAGCAGATCCTTGTCGGCAGGGGTCAGCACATGGCGGCCGACCGCAATGCTGTGGCACCCCATGTCCAGCAGAACGCCGCCGCCCTGGCGCGTCGGATCCCAGAACCAGGGTTCGTGCGGACCGCCATGCTCCTCCGCCGAGCGCGTGAGGGTGAGTGGGCCCATGGTCCGGGCAACGGGCAGCAACTGCTCGCGCTGACTGCGGATCGCCTTCATGAAAATCTGGTTCTCGAAGTAGGCGGTCGGCAGCTTTGCGTCGCGCGCCAGCTCCACCATGCGCCGGGCCTCCTTCATGTTGCGCGCGAGCGGTTTGTCGACGATCACGCCCTTGAGCTTCGCGCCAGCCTTGACGGCCGCGGCGATCTCCTCCATGACTTCGACGCGGCAGTAGTTGGGCACGTAGATGGCGATGACGTCGACGTTCTTCGCCAGTTCGGCGATGCTGCCGTAGAGCTTTGCATCACCGAGCCGGTGCTCGCGACAGAAACCGGCAAGCGCTTCCGCGCCGCGCCGCTTCAGGATGCCCGCGACTTCCAGACCGCGCACCTGGCGCACGGCGACTGCCTGAAAGCGGGCAATGAATCCCGCGCCGATGAACCCCAGTTTCATGATTTTTTCTCCTCCCTGATCGAGCGGTGGCTGGTTGGCGGTGAGTCACAAGGGCGAGGGTCGCAATTCAGCCGCCCGCCACCGGCAGCAGTTGATTTTCCGGCTACTTTAACCCGGTCGCCGCTTCGCCTTCCCGCTTTTTTTATCTGACTTTACTAAACATCCTTCTACTGCTCTGCAGCATCGCCGTCGAGCCGCTCTGCGCGCGGATTTTCCCGTTATCTTTCTGATCGAATAGCGAAAAGAATTCCGCGGCGCAGCAATCCAAAACAGGAAATCCTGCTTGTTGACAGCCAAAATGTTTAGTGACAGCCTTATCACTAAACAATAATACTAAACACACTAGCACCCGTTCAGACACCGGCAATTCGCCGCCCTGAGTTCCGGCGCTCGGTGCCCGTAGGGAATGAATCACCGCGTCTGGCGTCCGGACAAGCAACCCCGGCAGCCGGCAGCGGATAACCGAACGTCAGCGAAATGAGGAGGTAACAATGATGGGCAATCTGCGGAAGATGCTTTTCGGTACGGCAATGCTGGCTGCAACGTCCGTGGCATCCGGAACGGCGGCGGCGAAAGATCTCACGCTGTGCTGGGCGGCCTGGGATCCGGCCAACGCGCTGGTGGAATTGTCGAAGGACTTCACCGCCAAAACCGGCATTGCGATGAAGTTCGAATTCGTACCCTGGACCAGTTTTGCCGATCGCTTCATCAACGAACTGAACTCCAAGGGCAAGCTGTGCGACCTGCTGATCGGCGACAGCCAATGGATCGGCGGCGCCGCCGAGAACGGGCACTACGTCAAGCTCAACGACTTCTTCGCCAAGGAAGGCATCAAGATGAGCGACTTCATGCCGGCCACGGTTGTTCTGGGCTATTCGGAATGGCCCAAGAACACGCCCAACTACTGGGCCTTGCCGGCGATGGGCGACTCCGTCGGCTGGACGTATCGCAAGGACTGGTTTTCCCGGCCCGAGTTGAAGGCGGAGTTCAAGAAGAAGAACGGACATGACCTGGCTGCGCCGAAGACTTGGGACGAATTCAAGCAGGTTGCCGAGTTCTTCCAGGGCCGCGAAATCGACGGCAAGAAGGTCTACGGGGCCTACATCTTCACCGAGCGCGGTTCGGAAGGCATCACGATGGGCGTGACCAACGTGCTCTATCCCTATGGATTCAAGTACGACGATCCGAAGAATCCTTATCACATGCAGGGATTCGTAAATTCTCCGGACGCCATCAAGGGGCTCGAGTTCTACAAGTCCCTGTACAAGTGCTGCACGGCGCCGGGCATGACGAACGCCTACATGGGCGAAGGCCTCGATGCCTTCAAGTCGGGCCAGGTGGCGATGATGATGAACTGGTTCGCTTTCTTCCCGGGGCTGTACAAGGACCCGAATGTCGGCGGCGCCAAGATCGGCTTCTTCGTCAACCCGTCCGCCAAGGGCAAGGGTGTGCAGCTCGGCGGGCAGGGCATCTCGGTGGTTTCCTACTCCGAGCGCAAGGACGATGCATTGAAGTACATCAAGTGGTTCGCCCAGCCCGACGTGCAGAAGAAATGGTGGGCGCTCGGCGGCTACTCCTGCCACAAGGCCGTGCTGCAGGACCCGGGCTTCCCGAAGAGCGCACCCTTCGCGCCGGACTTCCTGAAGTCGATGGAGATGGTCCAGGACTTCTGGGCCGAGCCGGCGTATGCGGAACTGCTGCTCGACATGCAGAAGCGGGTGCATGACTACGTCGTCGCCGACAAGGGCACCGCCAAGGAAGCGCTCGACCAGCTCATTGTCGACTGGGAGAAGGTGTTCAAGGAAGAGGGCAAACTCAAGTAAAGTCTCATCCGGCGGGCGGCGGCCACGCCACTGTCGTGGCGGATCGTCCGGCCCGCCGCTTTCGCAGACTTGAAAACATGAATGCATCGTCCGAAGTCACCCGGATCGCGCAACGCGCGGCACACGCCACGCCGGACTCAATCCGGCGCCGTTTGCGCGGACTGTCGGACCGCACCATCACGTGGCTCTTCATATCCCCCGCGATCCTGCTGCTGCTCGCGGTGAACATTTTTCCCCTGATCTGGACGATCTACCTCTCGTTCACGAATTTCAAGGCGAACCGCGCCAGCCGCGGCAGCGAGTGGGTCGGGCTCGACAACTACCGCAGCGTATTGGGCGATCCGGATATCTGGCATTCGATGCAGGTGACGTCGCATTTCGTCATCTGGTCCATCGCGATCGAAGTGCTGCTCGGCTTCGCTCTCGCGCTGCTGATCGACAAACGCTTCCGCGGCCATAGTCTTTGGACCACGGTGATTCTCCTGCCGATGATGTTGTCCCCCGCTGTCGTCGGGACGTTCTGGACCTTCCTGTTTCAGCCGCAGAGCGGGCTGTTCAACCATGCTGTCGCCCTGCTGACCGGTGTGGACGCCAGTTCCTTCCAGATGATCGGCGATGTCGCGCTGGCGCCCTGGGCCATCGTGCTCGTGGATGCGTGGATGTGGACACCCTACGTCATGCTGATCTGCCTGGCCGGCCTGCGCTCGATTCCCGACAACATCTACGAGGCGGCCGAGGTCGATCGCGCCTCGACGTGGCGCCAGTTCTGGACCGTGACGCTGCCGATGGTGCTGCCCTTCCTGATGCTGGCGGTGCTGTTTCGTGCGATCGAGAATTTCAAGATGTTCGACATGGTGAACCTGCTTACCTCCGGCGGGCCGGGTTCCACCACCGAAGTGGTGTCGATCACGCTCAAGCGCGAAGCGTTCGAGAAGTGGCGCACGGGCTATTCTTCGGCGCTCGCGATCATCCTGTTCGTGACGGTGTTCGGTGCCGCCAACATCTACGTCAAGGCGCTGAACGCGGTGAAGAATCGATGAGCGCCCCCACAGCCGCCCACTCCGTAGTCGAACCCTCGCCCTGGACGAAGCGCATCGCCGGCGTCATTGTCGTGTGCTACGCGCTGTTGTCCATGGTCCCGCTGGTGTGGATCGTGCTCACCGGGTTCAAGACGCCGACCGACTCCATCGCCTATCCCCCGAAGGTCATGTTCGAGCCCTCGCTCGAAGGCTATGTAAATCTGTTCACCACACGCAGCCGGCAGACGCCGGAGTACATCGATAGCCTGCCGCCGGCCACAAGCTGGTACGACAAGCTGGTGCGCTCGCAGGGGATGGTGATCGCGGGCCCGTCGAAGTACGGCCAACGCTATGTGAACTCGCTCATCATCGGCTTCGGCTCGACTTTCCTGGCGGTATTCCTCGGCGTGCTCGCGGCCTACGCCTTCTCGCGTTTTCGCGTGCCGCTGCGCGACGATCTGCTGTTCTTCATTCTGTCGACACGCATGATGCCGCCGATCGCAGTGGCCATCCCGATCTATCTCATGTACCGCCAGCTTGGGCTTTCCGACACCTGGCTGGGCATGATCCTGCTGTATACGGCCGTCAATGTTTCGCTTGCCGTGTGGCTGCTGAAGGGTTTCATCGACGAGATCCCGCGCGAATATGAAGAGGCCGCCATGGTGGATGGCTACACGCGCTTCCAGGCCTTCTGGAAAGTGGTGCTGCCGCAGGCCAGCACCGGCATCGCCGCTACCGCGATCTTCTGCCTGATCTTTGCCTGGAACGAATACGCGTTCGCCGTGCTGCTGACGTCCGGCGAGGCGCAGACCGCGCCGCCCTTCATCCCGATCATCATCGGCGAAGGCGGTCAGGACTGGCCGGCGGTGGCGGCGGGCACCTCGCTGTTCCTCATTCCGATCGTCGTGTTCACTGTGATGTTGCGGCGTCACCTGCTGCGCGGGATCACCTTCGGGGCATTGCGCCGATGAGCACGCTCGCGCGTTCATCCGGGCGGCGCTTCTTCCGGCGCGGTCCCTGGGAAGCGGGGGCCATTGCCCTCATCGGCATCGGTGTGGTCATGTTGATGCAGCCGTTCTCGCTCAGCCTCTACGGCTACTCTTTCATCACGATCCTGGCCGGCACGCTCGGATTCGTGATCGTGAGCCACTTTCCGGACTGAAGCCATGGCACAGATCCGGGT
>WNFL01352390.1_pt2 | contig 22669 bp, 20 predicted proteins | sample 5400361 | NCBI WGS metagenome assembly WNFL01 (sample SAMN13153351, study PRJNA577476) | soil metagenome | isolation source: 40 cm soil on Douglas fir-dominated hillslope | place: USA:California | collected 2013-09-17
AGCGTCTGCACCAACGTCGACAGGATCAGCGCGCCCGTCGGCAGGAGATCCGCGCGGCGCGCGTCCATGCCCGCCATGTCGAGGCGCTCCTCGTGCGTCGAGCGGCGCAGTCGCTGCGAGAGCTTCTCGAGCTGATCCTCGGAGACGAGCAAGCCGCGCAGCGCGCCGTCCTCTTCCTCGAGCAGGAGACGACCCAGCGCGCGCGCGGTGCCGCCGGCGGCGATGCCGCGCACCGGCGCGAGCGCGTGGATGCGCGGCACCAGCGGCGCGAGCGCTTCCTCGACGCGGCTGCGCAAGCTGCGCGCTTCGCCTCCGCTCATCGGGTCGGAGGGCGCGAGCTCGCCGTGCAGGCGAGCGACGCCCAGGCGGAGTGTCTCCTCGAAGCGCAGCTGCGAGGCGTTGCCGACCGCGAGCTCGAGACTGCCGCCGCCGAGGTCGAGGCCGAGCGCGGGCTCTTCGCCCAGACCGACGCGGCGGCGAAACGCCGCGAAGATCAGGCGCGCCTCTTCCTGCCCCGTCAGGATCCGCACGTCCGTGTTCAGTGCGCGGCCGAGCTGCTCGGCGAGCTTGCGGCCGTTCTTCGCGTCGCGCAGCGCGGCGGTCGCGATCGCCAGCGTTTGCTCCGCGCCCGCGCGCTCGGCCACGCGACCCAGGCGGCGCGCCGCGTCGACCGCGCGCTCGCACGTCTCGGGCGGAATCAGTCCGTCGGATCCGATCGCCGCGCCGAGGCGCAGCATCTCGCGCTCGCGCGCCACCCGCTCCATGTGACCGTCCGGCGTCGCGTCGGTGACGAGCATGTGGAACGACGTGCTGCCCAAATCCGCCACGGCGATGCGCACGCGCTCGCCTTCCGCGCCCGCGCCGAACGCATGTCTCGGCGGCGGAAGATAGGCCGCGCGCAGCGTCTCGCCGAGCGTTCCCTGGAACACCCACGTCGATCCCTTCGGCACGCGGCTGCCGCCTTCGAGCTCGAGCGCACCGGGCGCCAGCTTCTCGACCAGACCGGGAATCAGATCGCCGTGCGAGCACAGCACCACCGGGCGGTTCCCGAGTGACCCGATCAGTGACATCGCCTCGCTCATCGCCGAGCCCTCGCCGAGGCGCGGCTCGATCTCGACCGTGAGACCGAGGCGCGCGGCGAGCGGCTCCACGGTCTGGCGGCAGCGCAGCGCGGGGCTCGAGATCACGCGCGCGATCGGCACGCCGTCGAGGCGCTCGACCAGACCCATCGCTTCGCCGTGACCTTCGGCCGAGAGCGGGCGCAGCACGTCCTCGTGCCACCACGATGCTCGGCTCTCCGCCTTCGCGTGCCGGATCAGGTAGAGCTTCACTCCGCTCCTCGGCGCGACAACGTAATCCGTTCGCGGCGAAAGCGCTCAGGTCTGGGTCAGGTAGGAGCCGAGTGAGACCGCTCGCGCGCGAGTCGCTGGAAGAGCTCGTGCGAGGTCGAAGCGCTCGACTCGAGCTGCGACCAGGTCCCGTCGGGCTCGAGCGTCCACGCGAGTCGATTGGGCGAGAGGTTCACCGTCAGGATTTCCTCGACTTGGGCCTGAAGCGCCGGGTCGTCGATCTGAACCAGCGTCTCGACGCGCTTGTCGAGGTTGCGACTCATCAGGTCGGCGGAGCCGACGAAGTAGCGCGCACCGCGGCCGGGCTTCCCGAAGCGGAACACACGAGAGTGTTCCAGGAAGCGACCCAGGATCGAGCGGACGCGGATGCGATCGGAGAGGCCGGGCACGCCGGGCCGCAAGCAGCAGATGCTGCGCACGACCAGGTCGATCTCGCAGCCCGCGCTCGACGCCGCGTACAGCGCCTCGATCACGCCCTCGTCGGAGAGGTTGTTCACCTTGATCGCGATGCGGCCCTCGCCCGACTCCGCCTCGCGGCGGATCTCGTCGAGCAGTCGCGAGCGCAACGTCGCCGGCGCGACGAGCAGCTTGCGGTAGCCCTGCGGCCGGCCGCAGCCGGTCAGATAATTGAACAGCTCGGTCAGATCCTGGCCGAGCTCGGGGCGCGCCGACAGGATCCCGATGTCTTCGTACGTGTCCGCGGTGATCGGGTTGTAGTTGCCCGTGCCGATGTGGCAGTAGCGCCGGATCTGCGCTCCCTCGCGGCGCACCACGAGCGCGATCTTCGCGTGCGTCTTCAGGCCGACGATGCCGTACACGACGTGCACGCCGGCCTGCTCGAGGCGCCGCGCCCACTCGATGTTCGAGCCTTCGTCGAAGCGCGCCTTCAGCTCGATGAGCGCGACGACTTCCTTGCCGGTTTGCGCGGCGCGGATCAGCGCGCGCACGATCGGGTTGTCGCGGCCCGAGGTGCGGTAGAGCGTGTGCTTGATCGCGAGCACGTCGGGGTCGGTCGCGGCCTGCGTGAGGAAGGCCTCGACCGAGGTGCGGAACGAGTCGTACGGATGGTGGACGAGCACGTCGCCTTCCGAGATCACGTGGAAGAGCTCGGCGGTGCCCTCCTCGAACGCGAGTCGCGGCGGGGTCTGCGGCTGCCACACTTCGTCCTTCAGGTCGGGGCGGGCGAGTGAGTGCAGCGCCCAGAGACTGCCGAGATCGAGCGGGCCCTCGGTGACGTAGACGTCGTCCGGCGTGAGCTCGAGCTCCGTCATCAGCACGTCGCGCAGGCGCACCGACATGGTGCGGTCGATCTCCAACCGCACCGCGTCGTTGAGGCGCAGGCGCCGGTGCAGACCCGACTGAATCGCGGCGAGCAAGTCGTGCGCGGCGTCCTCGTCGACGGCGAGCTCCGCGTCGAGCGTGAGCCGGAAGGGATGGTGAGACACGATCTCCATGCCGGGGAAGAGCGCCTCGAGGTGCGCCGCGATCAGCTGCTCGATCGGCAGGAAGCGCTGGCCATCGGGCAGCGCGTAGAAGCGCGGGAGGAGCCGCGGGACCTTCACGCGCACGAAGCGGTTCTCGCCGCTCGTCGCGTCGCGCACAACCACCGCGAGGTTCAGCGACAGATTCGAGATGTACGGAAACGGGTGCGCGCGATCGACGGACTGCGGCGTCAGGATCGGCAGCAGCTCGTCCTCGAAGACGCGCGCGAGCCGCGAGCGATCCATCTCGTCGAGCTGACTCCAGTCCACCAGACGCACGCGCTGCTCGCCGAGCTTCGGCACGAGCTCCTTCAGCAGCACGCTCTCCTGCGCGCGCAGCAGCTCGAGCACCTGCATGCGGATCTCCGCGAGCTGCTCGCGCGGCGTGCGCCCATCCGCCGACGGCGTCGTCATCTCCGCGTCGACCTGCGCGAGCAGGCCCGCGACCCGCACCTGGAAGAACTCGTCGAGGTTCGTGCTGACGATCGCGAGGTACTTCACGCGCTCCAGCAGCGGCTGCGCCGGATCTTCGGCGAGGGCCAGCACACGGCGATTGAAATCGAGCCACGAAAGCTCTCGATTCAGGAATCGCGGCGCAGGAATCGGAATCGGGGAGGGAGTGGGCTCCCCAGGGGTCAGTTCTTGAGGGGAGGACATAGGGTTAGGCAACGGTACCGGGCCCGTGCGCACATCATATGACGTTCGCGTGACGATTTCAGTGGAAACCTCGCTACCCCGCGGAGTTGCGAGCGAATTTACCCCTCTCTCGAACGCAGTGCAGCCAGCCGGTAGCCGACGCCGTGAAGGCTTTCGAGCACCCAGGCCGCATCGCCCAGCTTGCGCCGGATTCCCTTCACGTGGGTGTCGACCACGCGCGGCGTGCGCGCCGCCCCGTCGGGCCAGATCTCCGTGAGGATCTCGTCGCGGGTGAAGACGTGCGACGGCCGGCGCAGGAGCAGCGCGAGCAGCGCGAACTCGATCTCCGTCAGGGAAATCGCGCTGCCATCCGCGAGCACCGAGCGGCGCCCAGGGTCGAGCGTGATCGGTCCATGCGCGAGCGGCGGGTCGGGCGCGCTGCGCTCGCCGTCCGCACGCCGCAAAAGCGCGCGCACGCGCAGTGCGAGCTCGCGCGGGAAGAACGGGCGAACCACCACGTCGTCGGCGCCGGCCTCGAGCGCGAGGATCCGATCGAGATCGGACGTGCTGCGCGTGACGACGAGGATCGGCACGTCCTTGGCGTCGGGGTTCTCGCGAATTGCGCGACACACGGCGAAGCCGGACTGGTCGCGCAGGAACATGTCGAGCACGACCGCGTGCGGCGGCGAGTCGCGCAGGCGTTGCTCCGCCTCGCTGGCCGTCGCCGCCTCGGCGAGCGAGAAGCCCGCGGACGCGAGACAGCTCGACAGCTCGGCCCGCCCGGCCGGATCTGAGTCGACGACGAGAACGCGCGCCACATTCGCCGGTTTAGCAGGCGCATCGCGCGTTCCTGCCAAGGATGTGTGCGGAGCTGGTGAAGTCTCTGCGTCGGGAGCACGACAATCCGCCATCGCATCGCCATGAAGCGCCTGTCTGGGCCGCCCGGTGGTACGCTGAGCCATGCGCCGCCTTCGAATTGAATTCGCGGCCGGCGCGCTCGTGATCGCCGGCGCGCTCGCAGCCGCCTGGATCGCCCGCGCCCCGCAGGACCGGGCGCCGAGCTCGGTGCCGGTGCCGGTGCTGGCGCCGGAGTCACAGAACGGTGGCGCGCGGGAGCCCGCGAGCGAGACGGAGGCTCCAGCTCCGTTCCAGAGCGCACGAGAGTCGGCCGCGCCACCGCGCCCACCGTTCGCCCGGCCGCGCGGCGGCGCAGATTCGCGCGCAGACGCGGAGCTGATCGCGCTCGAAGACAAGGCGCTGCGCCGGATCGACGTCGTCGCTCTGCTCGACGCCGCGGGTATCGATCCACGCGAGCTGCAGCGCCGGGCCGACGCCGACGACTTGCTGCGCCACCTGGCGGGCGACGAGCTGCTGGTGCGCCTGTACATGCGCCTGCAGTTCGCCCTGCGCGTTTACCCGCCCGATCAGCCGCGCGAGGCCGCGCTGCGCGATGCCCGTGCGAAGGCCGAGGAGGTCGTCGCCGGCCTCGGGGCCGCGGAACGCGCGAGCCATCTCGCGGACGCGCTCGCATCTCCCGAGGGTCCAGCGCCGGAGCCGGTCTACCCCGCCACGCACTGACACCCCCGCCAATCGCGCGGTTCCTTCACGCCGAGTTCGCAGAGTCCTCACGAGCGATCCACGACTGCGCCACCCGCCCTGTCTAGTCTCGCCGCGAATGCTGCGCAAAGCGACCGGATGGGGCCTGGCGCTGGCGTGGGCACTCTCGCTCGCGCAGGCCGTTCCGGCGTTCGCCCAGAAGACGGATCTCGACACCGTCGTGAAGCAGCAGATCGGAACGGACGCCGCGGCGAAGGCTTCACAGGAGCGGGTGAACGAGCTCGACGACGAGACACAGAAGCTCCTGTCCGAGTACCGCAAGGCGCTGGCGGACACCGAGAGCTACAGCGCGTACGCCGACCAGCTCAGCGCGCAGGTCCAGTCACAGCGCGAGGAGATGAACGGAGTCAACGCGCAGCTGCTCGAGGTCGAGCGCACCGCCCGCGAAGTGACTCCGCTGATGCAGAAGATGCTCGACACACTTGCGCAGTTCGTCGCGCTCGACGTGCCGTTCCTCGTCGAGGAACGCAGCCGACGGGTCACCGGGCTGCAGCAGATGATGACGCGCGCCGACGTCACCATCTCGGAGAAGTACCGCCGCATCCTCGAGGCGTACCAGGTCGAGATGGACTACGGGCGTACGATCGAAGCCTACGAGGCGAAGCTGGGCGACGGCGAGGGCGCGCGCACCGTGCAATTCCTGCGCGTCGGCCGCGTATCACTGCTCTACCAGACACTCGACGGGAAAGAGACCGGTTACTGGGACGCGCGGAAGAAGGCCTGGACGATCGACGACGACTATCAGCACAGCTTCAAGCAGGGCGTCGCGGTCGCGAAGAAGCTCTCGGCGCCGGAAATGCTGATCGTGCCGGTGCCCGCGCCGAAGGACGTGAAGTCGTGAGCCGCCTTCACGGTTTCGTCACTTGGCTCGCGCTGGCAGCGTCTCTCGGGCTCGCCGTTCCGGCCCTCGGCGCCCAGACGCTCGACGAGCTGCTCGAGCAGACGGCGCACACGCGCGAGCGCGAGGCGCAAGTGAACGCGGCGCGCGAGAAGGAGTTCCTCGCCCGCCGCGATCAGCAGTCCAGGCTCCTGGCCGACGCGCTGAAGGCGCGCGACGCGGCCGAAGCGCGCAGCAAGGCGCTCTCCGCGCAGTTCGACGCGAACGAGCTGAAGCTCGGCGAGCTCGACGGTCTCTTGACCGAGCGCGTGGGCAACCTCGGCGAGCTCTTCGGGGTGGTGCGCCAGGTGGCCGGCGATGGCTCGTCGCTCATGTACAACTCGCTGCTCAGCGCTCAGTTCCCGAGGCGCGACGAGTTCTTCGCAGGCTTGGGCAAGGCGAAGTCGCTTCCGTCGATCGAGGAGCTCGAGAAGCTCTGGTTCGAGATCCAGCGCGAGATGACCGAGAGCGGCCGCGTGGTGCGCTGGAAGTCCCAGATCGTGAACGCCGACGGCGCGCCGCTCGAGTCGGACGTGGTGCGCATCGGCGGATTCGTCGCGCTCAGTGACGGGCGCTATCTCAACTATCTCCCCAGCGTCGGGAAGCTCGGCGTGCTCGCGCGCCAGCCGCCGGGCTCGCTCCTGAGTCACGCGAGAGACGTGGAGAACGCGTCGGACGGCTACGTCGCGGCCGCCGTCGACCCCTCGCGCGGCGTGTTGCTGTCGCTGATCGTGCAGCGGCCGGACATCCTCGAGCGGATCCGCAAGGGCGAAGCGGTCGGCTACGTGATCATCGCCGTCGGAGTCATCGGCCTGGTGCTGGCGTTCTACCAGGCGATCTTCCTGGTGCGCACGCGCATTGCGGTGAGTCGCCAGCTCGCGCATCTCGACGAGCCGACGCAGGACAATCCGCTCGGGCGCGTGTTGGCCTCGGTGAAGGCCGACCTGGACAGCCTGAACGAAGACGCCGAGGTCGCGGAGCTGCGCATCTCCGAGGCCGTGTTGCGCGAGGTGCCGCGGCTCGAGCGCTTCCAGGCGTTTCTTCGCCTGGCGGTCGCCGCGGGCCCGCTGCTCGGCCTGATCGGCACCGTCATCGGCATGATCATCACGTTCCAGAGCATCACCGAGTCGGGCTCGAGTGACCCGCGGCTCATGGCCAACGGCATCGGCCAGGCGATGATCGCGACCGTGCTCGGCCTGGGCATCGCGATCCCGCTCCTGTTCGCGAACGCCGGCCTGGTCTCGATCTCGCGCCAGCTCGTGCAGATCCTCGACGAGCAGAGCACGGGCCTTCTCGCGGAGAGCCTGGAGCGCACGAAGGAGCGCAAGGAGCTGCGCAGTGCTTGAGTCGCTGACTCAGGTGCTCTTCTGGCCGACGCGCTCGGTGGGCGACCTCGTGCGCGAAGGCGGCCCCTTCGTCGGCTGCATCTTCGTGTGCGGCTTCGCGATGTGGACGCTCGTGATCGAGCGCTACTGGTACTTCGCGCGCGTGCTGCCGCGGCAGGCGGCGGAGACACAGGCCGCGTGGCAGGCGCGCGCGGATCGGCGCTCCTGGGGCGCGCGGCAGATCCGCGCCGCGATGGTGTCTCGCGTGAACGCCGCGATGAGCGCGGGGCTCCCGCTCCTGCGCGTGCTCGTGCCGCTCTCGCCGCTGCTCGGTCTGGTCGGCACGGTGAGCGGCATGCTCGAGGTGTTCGACTCGATGGCGCTGCGCGGCTCGGCCGACGCGCGCGCGATGGCGAGCGGAGTGTCTCACGCGATGATCTGCACCCTCTCGGGTCTCGCGATCAGCATCACCGGTCTCTACCCCAACTACTACTTCCAGTCACGCACGCGGCGCGAGACCGAGCTGCTCGCGGACAAGCTGGTGTACTGACGTGCGCATGCGGCGGCACTTCGCCCACGACGAGTCGACGGGCATCGACCTGGCGCCGATGCTGGACTTCGTCTTGAACCTGTTGATCTTCTTCATCATCACCGCGGTCTTCGTGAAGGAGCTCGCGCTGCCGGTGGCGCGCCACGGCGGCGGCGCGAGCGGCCCCGCCTCCGGCAAGGAGACCGGCAGCATCTCGGTCGTGGTGAAGGCGGCCGGCGACGTGCTGGTCGACAACCGCATGGTCGACGTGCGCGCGGTGCGCGCCAACGTCGAGAGACTCCACGCGCAGAAGCCCGAGTGGGGCGTGATGGTGACCGCGGAGAAGAACGCCGAGACGGGCCTGCTGGTGATGGTGATCGATCAGGTGCGCGAAGGCGGCGTCGACAACGTCTCCTTCGGGACCTCGTCGAGGTAGCGCATGCGCTCGCGACGCCACGGGAGCAGCGCCGACGGAGAGCACGGCATCGACCTCGCGCCGATGCTCGACTTCGTCTTGAACCTGTTGATCTTCTTCATCATCACCACCTCGTTCGTGCGCGAGGCGGGAGTCAGCGTGAGTCGCCCGCTCGCGTCGACCGCGCAGCACGACGAGAGCGGCAACATCCTGATCGCCATCCGCCCCAACGGAGAGATCTGGATGGACCGGCGCCAGGTCGACCTGCGCGAGGTGCGGCCGGTGATCGAGCGCCTGCACCTCGAACGACCCGAAGACACCGTCATCGTCCTCGCCGACAAGGCCTCGAAGAGCGGCTTGCTCGCGCAGGTGATGGACGAGGTGAAGCTCGGAGGCATCAAGGAGGTGGGCATCGGTGCGGGAAGCACCGTCGCCCAATGACTGGTGTCGAGATACAGATTTCCGATCGCGTTCGCGCTGTCGTTCGTGCTCGTCGGCGGGCTGTTCGGCTTCCTGCGCGCGCTCACGCACGTGCGCACGGCGGCCGACGCGGCGCTGAGTCAGCCGCGGATCGAGTTCGTCCGGCTGCGCCGCGAGGTGGAGATCGAGGAGAAGAAGCGCGCGAAGCCCGAGCGCGTGAAGGTCGAGCAGGCGCCGGTGACTCCCACCTTGGCGGTCGCGCAGAAGCAGGGCTTCGATCCGGGCCTCGACGTCGAGGCGCTCGCGGCGGGGCTCGGCGCCGAGTTCGGCTCCGCGGGGGGGAGAGGCGGCGACGGCACGAGCGCCTCGTTCGGCGCGGGGCTCAGCGACCGCGATCCGCTGCCGCTGGTGCGCATCGAGCCGCAGTACCCGCAGCAGGCGCGGCAGCGCGGGCTCGAGGGCTGGGTCCAGGTGCGATTCACGATCTCCACGGCGGGTTCCGTAAAGGACCCCGAAGTCGTCAAGTCGAGTAACTCCATATTCGAGCGCAATGCGCTGCAGGCGGTCAGCAAATGGAAGTATCAGCCGCAGTTGAAGGGCGGAAAGCCCGCCGAGACGCCGGGCCAGCAAGTCGTCTTGCGCTTCCGGATGGACAGCTGATGCGGGCCGCGCGCGCGGTCTTGGTGGCGCTGATCGTCGTCGCGGCGCTCACGGGCGTCGCCCACGCCGAGAAGAAGAAGAAGGCGCACGGCGCCGGCCTGCACAAGCCGGTCGCAGAGAAGCTGCTGGTCGCCTACGAGCTGATGCAGAAGGACAACCTCGAGGAGTCACTCGCCGTCGTGAACGACCTCGCGAAGCGCTCCAAGCTCACGCCGGCGGAGTCGGCGCAGATCTACCGCTTCCGCGGCTACATCTACGTCAACAAGGGCATGAACGAGCGGGCGGCCGAGGAGTTCGAGAAGTCGCTCGCGCAGAAGGCGCTCGACCCGCAGGCCGAGCAGGTGATGGTCTACTCGCTCGCGCAGCTCTACACACAGCTCGGTCGCTACGACCGCGCGCTCGAGCTGATCGACGGGTGGTTCGCGGCCGAGGCGGACCCCAAGCCCGACGCCTACTACCTGAAGGCGATGATCCTCGTGCAGCAGGAGAAGTTCGATCTGGCGCTCGAGCCGGCGAAGCTGGCGATCGAGAAGAGCGAGACGCCGAAGGAGAGCTGGGTGCAGCTCCTGGTCGCGATCTACAGCCAGAAGCGCGACTACGCCAACGTCGCGGTGACTCTGCAGCGCCTGGTCAGCATGTCGCCGGGCAACAAGAAGTACTGGGTGCAGCTCTCCGCGGTGCTGAACTATCTGCAGCGCGACCAAGAGGCGCTCGCGAGCCTGCGCCTTGCCGACGAGGCGAAGCTGCTCGCCGAGGACCCCGAGTTCCGCCAGCTCGCGCGGCTGATGTTCGTGCGCGACGCGCCATTCCAGTGCGCGCAGGAGATGGAGCAGGGCCTCGCGGCGGGCAACGTGAAGCCCGACGCGGAGGCGTACCGCCTGCTGTCGAACTGCTACATCGCGGCGCGCGAGAGCGACAAGGCGCTCGAGCCGCTCGCGAAGGCCGCCGAGCTCTCGGCCGACGGCGAGGTGTATCTCCTGCTCGGGCAGATGCACCTGCAGCGCGAGCGCTACCCGGCGGCGATCGGCGCGTTCGAGAGGGCGCTCGCGAACGCGAAGCCCGAGCGGCGCGCCTCCGTGCACCTGCTGTTGGGCGTGGCGCAGCTCGGCGCCGACCACTTCGACGACGCCGAGCGCGAGTTCCGCGCCGCGCAGGGCGACGCAAAGACGCGCGCCGCGGCGGAGAGCTACCTGCGGTACACCGCGGAGCAGCGCGCGCGCCAGGACCAGAAGAAGCTGCTGCGCGTCGCCGCTTCGAACTGAGTCGGCGCCCACAGGGTCGTCACAGAATCAACACGCGCTCCACGCGAGTCCGTCGAAGGGCCGCGTGCCCGCGCCGGTAGAGTCCCCCGCGCATGAGTTCCTCCCCGCGCGCGCGCGCAGCGCTCACGATTCCGACACTCGTGCTTCTCGTCGCCTCCACGCTCGCGCGGGCTGCGGACGTCGAGAGCACGATCGCCGGCCGGGTGCTCGACGCCACGTCGGGCAATCCGGTCGAAGCGGCGTCGGTGGTCGTGACCGGGCCCGCTCTCACCGCCGGAAGTGCCCCGTTCAAGGAGACGCGACTCACCGGCGCCGACGGCACCTGGGAGCTCACGGGCGTCCCCGCCGGCACCTACAAGGTGCTGATCGAGAAGAGCGGCTTCAAGCCCGCGAAGATCGAGCGCTTCGTGGTGCGGCCTGGTGAGTCGCCGCGCGCCGACCTGAACCTCAACGCGCTCTCGGCCGACGCGCCCGAGATCCCCACCGACGTCGAGGAGTTCGTCGTCGTCGGCACCAAAGCCGAGGCGATCGAAGCCTCGCGCGAGAGCTCCGACCAGCTGCTGAACATGCTCTCTGCCGAGGAGTTCTCGAAGTTCGCCGCCAGCGACGTCGCAGACGCGCTGAAGTTCGTCCCCGGCGTGAACGTGGTGAAGGGGCAGTTCGCGATCATCCGCGGCCTCGAAGACCGCTACTCGAGCACGCTATACAACGGCGCGCCGATCCCGAGTCCGGACCCCGACCGGCAATCGGTGCCGCTCGACCTGTTCCCCTCGGAGGTCGTCACGAACCTCGTCGTCGCGAAGACCTTCGCGCCCGAGCTGCCGAGTAACTCGTCGGGAGGCTCGATCAACATCATCACGCACGACTATCCGGAGGACGTAGAGGTCAAGTTCACCGGCGGTGCCAGCATCAACTCGAATGCCGACAACGAGTTCCTCAAGTACGACGCTGGCTCGTCCGTCGGGATCGAGAAGAACAGCGCACGCGACGTTCTCGGTAGTGAGTTCGGCATGTCGATCGCGGGCCGCGGAAGTCCGATGGAGCGCGAGGTCCGCTACAAGCTCGTGTTGAATCAGGAGATCAAGTACAACACCGCGACCGGACTCCAGGAGGGTCGCGAGCCCGTTCAACGTGACCCTGGGCTGATGCAGAGCGGAGGCTTGGCGCATGGCGAACTCGCTCTTTCGGACGGCCAATTCGATCTCACCGACAGCGACAAAGAGAAGCAGATCCTCGGCTACGGCGGCTTCGGCTTCGACATCGACCAACAGGGGAATCACAAGCTCGACATCTCTGCCTTCTACACGAAGAAGGACGACAGGGCCGTCGAGTTGAAGGACAACGGCTATTTTCCGGGCTTCGACTACGGCGTACTTGCCCAGAAGCAGCAGAACGAGCAGGACATCGACAGAAACGGTGACTACACCGGCTTCGCCACTCCGGGCGCGTGGATTGCCCGAACGGTGAGAGGCAACCCGGGCGAGCCACCGTCGCGCGGCCCCATCTGGTTCTCGAGCTTCTCCAATAGCACGTCGTTCAAGAACGACCGAGACCTTCTAGTCACCCAGCTCAATGGCGACCATACGATCGAAGCGATCGAAGGGCTACACGTGAGCTGGGGCGCGAACTACGCGAAGACGACCCAGCAGCAGCTCTCTCAAGGCACGCGGCTCTTCTTCGAGCCCGACGACCCGAATGTGATTCCAGCGCGAACTCCGACGCCCGCGGAGTTACTCGGGCCGGGTCAGTTCGCCGCGCCCAAGGCGGGAATCCAGTACAGCAGCGCGGACGTCAACGAGCACCAATATTTCGGGCGACTCGACGGAGACTACACGATGGACCTCGTCGACTCGGTCGTGCTCCGCTTCACCTTAGGCGGCTGGTACGAAAACGCCCAGCGCGACGTCTCGGCGAGCTATCTCCAGGACGCCGGGATCGACATAGGCCGGTGTCCGCCCGAAGTCTGTGTGGGCACGAGCTCGCAGTTCGCCATCATGGGCGACACGCCGAACGAGGTCGGTCACAACACCTTCGACGAGCTGCTGCGCGGGCCCGACGGAGTCTACGCGAGTCTCCGCGACACGAGCAATAACTCGACCCGAGAAGTCACCGCAGGCAACCTCGGAGTGAAGGCGACGGTATTCGAACAGGTAGATCTGCTCGGGGTGGAGTGCGCTACGGCGCCCCAGCCATCTTTCCCGAGGCGTACCTGTTCTTCGACCGGCTCGACAATCCGGCGCGCCAGGAAGTCGGGCCCCTCGGAGTGCCGCCGGGGACGGTCTTCAATGACCAGATACTCGGCATCAAGGTTCCTATCGATCCCGCGACCGGCTTCGTCGACCTCACCGACCGCCAGGCGATCGACTCACTGGTCAACGGCAAGATCGACGAAACCAAGCTCCTGCCGTCCGCCGGAATCGCGTATCGCCCGGTCGATGTCGCAGGACTGGTTCTGCGCGGCGCCTTCTCGCAGACCGTCGCGCGGCCGTCCTTTCGCGAGATGGGCTACTACGTGTCGGTGGAACCGGGCAGCGACGACCTCATTGTCGGCAATCCTCAGCTCAAGCTGTCCAACGTCGAGAGCTACGACCTGCGCAGTGAGTACACGTGGGGCGACCTCGGTGACCTCTTCGCGCTGAGTGGCTTCTACAAGACGATTCAGGATCCGATCGAGAGCATCGTGATTCGCAATCCGATCAACTCCGAGGCGGCGAACAACGCGCTCTTCCGGACCTTCTTCAACAATCCCAATCTCGCCCGCCTCTGGGGCATCGAGGCCGAGGCCCGGCAGAACCTCTCGTTCATCGGTCCCGAGTTCGCACAGTATTTTTCAGTCGGTGCCAACTTCACCTATATCGACGCGAAGGTCGGCCGAACGCAGGCAGAGCTCCAACGTTCGAAGACCTTTTTCCAAGTCAACCCGACAGACACCGCCACATTCTCCGGAATGAAGCCGACGCGCCGCCTCTTCGGTCAGCCTGAGTGGATCGCGAATGCGGACCTCAGCTTCGACCAGCCCGAATGGGGCACCAAAGCGACGCTCGCGTTCTTTGCGATCAGCGACATTCTCGACGCGGCCGGCACCGCGAACATCGGGCAGGACGGGAAGGTCTTCGCAATGACACTCGACCGCTACGTCGACTCCTTCTCGCGCCTCGACCTCATCCTGAGTCAGACCGTGCATGCCGACTTTCTCGGCAGCGATGTGATCTTCAAGTTCAGCGCAAAGAACCTGACCGACACGACGCGGCGCTTGGTCTACGACCCGTCGCAAACCTCCAGCCGCATCCCGGAGCGCTCCTACAAGCTGGGTCGCGAGTTCAAATTCACGATCACCTGGGCTTTCTGAAGCCGCCCTCTAAAACGTCACCGGGACCGGCGCCGAACCTCACGGGATCGAGCCGGGTTGGTAATCCCGCACATCCATCATCCGTCCCGCCGCGAGCCGCTCGTCTGCCCGCGGTTTGACTGAAAACGAAAAGAAACACGAAAGAGCAAATCTATGATTCGAAAACTAAATGCTGCTGCGCTTGCTCTCGCACTCGTCGGCGGTGCTTCCGTCGCGATGGCGCAGACCGTGGTCTCGAGCGACATCACGACCAACACGACCTGGGGCGGCGCTGCGAACCCCAGCCCCATCATTCTCCAGGCAACGCTGTTCGTAAAGAACGGCGCGATCCTGACAATTCTACCCGGCACGATCATCCGCGGGCAGCCGCGCCAAGGCACGGTGATCCCCGGGTCAACCGCGGGCGCACCCGGCGCGCTCATCGTGACTCAGAACGGCCGCATCAACGCGGTCGGATCGCCGAGTTCGCCGATCATCTTCACGACCGCCGCGATCGACAACAACCAGGACGGTATCCCCGACGACGTCGACGCGAACCCCGGCTTCCGCGATCCGTGGACACCCGGCGCAACCTTCCTCGACGCCACCCCGACCACCGCGCCGATCGGCCCGCTCGACAAGGCTGGCCGCGGCAATGTGCAGCTCTGGGGCGGCCTCGTGCTCCTCGGCAACGCGCCGACGAACCTCGCCGACAAGTGCGGCGTCGGCTTCGGCAAGTGCACGGTCGAAGGTCTGACCGTACCCGGCTATCCGGTAGCGGACTGCACCTACGGCGGCGTCGAGCCCCACGACAACTCCGGCACGCTCAAGTACGTCTCGCTGCGCTACGCAGGCGACGAGATCGGTAACTCCAACGAGCTGAACGGCTTGTCACTGGCCGGCGTCGGCGACGGCACGCTCATCGACAACGTCGAGATCTTCGTCAACTTCGACGACGGCTTCGAGTGGTTCGGCGGCACGGTGAACGGCAGCCACCTGGCGGTGTTTTTCGAGGGCGACGACATGTTCGACCTCGACGAAGGCTACACCGGCGTGAATCAGTTCCTGTTCGGCGTCATGCCGTTCTTCAACGAGAACAGTGGCAACCCGTTCGGGTCCGCCTCCGGCGACAAGGCCGGTGAGTTCGACGGCGACAACTATCGGCCCGACCAGGTTTCGCAGAACAACAACGTGACCACGCGACAGAGCATCGATCTCCTGACGAGCAACCCGACCCCGAACCCGCTCTCCGCGTTCGCCATGTACAACATGACGGTCATCGGCTCGACGCCGACCGCGCCTCAGGACTTTGTCGCGGTCTCGGCCGCGACGACGAACCGCGGCCTGCAGTGGCGCAACGGCGCGGCTGGCAACGTCTTCGACAGCATCGTCACCAACACCGGCGCAGAGACCGGCATCGAGATCGACGGAGGGATCAACAACGTCCAGCCCGCGGTTGCGCTCATCAACCTCGTTTGCTCGACCCTTGCGAACGGCGCTGCGCTCGGTCCGAACGAGACACCCGCCGTCAGCAATGGCAACTCGCTGAACCTGCTCCTCGGCGGCACCGCCGCGGGCGCGAACAACCTCGGTGCAGGCTTCAACGGTCTGATCAACAAGGACCAGACGTTCGACCCGACCGGCTCCTCGGCCTGCCCCGGGCCACTCTGCGGCAAGCTCGTTTCCACGCTGAAGTCCGCACCGATCAATCCTCGACCGGCCGCGGGCTTCGTCGGCGTGAGCGGATGCGTCGGGCCGCAAGGCCCAGGGCTGAATTCGTCCGCAACCTACCGCGGCGCCTTCGACCGCACGGCGCCGACGCTTTGGACGACTGGATGGACGGCGCTCAATGTGGCCGGCCTGCTGGCGAACTGACCAGATCTAATCTGCGCTCCCGTCTCGGGTCCGCTCGTCCGAACCGAGCCGACCCGAGATCCGCAATTCGTAACTCAAGTCTCAAGAGAGAGAGAGAAGCAAATCATGAAGATGCGATCACTGATGACCTCGATCACGTCCTTCGCTGCATTGGCGCTCGTCGCCGGTGCGGCCCAATCGGCGACCATTGCCGGTTGGGATTTCTCGCAGTATCTGGGTGCCGGTGCCCTGACGATCGACGGGTCGACCGGTGCAAATACTCTGGCTGCCAACTATTCGAACTTGGACCCCACGTTCAGCGCCGGTGCGGAGTCCGCCGCATACGGCACGATGTACATCGACGGGTCGTTCGGCTCGACAAACGTCGATCCGTTGAGTTCGACGCCACAGTTCTGGCCGACCTCGGGGTCCCTTGCCTCGAACCTCAATGCACCGGTGGGCGGCGCACCAGGCGCCGTTCCGTTCGACTCGGCCTCCGTGCTTACCAGCGAAGGGCAGACGTTCTACAACCCGCTCAGCATGACTGCGCCGTCGGTCGCGGACGTGGTCTTCCGCGGAACGACCAACGGCCCCATAGGAACGAGCTGGGGAATCAGCTTCGGCGGCAAGACGTTCTCGGGATCGTCTGCGGTCGGGGTGAGCTACTCGCTCGACGGGAGCAGCTACTCAAGCGCGCAGATCGTGAACCTGGACACGAATGACACGCCGTTCCTGGTCAGCTTCGGCCCCATCACGGCGAGCACGCTCTATGTGCGCCTCTCGCTGTCGCCGGCGAATGGCCAGCCGATCATCGACAACGTGTCCCTGAACGCGGTCGTCCCAGAGCCCGGCACGCTCGTGCTCCTCGGCGCGGGCCTCGCGGCCTTCGGCCTCCGCCGCCGCTACACCGCATAGTGTCTGTGTTTCGGACCTGAACCTCGAACCGCCGCCCGCAAGGGTGGCGGTTCCTGTTTCGGGCCGAGGGAGCGACGATGAAGAGACTCCTGCTCGTGCTCGTTCTCCTGATGCCCGCAGCGTTGCGGGCCGACCCCGCCGACAACCCCGAGACCGATGGCCACATGACGGGGAAGATCCCCGCGTATCGCGTCGCGAATGCGAAGGCCCCCGCCGTGACCGAAGCGAGCCTCGTCGAGAACGAGCTCTTCTGGCCGTACCAGACCGCGCTCGCGAAGCAGTGGCAATCACTCGCTCGCGGGTCGCTCGGCGTGTTGATTCGCGTGGCCAACGCGCGCGACGCGCGCATCGACTTCGGCCGCGACGGCCTGCATGACGTCCCGATTTCCGCGACCGACCTGGTCGAGCGCGCCAACGCCATTCGCCTCGGCCAGGCCGAGAAGCTCGCGCCGAACTTCCTGCTCGCGATCGGGCCGCGGCTGCTCGACTCGCGCAGCCCGGTGGTCCGCGCCTTCGAGTTCAAGGAGGCCGCGAGCCACCGCGCGTTTCTCTGCGTTTTCGCCGATCCCTGGCGCAAGGAGTTCCTCGAGATCTCGGCCGCGCTCGGGCGGCTCCGTGACCGCCCCGACGTGCTCACGATCCTCTTCCCGCAGAGCCATCGCCCCGACTCGCAAGTGAGTGGTCAGCTCCGCGCGATGCAGTGGACCCTGCCGTTCGTCTACGCGGCTGCCCGCGGTGCTCCTGCAGACCGGCGACGGCCGCGTCCTCTACGAGGGCCGCTTCAGCGGCGACGTCGTCGCGAAGCTCAGCGCCGCACTCCGATCGTCCGTCGCAGCGGGCGAGTGAGCGACGGGCGCGTGAGGCCTGGTGCCCGTTCCATGGAGATTCGCGTAACCGGCTTCCGCGCCCGAGTCACCGCTCTATACTGGCGACACAGAACGGTTTCGCTCCCCGGAACCGTCCTCGTCGCTCCGCCGGACGTTTCTCGCAACCCCTGACTGGCGGGGCCCTCGGGGCCTGGACTCCCTCCCCTGACGGGTCCAGGCCCCTTCCCTTTGGAGCCGCGCTAACGTCGCGCGATGCGACTGCTTCCTGGCGCTGCCCACTTCCAGGTGACCGAGCTCGCGGCCTACGAGCCCGACGGCGCGGGCGAGCACCTGTACGTGTTCGTCGAGAAGGAAGGCGTGAACTCCGACGACGTGGCGGACGCGCTGCTGCGCGCGACCGGCCGGGCGCGCCGCGACGTCGGCTACGCGGGGCGCAAGGATCGGATCGCGATCGCGCGGCAGTGGTTCAGCGTGCGGCTCGCGGAAGAGGCGTCGCTCGGGAAGCTGTCGGCGCCGGCGGGCGGGCGCATCGAGGTGCTCCGCGTCTCGCGCCACCGCAACAAGCTGCGCCTCGGTCACTTGCTCGGGAACCGCTTCCGCCTCGGGCTCGAGGGCGCGGAAGATCCGGCGGCGCTCGCGGCGCTTCAGGAGTCACTCGAGCGTCTCGAGCGCTTCGGCGTCGAGAACCGCTTCGGCGCGCAGCGCTTCGGTCATGACGGTGCGAACCTCGCGGTCGCGCGCGCCTGGGCGAACGGCGAAGCGGCGCGCGCTGCCGCGCTCTGCGTCGATCCATCCGGCGCCTGGAAGTCCGGCGACCCGCTGCCGAGTGACTTCCGCCCCGGTCTCTTTGGCCGCGTGGTCGGCGCGCTGCGCCGCGCGCCGGGTGATCCCGAGCGCGCGCTGCGTGCCCCCGGCCGGGGCTTCGCGAAGCTCCTCGCCTCGGCGGCGCAGAGCGCGGTCTTCAACGCGGTGCTCGACGCGCGGCGCGAGGCCGGACTCACTCATACTGTTCGCGCCGGCGACGTGCTGCGCAGACACGGCGGCGGCTTTTTCCGCTGCTCCGCCGCCGACGTCGACTCGGCCAACGAGCGCGCCGCTCCCGGCCGGCTCGAGGTGTTCGCCACCGGTCCACTTCCCGGCCCGGAAGCGTACGCGCCCTCGCCGGCGGTCGACACCGAAGAGCGTCGCTGGAGCGCGAACGCCGGCGTCGACTGGGCCTGGTTCGACGGCGACGGTCCGCTCGCGAGCCCGGGCGATCGGCGCGAGCTAGTGGTGCCGTTTCTCGAAGCGCCGCGGCTCGAGACCGCGGGCGACGTCGCCTGGCTCGCGCTCGCGCTTCCGCCGGGCAGCTTCGCGACCGAGGTGCTGACTCAGTGCGGCGTCGGCGGTCGCGTATAGTGCGGCGAGATCCATGAGCTCGGCACCCGTCATGTCGATCGCGCTCGCGCGCCGGCTCGCGGCCGTGCACGAGGCGCTTCACGTCGAGGGCATGCGCGCCGCGGCGGCGCTCGAGGGCAACCCGTTCGAGATCGAGGTGCGCCGCTTCGGCCGCGCGACCGCGGCGATCGCGCGCAAGGTGCCGCTGGTCGAGTGGTATAACCGGGTCGTCGGCCTCGAACACCCCGACGCGCGCACCCTGCGCGAGGTGCTCGCCTTCTACCGCGCGCACGGCATCCGTGCGCGCTTCGAGATCGGCCCTGCGGAGCTGACGTCGGCGCTCGCGGTCACGCTCGCCGCCGAGCGCGTCGGGCTCGAGCGCTTCGAGGCGCTGCTGTACGCGCCGATCGACGCCCGCGTCGCGCCGCCCGCGAGCTCGATCGAGGTCCGGCCCTCGCCGCTCGACGAGCTCGGCCACTATCTCGAGCTCTGGGCGCGCGGCTTCGCGCTGCCCGACTTTCTATGGGCCGACGTGAAGCGCGTGCGCGCGGCGTGGTTCACGGTGCCGGAGTTCCAGCGCTACATCGCGCTCGCCGACGGCGCGCCGATCGCGTGCGCGGGTCTCTACGTTCACGGCGACGTCGCCTATCTGTGTATGTCCGCGACCCTGCCCGAAGCGCGCGGCCGCGGCGCGCAGAGCGCGCTGATCGCGCGGCGCTGGCGCGACGCCGCAGACCGCGGCTGCCGCACCGTGATCACGCAGACCGCCTTCGGGGGCACGAGTCAGAACAACATGGAGCGCGCGGGCATGCGGCTCGCGTACGACTTCGGCATCTGGCTCGACTACGGGCTGCCGTTCTAGAATCGCGCGCCGCGCCTCGGGCGGGGAGGGGACGTTCGTTGAAGAGGATCTGGCTCGCGGCGCTGGCGCTGGCTCCCGCCGTAGCCGCGCTCGCGTCGTCGACCGGGCCGCAGCCGGGCACCACGGGCGTGCCGAAGGGCGGCGGCTTCCCGGCCGAGCCCGTGTGCACCGCGTGTCATACCGGCTTTCCGCTGAACTCGGACGGCCGCGGCGAGCTGACGCTTTCCGGTGTACCCGAGCGCTACGTCCCGGGACAGCGCTACGCGCTCACGCTCGAGCTGCGCCATCCCGACGACGACCGCCGCCGCTGGGGCTTCCAGGTCACCGCAGTGTCCGCGTCCAAGTGGACCGGCGCCGGCGAGTTCGTGATCACCGACCTGCCGAACACCGAGCTGATCCGCGGCACCGTCGGCGGGCGCAGCTACGTGAGTCACTCGTACTACGGCACCGGAGTCGGCGAAGCGGGGGGCCGGCGCTGGACCTTCGACTGGATCGCGCCCCCCGCCGCGACCGGCCGGGTCGCGTTCTTTGCCGCGGGCAACGCCTCGAACCTCGACGGCTCGAAGGAGGGCGACCGCATCTACAGCCCGTCGCCGAACCCGATCGCCGTCACCGCGCCCGCGAAGTCGGGCAAACGAAAGAAAGCGCCATGAAATTCTGGCAGGCCGTGTCGTTCACCGAGCCCGAGCAGTTGGTCGAGATCGCGAAGCTGGCCGAGCAGGCCGGCTTCGAAGGAATCCTCGTCTCGGACCACCTCTTCCACCCCGAGAAGATCGCCTCGAAGTACCCCTATACACCGGACGGTGTACCTGGCTTCCACGCCGAGACGCCCTGGCCCGAGCCGTTCGCGGCCGCCGCGGCCATGGCTGCGGTCACCACGCGGCTGCGCTTCGCCACCATGGTCTACATCCTGCCGCTGCGGCACCCCGTCGAGGTCGCCAAGGCCTGCGCGACGCTCGACGTCCTCAGTGGCGGGCGCTTCGTGCTCGGCGCGGGGGCGGGCTGGATGAAGGAGGAGTTCGACCAGCTCGGCGTCGACTTCCACACGCGCGGCGCGCGCTTCGACGAAGCGATCGTGGCGCTGCGCACGCTCTGGGAGCCCGGCATGGTCGAGCACCACGGGCGCTTCTTCGACATCCCGCGCATGCAGATGAGCCCTGCGCCCAAGCGCAGCGTGCCCATCTACATTGGCGGCGCGAGTCCCGCCGCGTTCCGGCGCACCGCGCAGCTCGCCGACGGCTGGCTCGGCACCGGCACGGACCCGGAGCAAGCGGGTCGCGATCTCGCCGAGCTCGCGCGCCTGCGCGCGGAAGCGGGCCGCGCCCGCCAGCCGTTCGAGGCGATCGTGCCGCTCACCACCGCGCCCGAGGCCGACGTGCTGCGCCGCCTCGAGGATCAGGGGGCGCACGGCACCGTCAGCTACCCGTTCCTGTACACGCTCGGTCCGACTTCCAGCCTCGACCAGAAGCGCCGCTACCTCGAAGGCTACGCCGAGAACGTGATTCGGAAGCTCGGCTAGCGAGAGCGTAGAATCGCCGCAACACGAGCGAAGGACGGAGGAACGGCGATGGCGGCGGTAGAGCTCCAGGGTCGGTGCGACGCGCGCTTCAAGCGCGTGCGCGAGGTGTTCGAGGCCGGGTTCGCGAGCGGCGCGGAGCTGGGCGCGGCGCTGTGCATCTACCTCGATGGCCGGCCGATCGTCGACCTGTGGGGCGGCTTCGCCGACAAGGACGGCGGGGCGCCCTGGCGCCACGACACGCTCGCCAACGTCTACTCGACCACGAAGGGAATCACCGCGCTGTGCGCGCATCAGCTGGTCGAGCGCGGGGAGCTCGACCTCGACGCGCCGGTCGCGCGCTACTGGCCGGAGTTCGCGCAGAACGGCAAGGCCGAGCTGCCGGTGCGCCTGCTGCTGAGTCACCGCGCCGGGCTGCCGGCGATCGCCAAGCCACTCGCGCCGGCGGACATCTTCGACTGGGGAACGATGACCACGGCGCTCGCGGAGCAGAAGCCGTGGTGGACTCCGGGGACGAAGCACGGCTATCACGCGATCACGTACGGCTGGCTGGTGGGTGAGCTCGTGCGCCGCGTCTCGGGCATGAGCATCGGCCGCTACGTGCGCGAACACGTCTCCGCGCCGCTCGGCGCCGAGTTCTGGATCGGGCTGCCCGCGGAGCTCGACGCGCGCACCGCGGACCTCGTCCAGGGACCGATCGTGACTGGCGACGGCCCCAACATGATGGAGATCATCGCCAAGGATCCCGAGGGCATGCTGGCCAAGACCTTCGCGAACCCGATGCTGTTCGGGATCAGCCCGAACTCGCGCGACTGGCGCGCCGCCGAGCTGGCCGCGGCGAACGGACACACGACCGGTCATGCGCTGGCGCGCATCTACGCCGCGCTCGCGCAGGGCGGCACGCTCGACTCCGTGCGCATCCTCGGCCGCGAGGCGATCGAGCGCGCGCGCGTCGTGCAGTCGGAAGGGCAGGACGCCGTGCTGCCAATGGTGACTCGCTTCGGGCTCGGCTTCATGATCCCGCCGGACCAGGAGCCGCTCGGCCCGAACCCGCGCGTGTTCGGTCACGGCGGCGCGGGCGGATCGCTCGGCCTCGCCGATCCCGAAGCGCGCATCGGTTTCGGCTACGTGATGAACCGCATGCACACCGGCCTCTGGCTCGTCGATCCGCGCCCTCGCGCGCTGCTCGCCGCGCTCTACTCTTCGCTGTGAGATCGCGTCCAAGGTGAGTGCGTTGATACCAATCGGCCGCTTCGCGCAGCTCGCCGGGTTCACGGTGCGCGCGCTGCGCCACTACGAGAGTCAGGGGCTGCTCTTGCCGGCGCACGTCGATCGCGAGAGCGGGTATCGCTTCTACGGGCCCGAGCAGCTGCCCGACGCATTGCGCGTGCGCCTCTTGCGCGCGCTCGAGATGCCGCT
>WNFL01155684.1_pt5 | contig 22668 bp, 16 predicted proteins | sample 5400361 | NCBI WGS metagenome assembly WNFL01 (sample SAMN13153351, study PRJNA577476) | soil metagenome | isolation source: 40 cm soil on Douglas fir-dominated hillslope | place: USA:California | collected 2013-09-17
TGAAGACTTTCGCAGAGCAGGCCCACATGCAACTGCTCTATCAATTCAGCAGCGTGAAGGGGCTGATCGCTCAGCCAATCGAAGGCGATCTGGAAAAGCACGCGGCGCTGGAAAGTCTGCTGCGTGGCACAGGCCTGGAGGCCGTCTACAGCACCGATAACGCGGCAACCATCCGGCCGGTGCGCCACCCGGTGCCGGCCGCAGCAGGCCCATCTCTGACGGGGGATGCGAACTCTGGGGACGCGGACCGAAATCCGCCCACACGGGAGGTGACGAAACCGCGCAAGGGCTTCTTTCACCTAGCTCAAGCGGGCACGGAATCGGGTGTGGGACCTGCTTCCGTGACCGATGACAACGGTATCCCCAGTCATGCGACGGGAGGTCGACTCGAGGAAGTCGTTGTCACCGCGCGGCGGCGCGAGGAAGACGTGCAGAAGGTGCCTGAAACCGTCCAAGTCATTTCTCAGCAGGCGCTCTTAGATCAGAATGTCGCTAGTGTTCGTGACCTACAGTATTTGGTTCCGGGGCTATCAGGAACAAACTCTACGCCGAATCAGATCAGACTTAGCCTGCGCGGGCAAGGCGCATCGGGAAACGCTTCTTGGCCAGGCGTCATCATGTTTCTCAACGAAGTTCCATTCCCAAACCCGCCTGGTGGCGGGACGAGTTTCGGTCCCGGCCTCTTCTTCGATCTTGAGAATGTCCAGGTGCTGAAGGGCCCGCAAGGTACGCTCTTTGGCAAGAGCTCGGTAGGCGGCGACATCCTGTTGCGGTCAGCCCGCCCGACGAAAGAGCCTGGCGGGTATGTAGATGTTGGCGTGGGGAATTATAACGACCGGGAGTTTGATGGCGCCATAAACATACCCATTGTTAACGACAAGCTACTGACGCGCGTTGCGTTTATGAGTCAGAAGCGCACTGGATATACAGAGATACTCGGTACACCGAGTTGGCCCAACGGTATTGATGGCGACAATCGCGACGCGCAATCGCTTCGGATCTCTGTGACTTATCGTCCGACGGACTGGTTTCAAAATGAGACAATCTGGACGGACGCCGAGTTTACGAGTCGGGGCACCTATGCGGTACTGACGATGGTTGTCCCGGGTGGTCCATTCGAGACCGCCCACCCAGGCGTTACCGCCTTGCTCGCATTACAGCAATCGTTGGGAATCAGGACGATCCTCCCAATAAGCGTGGATCCCGTTGCGAACGGGTTCACCAAGTCCCTAACAAACATCACTGAGTTTAAACTGGGTAAGAATCTGAGCCTAAAGAACATAGCGGGATATCATGAAGAGAACAATACGATGGCCGGGGACCAGGACAACACAGCCTTTGCATGGTCCGATGTCTATAACACGCCATTGAGCAAGAGCATTTGGCAATATAGCGACGAACTGCAGTTGGTTGGGAACAGCTTCCAACAACACCTTGATTGGGTCTTCGGCGGATTTTATTTGGACCAGCCGGATCGTCCTGGCGAGCCGTCGCACTACGACATCGAGAACATTATCGTGTCGGACAACAAATATTATGCCACGAGGACGGACGGCCAAGAGAGCAAAGCCGTTTACGCGCACGCCATTTACGATTTGTCTAACAAGGTCCATGGCCTCAAGCTAAGCGCCGGCCTTCGCTCCTCGCAGGATAGCTTCTCCCATCAAGGATACAGCGGAGTAGGGAATTGTACGGGCCCCGTGTCGGCCTGTAATGCCACGGGTGGGCATTTTGAGAGCTCCGGAAGTAGTCGGGCGCTAACGTGGACAGCTGGTGTGGAAGATCAATTGTCCTCAAGGACATTGGGATATCTGACCGCGAGTAAAGGGTATCGGCCAGGTGGAACAAATTCCTTCAATGCATCTATAAATTTTCAACCTCCGGCATTTGATCCGGAATACGTATTGGAAATCGAGTTGGGCATCAAATCAGACTGGATGCTCGGCGGTATACCCATCCGGACTAACGGCAATCTCTGGCACCAGGATTACACCGGCATTCAGGAGCAGGTTCTGCATCCGAATCCTTTTGGTGCCTATACACAAAACGCAGGGACGGCGACATTGTGGGGTGCGGAATTGGAGGCGGACGCCCAACTCACGCCTAATCTGGATATTGGCATAAATTATGGCCACGGGGAGATCAAGTACACGAGCTTCCTTCCGGGCGTCGATGCCGGAGCGATCGACCAGCTCCAGAAGACACGCACATTTAATTTTCCGCCGAACAAACTCAACGCTCAAGTCCGCTATCGATTGCCGATTGCAGCCGACGTGGGGAATGTATCCGTGCAGGCGAATTACAATTGGCAGGACACTAGCGGTTGGGAGGGGATTGTCAACAACCTGGGAATGCAGAAGGCGTTTGGCATTCTAAATCTGTCAGCTCACTGGGACTCGGTCTATGGAAAGCCCTGTGACATCGAGGTTATTGTGTCCAACGCGACGGACAAGGCCTATACCACTGAGGCCGTTCAGGCGTGGCAGCCATTATATGTGGGATACGGTAATGAAATATATGGCGAACCGCGCATGTACGCCTTGCGCCTAAAGTATCGCTTCGGAGTAGGTGCGAAGTAGGGTTAGTTGCGCCAGACATGAATGCGACTTGGCGGGCTGCGGAAGCCTTGCCAAAAGGATAGGATTCAGCCCGGCCTTTCAAAGTCCGTGAAGCGCACTTGATATTGATTTGTCTAATAGGTTGGACTGTGAACCAAGATCGAACTCTGTGGTTATCTGTCGACGACCTGACAACTCTAAGGGGAAAATGCTAAGTCAGATGGTCGGCAAACTCATTAGTGAAAACCGGAGGGACTTGTAGCCCGATACTTGATGCGGGCGGGCACTCCCCGGGCGATACGTTAGGTCAGTGCTGTGGCAATTCGCAGCTTGATCTACAATTCTGAGTGGTACCCGGGATTGAGAGTGCGAGTGACACACAGCTCTGGATTAGCAGTTTTCTCTTTTGCGTTTCTTGTGTTACGCGCGGCGTCGGTCCTTGGGGCACAGGTACAAACGGATTCTCTTTCTATTGACTTTCAGTCACCTCCGGACGCGGCTAAGCCTCGAGTCTGGTGGCACTGGATGAATGGCAATGTGACAAAAGAGGGCATTCGCCGCGACTTGGAGTGGATGAAGCGCGTCGGCGTAGGCGGGGCCGACGCGATCGACGCCTCAATTGACACACCGCAGGTGGTCAAAGATCGCCTGGTGTACATGTCGCCCGCCTGGAAAAAGGCCTTTCGCTACGCGGCGACGCAATCAGACCAGTTGGGGCTTGAACTGTCGATTGATACCTCGCCCGGCTGGAATGAGACCGGCGGGACGTGGGTCAAGCCACAACAGGCAATGAAGAAGCTCGTGTGGAGCTCGACAGTCATTGAAGGTGGTCCTCCGTTCAAAGGCGTTTTGGCCTCGCCACCAGGGGTCTCCGGACCCTTCCAGGACGTGGCGCTCGTGCCCCGCAGCGCCAACTCGGAGATAGGCAAGACACTGCAGTTCTATGCAGACGCCGCTGTGATAGCGTACCGACTGCCGACCGAGGAGGCTACGCCACGTCCAGTCACGGTCTCGACGAGCGATGGACCGATCGATGGCAACCTCCTTGCTGATGGTGACCTCAGGAAGAGTCTGACCCTGGTCGCTCACGAGGGCACCGCATGGGTTCAGCTCGCGTATGATCGGCCGATCACGATCCGCTCCGCCGTACTGGGCACGCCGCTGCCTGCCGATGCCGCCATAGGTGCAGTATCGTCGCCAGTCATAATTGGCAAGCTCCAGGCACAGGATGCAAACGGGAACTTCGACCTTGTTGCCGAGCTTGGAATCACGACGTGCCCGCAGGTCACTGTGTCGTTTAAGCCGATTACGGCTCAGGTTTTTCGCGTCACCTTCTCGCAGGGCCCACGATGGCAACCATCGTCGCCACCATCTCCTGGGCTTGATCCGCTGTATGTGGTGGAATCCAAGCCGCCTCCGAGCTTCGCGATCAGCGAGCTTGCTTTGCGAGAACAAGGAGGCATCAATGAGTACGAACGTAAGGCCGAATTCGCTACCGCCAACGATTACTACTCTTTGACTACTCCGGAGGAAGCGGCCGACCATCCCGTTCGTCCTGCTGATGTCGTCGATCTTTCCGCCAAGATGGCCTCCGACGGGGCGCTCGATTGGACTCCACCTGCCGGCCAATGGGTAGTATTGCGCCTGGGCTACTCACTGACGGGAGTGACCAACTATCCGGCGACCCGCGAGGCGACGGGTCTGGAGGTGGACAAACTCAATAGGCGCTACGTCAGCGAGTACATGCAGCACTACTTGGAGACCTATTCCAGCTTCCTGCCGCCGTCTCTGATCGGTGCTCACGGTCTGCGAGGCTTAATGGCTGACAGTACAGAGGTGGGACCGCAGAACTGGAGCGACGACATGCTAGAGCAGTTCCAGCGTCTGCGCGGTTACGATGCACGCCCCTGGCTCCCCGCGTTGACCGGTGTGATCATCGAGAGTGCCGCAGCGAGCGACCAGTTCCTGTGGGATTTTCGGCGCACGATCGCGCAGCTGACGGCCGAGAGTCACTACGGGGGAATCGCCCAAAGCGCGCATGAGCACGGTCTCCTCTTCTACGGGGAGGCGTTGGAGAATCAAAGGCCCGTTCTGGGCGATGACCTGGAGATGCGTCGCTACGCCGATGTGCCGACCGGGGCGATGTGGACGTTCCCGCGCGGTGGCCATCCAAGCGCCACATACGTCGCGGACGATCGCGGCGCAGCCTCTGTCTCGCACCTATATGGCCAGAATCTGGCGGCCGCCGAATCCTTCACCAACTGTTCCCCAGCGCCCTGGGCCTTCTCGCCGCGCGATCTGAAGCCGGTCGCGGACCTGGAGTTTGCACTGGGGATCAACCGCATTATTGTGCACAGCTCCGTGCATCAGCCGATCGAAAAGCCACCGGGCCTGAGCCTGTGGGTCTGTGCTCAGTTCTTCAATCGCCACGAAACGTGGGCGGAACAGGCCGGCGCGTGGATGACGTACCTGGCGCGATCGTCCTACCTGTTACAACAGGGGCGTTTCGTTGCCGACGTCGCGTATTTCTACGGTGAGGAGGCGCCGCTCACGATCCTGCAGGAGCAAGGTCGCCTTTACGATACGCCCAAGGACCATCCCTTTGACTTCGTCAATTCAGACGCGCTGCTCAATCTCATTCAGGTGCACGACGGCGCCCTCACGACGCCCTCAGGCATGCGCTACCAGGTACTGCAGTTGGGCGGCACCAGTCAGCGCATGACGCTGCCGGTGCTGCGGAAATTGCGGGACTTCGTGCAGCAGGGTGCGATCGTGGTCGGCGCGCCTCCGATAGATTCGCCGAGTCTGAAGGACGATACAGGAGATTTTCAGCGGCTCAGGGCCGAACTATGGGGAAGCGACGGTGCGGGGGCGAAGCTCGGGCGCGGTCAGGTCTATGGTGCGAACACAGTGGATGCCGCGCTGGGCTCTCGAGGCGTCGCTCCCGACGTCAGTTACACGCGACCGCATGAGGACACGGAGCTCTTGTCTCTGCACCGGACCCTGGCCAACGGTGAGATTTATTTCCTGACCAACCGCAAGGATCGCGAGGAGGAACTGGAGGTCTCCTTCCGGGTTTCAGGCAAATCCCCAGAGCTGTGGCACGCTGAAACCGGCCAGACCGAATCGGTCTCGTACCGGATCGAAGGGGGCCGGACGATCGTTCCGCTCAAGCTAAGACCCTGCGACGCACTGTTCGTCGTGTTTCGAAAGCCCGCCCGGTCACCGTCCCGTGATATTGCTGAGCCGCTTGTTCAGCAGCTGGCAGAGCTCCAAGGGCCGTGGACCGTAACCTTCCAGCTTGGCCGCGGTGCTCCGGCTAAGCTCAGCCTCGACAGACTCGCATCGTGGACTGCCAACGCCGATTCTGGCGTTAAGTATTTCTCGGGGACTGCAACGTATGCCCGAACGTTGGAAGCGCCCCAGGCTTGGTTCCAATCCGATTCGCGCTTAAGGCTCGATCTGGGTGAGGTACGGGACCTTGCGGAGGTCTTCCTGAATGGGAGCTCCCTCGGCACGGTCTGGAATCCGCCCTACGCCCTCGAGGTCACGAGTGCGATGCATCCCGGCAAGAACGCGCTCGAAGTGCGGGTGACCAACCTTTGGGTCAATCGCCTGATTGGCGACCAGCAGCCCGGCGCAACGCGATACACGTTCACGACGCTGCCGACTTACACCCGCACCGCGCCGCTGCTGGACTCCGGACTGCTGGGACCGGTGACCATTTCGCGGCTTAGCGCCCCGAGTCACTGACGCCCTTGTTATTTGTCCAATTAGTCGGACAGCATTACGCTATCCTGGATTGACGGGGGCGCTCCAGGCGCCACACACTCAGCGGCGTTAGGCGGCTTGCGTTCTCGGATGGCGCCCATGTTGCGGTGCGGGGGGGCCGACAGAACCATGGTGTATATAGAAGAGGATCAGGCCCCGAGCATCGAACGGTCGCTCGCGATCCTGTCCGCTTTTCGTGGCCACAATGTGCCGCAGCGTCCGGCGGATCTCGCGAGCGGCCTTCGCATTCCACGATCCTCCGCGTACCAGATCATCCGCACTCTGGTGCACACCGGCTACCTCCAGCCCGTGGGGCGCGGGCTGGTACGGCTCGGGGAGAAATTCGACGAGCTGCTGATCGCCTATCAGCACCAGCATCGGACTCTGCCACTGGACCCGACCTGGCCTGGCCGCCGGTTTGGGCGAGCAGAGGAACACCCCGCTACGCAGGTGCCGCGAAGTTTCCTGTGGAATCCCCAGCTCACGGAGATGGTCGATTGCAGCCGCTTCAGGCGCGCGCCGCCCTATCGGATCGGGTTCTCCAATGCCTCCACCAGCAATCCGTGGCGCGTCGCCATGCTGCACGGCATCCTGCATTACGCCCGTCAGCACAGCGGGCGGATCGCTAGCCTCGAGGTCAAGGACGCGAAGGATGACCCTGAGCAGCAGTCGGCCGATATTGAAGCCCTGGTGCGCGACGGGGTGGACTTATTACTCGTCAGCTGCAATCAAGCTGAGCGAATCAATGCCGCGCTGGGCACGGCCGCCGAGGCGCGCATTCCAGTCGTGGCGGTGGATCGGCGACCGTTGACGGATCGACATTTCCTGACCTATGTGTCGGCCTGGCCGCATTACCGCGCAGTGGCTCATCGAGCGCATTCAGGGTCGGGGTAGCGTGTTCATGCTGGCGGGCATCGAGGGATCCAGTCCCGCAGAACTCAGAACGGCGGCCGCGATGGAGGTCTTCAGCCAGTATCCGGACATCGACGCGACAGCGATGCGCTACACCGATTGGCGCGAAGACGTCGGCCGGGCGCTGACGACAGGACTGATCGCCAACTTTGGACTTCCAGCGGGCGTGTGGTGTGACAGCGGCTTGCAGGGAGCGGGCGCCATGCAAGCTTTCCTCGACGCGGGCGTACCCGACGGCGAGATTCCGCCGCATACGGGGGGTGACGTGAATCGTGTGTTCCAGATCGCGGTACGCCATCAGATTGCATTGGCCGCGGTCGAGTACCCGGCCTGGATGGGTGCGCGGGCACTGCAGGCAGGTGTCGAGGTGTTGGCCGGCCGGACGATGCCGCGTCACATCGAAGTTCATTCGCAGGTGGTCGTATCGCGCGGATGCGAGACCCCTTCCGTCCATCCGGACGTGTACGCCGATGACTACGTGCGCTGGGACCGGCCGGGCGATTTTGTGGGCTCGCACGGCCTGGGCGCCGATTACTCGCCGGAACAATTCCAGTGGCAGTAAACGGCCTGTCCAAGAGCGCACGGCGCATCACTCAGGCGCTCGATCTGGTGGCGCAGGCGCGGACTTCCCCCTCGTCCCGGCTGTTGTTCGACCAGCTGGGCATTCCGCGCTCCTCGGGCTACGACCTAGTAAGCAGCCTGGGTCGGCGGCAGTATCTGCAGAATCGAACGGGGAGCCAGTGGGTCCTGGGCGATGAGATCCACGTGCTGGCCCTGTCGCGCTACGGCCTGGGTGGAATTGCGGAGCGCATTGCGCCCGCGCTCGAGGCGCTGCAGGAGGGGACCCAGGAAGTCGCGCTGCTGGCCGTCCTCGCAGGCTCCATGAGCCTGGTCACTCATACCTTTGGCAGCTTACGCGCGATGCGCATGGTCACGGACGTCGGCACCCGCCAGCCGGTTGGCTGGACGGCGGCAGGGCGCCTGCTCGTCTCGCATCTGCCCGATCGCTCTGTCCACCAATTGCTGGCCATGGAGCCTCGGTCGTCTCCCAGGGGCGGAACGTCCATGACGAGTGAGGCCTTTGTTCGCGAAGTACGTGAGGCTCGGAGCCGCGGGTACGCCATTGCCCAGGATCCCGTCCTGGATGAGGCGAGTTCAATTGCAGCGCCTTTGATCGACAGTCAAGGCCGTTGTGCCGCGACAATCAATCTGGTGCTGCCCACGGGCAGGCTCAAGAACAGTCAAGACTCCCTGATGTCGCTCGTCTGCGCGGCCGCAGCGAAGCTCAGTCGCGCGCTGACGGAGATCGCGACTTGAACAGGATGACTATCAAGAGAGGGCTGCTGTCAGCGCTCGTGCTGATCGCGGCTTCACTCGACGCAATTTCGCAAGATACGAGCCAGAGCGCACTGAAGATCCCGGAGCGCGACATCCCCATTCCGGGGACTGTCAGTTCGCAGACGCAGCAAGCCATGGCGCAGTCCCTGCCGGATCCGGAAGGGTTACCCAAGACGACGGAAGAGTGGAGGCAGTACTTCCTGAATCCGCAATGGGAGAAGGTCCTTGGGGGAGATCATTCAGCACAGGTCGCACAGGCGCTGTCCGAGCTGCGCCAACGCTATGACGTCAAGGTCGAGCCCCGCACTATTGCGGGAGTGAATTGTTTCATCGTTACGCCCAACCTCATTCCACGCGCCAACCGTCGCCGTCTCCTCGTGCATGTGCATGGGGGAGGATATATGTCGCGGGGAGGAGAGCTGGGGACCGAGGAAGCCATTAGAGTGGGCGGCTCCGCCCATATGAAGGTGGTCTCGATTGACTTTCGTTTGGCGCCCCAATTTCCCTATCCCGCCGCCATGGACGACGCGATGGCGGTTTGGAGTGCGTTGGTAAAGACGACCAAGCCCACCAGCATGGCGATTTTCGGGTCCTCATCGGGCGGCGGCATGACTCTGGCGATGATCCAGCGAGCGAAGGAGCAAGGGCTGCCATTGCCCGGTGCGATCGCAGTGGGTACGCCCTGGTCGGACCTGACGAAGACGGGGGATACCTACTTCACCAATGCCTACCTCGATCGCGTGCTGCGCACCTACGAGGGACCCGTGGAGGCGCAGGCCTTGCTGTACGCCAACGGTCACGATCTCAAGGATCCGCATCTCTCTCCCGTCTATGGCCGTTTTGACGGTTTCCCAGCGGCGATCCTGGCCAGCGGTACCCGTGACCTATACCTGTCGAATACGGTACGCGTCTATCAGAAGCTGCTTGAGGCCGGTGTGGAGTCGCAGTTGCTGGTGTTCGAGGGTTTATCTCACGGTGATTCGTTCGCTTTTTCTCCCGACGACAGGGCGCCCGAGACACGGTTGGCACTCAAGGAGATCGCGCGCTTCTTCGATCGGCACCTGACGTCCAATTAGGCGGACAGCCCTACGCCTCAATGGATTGATCCGCGACGAGCGGTCCAACACAATCCGTCGGCTGCGTTCCGCGGGTGGGGAACGGTCAATCATCAAACGAGAGCCGAGAAGGTCAATCATGCCAACAGCCACAGAGCGCGTGACGGCCCTTGCACTCACTGCCACGGTATTCGCCCTGGCTTGCACATCGGTGCGAGCGGCGGACTCGCTCTGGGCGCACAGCAATGTGCACGCCTGGTGCGTCGTGCCTTTTGACGCCCTGAAGCGCGGACCGGAAGAGCGAGCACAAATGCTGGACAAGCTGGGCATCAAGGCCTTCGCCTATGATTGGCGCGCTGAGAACGTACCCACCTTCGACACCGAGATCGAGACGCTGCAGAAACACGGCATCAAGCTGCTGGCGTGGTGGTTCCCGTTCGATGCCGAGGACCCGCTGGCGAAGAGCACACTCGAGGTGTTCAAGCGCCAAGGCGTCCATCCCCAACTCTGGGTCGCGCAGTCCGGCGCCAAGATGCCCAAGAGTCCCGAAGAATGGGCCAAATACCTGCCGGCGGGGTTTCCGGTGCCAAAGACGGGGGAGGATTGGCAGAAACTGTCGGATGCCGATAAAGCGGAATTTCAAAGAGTCGCGGCGGGGCTCGATCCAAATAACCAAATCCCGAAGACGCCTAAGGAACAACGCCAGCGCGTGGAGCAGGAGGCGGTCCGCATCCAGGCGCTCGTCAAGCTGGCTGCCCCCTACGGGACTCCGGTGGAGCTCTACAGCCACAATGGTTGGTACGGCCGTGAGGAGAATCAATTGGCCATTGTCGAGCGTCTCGCCCAGTTAGGCGTTAAGGATGTGGGGATGGTGTACAACTTCAGCCACGCCCGCGACGACCACCATGACGACAGCAAGGGGTTTTCGGCGCTGTGGGCGAAGATTCACGCTCATGTCGTCGCCGTCAATATTACCGGCATGCATTGGGAAGGGAAGGAAGTCTACCCGTCGCAGGGCGACAGCGAGTTGGACATGATGCGAACGATTGAGAGCAGCGGATGGCATGGCCCCATCGGGCTGATCGCCGAAAAGGGCGGTGACGCGGAAATGACGCTGCACAATTATCTGGTCGGCCTGGACTGGCTGGCCTCCGAACTGAAGCAGCCGGGATCGGGTGGTCCGCGGCCCTTTCCCCCGGTGAAGTGAAACTCTATCGAGGGTGTTCGACGAGCCTGGCCGCGATAGCGGTGATGAGCATTTTGACCTCGGCGGTGGCGGCGGGCCACTATTGAAAGCGCGCGCCAACGCGCCAAGCTCCCCCTGTACAGAGTTATCCCAGCGGCCCGGGACTCGGAACTGACCCCTGCCATTGCCGACAGCTTTCCGTCCGACGCGGCCTGGTCGCGATCCAATGGCAACATGGGGAACACGCGCTTCTCCGCGCTGACCCAGATCAATCGGACCAACGTCGGCAGCCTGAAAGTGGCCTGGATTTATCACTCAAACGATGGCAAGGGAAACATCCAGGCCAACCCAGCAATTGCCGACGGCCTCCTGTATGCGCCCACGGTGGGTCGCGACGTGGTGGCGATCAACGCCGCAACGGGCCGCGAGGTCTGGCGCTACAAGCCGCCTTTGGACATGTCCAAGACTCTCGCGGGACCGGCGCATCACGGTCTGCTCTATGACGGCGGAGACGGAAAGCGCGCGCCGCGCGTGTTGTTTACCGCGGACGGCTATCTATTCGCCTTGGATGCGAAGAAGGGCACGCCCGTGAAGAGCTTCGGTGAGGACGGCCGGGTCGCGTCCAGCAAGGGTCCGGGTAGTTCGGCCTTTCTCGCCTCAGTCGCGCCGGTCATCTACAAGGACGTCGTCGTGGCCGCCAATCAAAACCTGATTGACGCCTATGACCGGGACACCGGACGACCGCTGTGGCGTTTCGACACCGTGACCTATCCGGTCCTAGATCCGGCTGCCGACAATGGTGCCAATGTCTGGGGTGGCATGGCGCTGGATCCGTCGCGCGGTATCGTTTTTATCGCGGCGGGTGACCCGCACCCCAATTTCCTCGGCATGGGTCGAGGCGGCGAAGATAAGTACGCCAATAGCGTGATCGCGCTCGACGTCCTGTCGGGCAAACTGCTGTGGTCCTTCCAGGGCATCTTCCACGACCTGTGGGACCTCGATGTGCCGGCGCCGCCCAATCTGGTCACGGTGACGCACAATGGCCGCCGGGTCGACGCGGTGGCTCAGGTGACCAAGCAGGGCAATACACTGCTGCTCGATCGCCTCACGGGCAAGCCGCTCTTTCCCTTTCGCCTGCGCCGTGCGCCCGTGTCGCTCATGCCGGGTGAGGGGACAGCTCCGTATCAGCCGGCGCTGGAGCTTCCGGAGCCCTTCAGCCGCCAGGTGTTCACGCGTGACGACGCCACCACGATCAGCCCGGAGGCGCATGCCGCCGCGCTAAAAGCCATTGACGCTTCCCACCATGGCTGGTTCGCGCCGGTGGTGATGGACAAGCCGACGATCTATTACGGTATTCACGGGGGCGCGGAGTGGACGGGCGCATCCTTTGATCCCACGACAGGTTTGCTTTACGTCAGCGCCAACGAGATTCCGTGGATTATACAGCTGGCAAAACTGGATGACGCGACGCTGCGGGCAATGGCCGATCAGGCATCGCCCGGTGCAAAGGTATTCAAGGAGAACTGCGCCGTCTGCCACGGCGACCACCGCCAGGGACAAGGCGTGGTGCCGTCGCTTATCGGCCTGAAGAATCGTCTGAACGAGGATCTGGTGGGCCAGATCCTGAAGAGCGGCCGCAATGCCATGCCTGCTTTTGGATCCGTACTGTCTGACGAGCAGAGCAGGGCGGTTATTGCGTTCTTGCTGGACATGGACAATGCCCACCTGGCGCAGGAATACGTTCAAAAGCTTCCTGACGAGGCGCCGGAGAAACACTACACGTTTAAGGGGTTCAACATATTCGAGGACGCCGAAGGCTACCCGGCCAGCAAGCCACCTTGGGGGACGCTCAACGCCATCGATCTCAACACCGGAAAATTGGTCTGGAAAGTGCCGCTGGGTGAATTTGAGGCCCTAACCCAGAGAGGTATTCCGCAAACCGGCACCATGAATTTTGGTGGGGCCACGGTGACGGCGGGGGGATTGGTGTTCTGCGCCGGCACGGCCGATAACCTGATCCGCGCGTTCGACAAGACGACCGGTGAGGAGCTGTGGAAATACAAATTGCCCTTCGGTGGGTTCGCGCCGCCGGCCACTTATGCGATCGACGGCAAACAGTACGTGGTCATCGCCGCCACCGGGGGCGGCAAGATGGGCGGAGAGATGGGCGACGCCTACGTAGCGTTCGCGCTGCCTGACTAGGCACCCGTGTCGCGGGGCGCTATGACGGTCAATCATTGGGGAGACCTATGCAACGTTTGAAGAGTGGCGGACTCCTGGCTTCAGGTCTGCTCCTATGGCTGTCAGCGGTCCACGCGGCTGCCGCGGCCGTGCCGCCGACAGGAGCGAACTTGTGGTCGCATGACAACCTCTTCGCGTGGTGTGTCGTCCCCTTCGATGCCAAGAAGCGTGGACCGGAGGAGCGTGCCCAAATGCTTGAGGCGCTCGGCTTCAAGTACTTCGTTTATGACTGGCGCGACGAGCACATTCCCACCTTTGACGCCGAAATCGACGCGCTCGAAAAGCGTCACATCACGCTAATGGCTTGGTGGTTCCCGCTCGAGGCGGATGATCCGACAGCCACGGTGATCCTTGAGGTGTTCAAACGCCACCACATCCATCCGCAGCTGTGGGTGCCACAGTCGTTCCGCGGTTCCCCTAAGACGCCGGAAGACTGGGCCAAAGTTCTGAGGGTGGGGTTTCCAGTTCCAAAGACCGGGGAGGACTGGCAAAAACTGTCAGACAGCGACAAGGCCGAAATGCAATCGGTAGCGGCGCGCCTCGATTCAAACAGGCAGTTTCCGAAGACGCCTGAGGAACAGGCACAGCGAGTGAAGCGGGAGGCGGACCGGATCTACGCGCTCGCGAAATTGGCCGCTCCTTACGGGAGCCCAGTCGAACTGTACAACCACAATGGCTGGTACGGAGTGATGGATAACCAGGTCGCAATCATCAAGGACCTGAAGGCGCGCGGGGTCAACACCGTGGGCATAGCCTATAACTTCACGCACGCGCGCGATGAACTCCACGACGACAGCGTTGGCTTTTCGGCGGCCTGGAAGAAGATCAAACCCTATGTAGTGGCGGTTGAAGTCACCGGTATGGCGACGGACGGGAAGATCATCTACCCCTCCCAAGGGGACAGCGAGTTGAGCATGATGCAGACCATCCAGGACAGCGGCTGGAGCGGCCCAATAGGACTGATCGCCGAAAAGGGCGGTGACGCGGAAGTTACGCTGAAGAACTACCTCACCGGCTTGGATTGGCTGGCGTCAGAGCTCAAGGAACCGGGGTCCGGGGGGCCGCGGCCGTTCCCGCTTGACCGGTAGTGCCCTGCAGAGGAAACTGGTTTTGGCCGAGATCCTCATAGTGATCTTCAAGTCATTTCAACAATGACCGCGACAACGCCTGACAATGGACCGGACAAGCAGGCGGGGGCACCTCGAGGCCTCTCAGCGGTCTTTCTGCAGCATCAGGCGTCGCTTAAGAGGTTCGTCGCACGGTTCTTTTCGCGCCCGCAGGACATTGAAGACGTCACTCAGGAGGCCTATGTCAGGGCCTTCGACGCCGAGAAATCCGGCGAAGAAGTACGCTTCCCCAAGGCCTTCCTCTTCCGCATTGCAAAAAACGTGGCGCTCAACGAGCTGGCCAGAAAATCGCGATTGTTGACGGACTATATAGAGGATTCCGCCTCCCGGGATGTCATAAGGGACGACAGCTCCGCCGAAGACCTCGCCATGTCCCACGAGAAGCTGTCGATTTTCTGTCGTGCAGCGGTAAGCCTGCCGCTGCAGTGCCGCCGTGCGTTCCTGATGCGCAAGGTCTACGGACTTTCGCACAAGGAAATCGCGGAGCAGCTAGGCATATCTGTGAGCACAGTGGAAAAGCACGTGGCCAGCGGCTTGCTCCGATGTAGCACATACCTGCGCGAACGCGGCTACCCGGTCAGGGTAGAATCCTTGGACAGCGAGCGGGAAAAGCTCCGCGGCGGCGAATGATGAGCAAGCTGGCTCATTTCCCGAGCCCCCGGCAGATCGAGGCCGAAGCCTGCGCCTGGATTGCACAGCTCGACGGGAGTACGCCCTCGCAGGAGGATCTAACAGCGTTTCGTGAGTGGATCAACCGCAGCCCACAGCATCAGCAGGAGATCAAGCGCCTGTCGGCACTGTGGAGCGAACTGAATATTCTGACGGAGCTGGCGGTTCCGCTTAAAAAAAGCCCGCAGCCTGTTAGTAATCCTTTCTTGCGGCGTGCCGCGGTGTTCGCCGCGCTTGCCCTGCTGGTTATTGGCGGGGCGGTGTTTTACTTCAGCCCACGGGCTCTCCCTGACGGCGGCACCTCGAACGCGCTGTATTCGACCAGTATCGGCGAGCAGAAGCCGGTAACGTTGGCCGATGGGAGCAAAGTCCTCCTGAACACCAGCAGCCGCATTCAGGTGAATTACGACGCGCAGCGACGAGAAGTGCATCTGCTCGCGGGTGAGGCCTACTTTCAGGTCGCCCATAACGCCGAACGACCCTTCTTGGTCTATGCGGGCGACAATATCGTGCGGGCGGTTGGAACGGCCTTTACTGTGCGACTGAAGAAGCAGGATGTCGAAGTCGTCGTGACCGAAGGCACCGTGGAGCTGTCTGCGGTGGCCAATGGCGGCGGTGACGCTCTCACCGAATCCGGGGTTAGGTCGGTCACCAGACTGGGCGATGTCCATGCGGGGCAGAGGGCCGCCTTCAACAAGGAGGTGGAGTCCATACAATCCGTTCGGCCGCCCGAGATCAAGCGTGAACTGTCCTGGAGGGAGGGCGTTCTTTCCTTTTCAGGGGAACCCCTGGAGCAGGTGGTGGAGGAGGTCAGCCGTTACACGCCGGTCACCTTCGTGATCTCGGATCCGGCTATTCGCGACATACATATTGGCGGTTACTTCAAGGTTGGCGAGACCGACGCCATGCTAGAGGCCCTCGAAACCAGTTTTGGCGTGCGCGTCAATCGCGTCAACGACAGGCTGGTTTATCTTGCCGCAAAATAAGTTCGTAAATCGTATAGCGGGTTTACATCTCTGGCCTGTCCTAATAACCCGTGAGAGCGCTGTGACGGAAAGTGCAGCGTGTATCGCGGGTTGGACAACGACTAGCAGATTGGGGGACGCGAGGCTTCGTTCGGTGCTCGGGCGCTGCGTGCTTGCGGTAGGACTGGTATTGGCATTGTCAGGGGCTGGAGCAGGCGATCCAGCGCGCAAGTACGACTTTGAGATACCGGCACTCAGGGCGGACGCTGCTCTGAAAGCCTTCGCTCGGCAAGCCGAGGTGCCGCTTCTGTTCCCCTACGATCGCGTCAAGACCCTCCAGGCCCACGCCGTCTCGGGACGATACACGCTGAATGACGCCCTGGGGATGCTTCTCCAGGACACCGGACTGTCCAGCAGCTTGACCAAGGGCGGGGTGATCACAATCTCAGCCCCGCCTTCAACTGCAGAACAGAACGGGGGACGAGACGTGAACGGAAAAAGCAAGCTGTCGCTGCTGGGAAGCATTGCCGCAATCTTCGGCATTGGCGCCGGGCCGCATTTGGTGTGGGCAGATGAGTCGAAGACGGCCATGGATCGGCCCGACTTAAGGCTCGAAGAAGTCATTGTCACGGCGCGTCGACGCGAAGAGAACGTCCAGAAAGTGCCGGAAACCGACCAGGTCATTTCACAGCAAGCCCTTACGGAGCAAAACGTTTCCACGCTACGCGACCTGCAATATTTGGTCCCCGGCCTGTCGGGAAGTACCAACACTCCAAACGCCATTGGTCTGACTCTCCGCGGGCAGGGGACCAATGGAAACAGGTCCTGGCCCGCCGTAATCATTCTCTACAATGAAGTTCCGCTGTCAAACTTTAATGCGGGTTCTTCACAGTCCGCGCCCGGTATGTTCTTTGATCTCGAAAATGTTCAGGTGTTGAAAGGCCCTCAAGGAACGTTATTTGGCAAAGGCTCGGCCGGCGGAGATGTACTGCTGACGTCCGCTCGGCCGACAAATCAATCGGGCGGCTATTTTGATATCGGGTTGGGAAATTATAACAATCGCGAGACGGACGGTGTTTTCAACTTGCCCATCATCGACAACAAAGTGCTAACGCGAGTTGCATTTAGTAGCCAGACCCGGGACGGTTACACGAATATTCTCGGAACGCCTAGCCACCCCAACGGTATCGATGGCGACAACCGCGACTCGCGGTCGCTCCGAATATCGGTAACCATAAAACCCACAGATTGGTTCCGAAATGACACGATACTCACGGACGTGTCGTCTTCGACTCGAGGGACCTATGGCGTAATTGCCGAAGTCATTCCGGGTGGCGCAATTCCAGCATCGGTGCTCGACCCTCTGTTCGCGCAACAGCAGGCGCTTGGCATCCGGACCGTCCTTCCAATCAGCGTCGATCCAGTCGCGAACATTTCCATGAAGTCCTTGACCAACATTACGAGCATCGGACTTGGGAGAAATGTGACACTCAAAAATATATTTGGCTACGACGACGAGAGCAATGCTTTTGCCGGTGATCAGGACAACACGGTCCTGCAAAGTCTTGATATCTATTCCTATCCCTATACGCAGAGCATTGTTCAGTATACAGACGAGTTGCAACTGGCCGGCAGGAGTTTTGGAGAACGTCTAGATTGGGTTGTGGGTGGGTTTTACCTGGACCAACCAATGCCTTCAAGCTATCGACTCGCCAATTTCGCTGTGCTTGGCAGTCCCTTACACGCACTCGATAAGCAGAGCCAGGAGAGCAGGGCAATGTATGCGCACGCGATTTACGATCTTTCCAAAGTCATACACGGCCTTTCGTTCAACGCGGGTGTGCGCTCCACAAACGATGACTACGTGTTTATTGCCGGTACTGCCCCCCCGGGGTTTTGTACAGGGAGTATTTCCAGTTGTTCGACAGGAACGATTACTACCGCGGTGGGAAGTAGTCACGCAGTTACCTGGACCGCTGGCGTGTCGGAGCAACTGTCGAGCAAGACGATGGTCTATCTGACCGCGAGCAAGGGTTATCGTCCGGGTGGCCAGAACCAATTCGATACATTGCTTAACGGGTTTCCGCCGCCATTTGATCCCGAATATGTTCTTGAGGACGAGTTGGGCGTCAAAGCAGATTGGCGAATCGGTGGTATACCCGTTCACACAAACATCGCCTTCTGGTACCAAGACTACACAGGTATCCAGAAGCAGGTAGTACATCCCGACGCGCAAGGCGGTGCCTGGACACAAAATGGGGGAACGGCGCATCTGTGGGGGACGGAAATTGAGGCCCATGCGTATCTCACGCCCGACCTCGAAGTCGGCGTGAATTATGGCAGTGGGGAGATAAAGTACGTCAGCTTCTTGCCGGGCGTCGACGCTGGAACTATCACCTACCTCAATAATACCAAGACCCTCAACTTCCCCAAGAGCAAATATGATCTGTTTACACGTTATCATTTGCCCGTTGCTGCGGATGTTGGTGATGTGGCTCTACAGGCGAACTGGAATTGGCAGGCTGCGAGCGGTGACTATAGCGAGACGAACGGCATGGGCGTGACTAAGTCCTTCGGACTGCTTAACTTGTCGGCCAACTGGACCAAAGTCTACGGTAAGCCGTTCGACCTCCAATTCTATGCTTCTAACGTCACGAACAAAGAGTACCTTACGCAGGCGTCGCCGAGTTGGATGCCGGGCCTTGGGTACACAACTCAAGTCTTCGGCGAGCCGCGCATGTATGGCGTCCGGCTGAAGTATCACTTCGGTGGGGAATAGATACTTCGTCTGCCCGATTTGCAAATTGACGGGGTTGGTGTGGAATTCTTTCAGTAGCGCCGGATTCTTGCCACCCTTTTCTACGTACGCTCCTTCCTGGGTTTGTCTGCTCTGTGTGGCAGTGTTCCCCCCTACTCGTGTAACCTTTGGGCGCGAAATGGGAGTCCGTGCCAGTTGCCGGCGACCAAACCTGACGTCTAGCCGTCAACGCTATACGGAAAGACTGAAACACGATGGCGGCGCAGATCTATTTAATTCGTCACGGCGAGACCGAGTGGTCAAATGCCCGCAGATATGCGGGCCGTCTTGATATTGCATTGACGGATCGAGGCGAAGGCCAGGGGCGCCTATTAGGGAAAATGCTCGAACGCGCAATGTTTGCGCAAGTATGGGTGAGCCCACTACGGCGCGCGATTCGTACCTGCGAGCTCGCTGGCCTCAGTAAGGGCTCACGAGCTGACCGGCGGCTCATCGAATGGGATTTTGGCAAATACGAAGGGTCGACGACTTCTGCCATACGCGCGAAGCGGCCGGGCTGGAGCCTGTTTCGGGATGGCTGTCCCGGAGGGGAATCGGCAGAACAGCTAGCAGTTCGCGTAGAGTCAGTGATAAAGGAGCTTCAATCCCTTGAGGGGTGCGTCGCGCTGTTCTCCCACAAGCAGTTTTTGCGCTCGTTGGCAGTGCGCTGGATTGGGCTGCCCATTGAGAGCGCAGGCCACTTCAGTCTGGATACGGGCTCCCTCAGTGTCCTCAGTTTTTCGCCTGGAGACACCCCGGTGGCGGTGATATCACGGTGGAACGCTGGAGCCAACGGGTTGGTCGAAGGCGCTCCACAGCCCTGAGGCTACCTGCTGCCAAATCGGAGCACCGTCGTCGATCGGTAATAGTGCCCGGCCTTAAGGACAATGCTAGGAAACTTCGCCTGGTTGATCGAGTTGGGGAAGTGCTGGGTTTCGAGGCAGAAACCCACATGCTGTTCATATATTACACCCGCCTTTCCAGTGATGGTGCCGTCGAGAAAGTTGCCGGTGTAGAGATGAACTCCGGGCTCGGTGCTGCTCACCTCCAGGGTCCGGCCTGAGGTGGGTTCACGGATCGTCGCGACGGCTGTAAGCACTGCTCCGCCGCGGCCGACGACAAAATTGTGGTCGTAACCCATGGGATCGCCCTCAAGCTCACACAGGTGGGCGCCTATCGGTGTCGGGCGGCGAAAATCCATAGGAGTGCCCGCAACGCCTCGAATCTCTCCAGTCGGGATCAGGGTGTCATCGGCCGGGGTGTAGTCGTCGGCGTGAAGCATCAGCTCATGGTTGAGGATGTCACCGGTCCCCGGTCCAGACAAATTGAAATAACTGTGGCTGGTGATATTCAAGGGGGTGTCCTGGTCGGCGGTGGCGGTGTACTCGATCCATAGTGCATCGTCATCAGTAAGGGTGTAGACCGCTTCAATGCCGCAGTTGCCGGGGTAGCCTTCCTCGCCATTGCGACTCAAATAGCTGAACATGACAGCGGGCCCCTTGTCGCTTGCAGCCTCCTTAGCACTCCAGACCACCTTGTCAAAACCCTTGACGCCGCCATGTAGATGATGCTCGCCGTTGTTCTTAGCCAGCTGATAGGTCTTGCCATTGAGCGTGAAGCGACCTTGGGCGATCCGGTTGGCGACACGGCCCACGAGGGCTCCGATATAGGGTTGCCTTGGATCCAGATAGCCCGCCAAGTCGTCAAACCCGAGCACGATGTCGCCGGGCTGCCCGTTACGGTCGGCGGTCTCGATCGCGGTGATTGCCGCTCCATAAGTCATGATCTTGACGACCGTGCCTCGGTTATTGGTCAGCACGTAGAGATCGACGGTCTTGCCGTCGACGACTCCGAAGGGCTGCTTCTCAACGCACAGAAACGTGGGGGGGCGGTTCATGTTCCAAAAGGTAGTAGGCTTCCAGATCGGGTACCGTGCAAGCGCCCCCAAATTTCACGCCACTTTCGTCCCGGATCTCGGCCGGCGTCGGTGTATTGAACGCAAACATGCCGAAATGATGCGGAATGAAGAAGGGTATGCGCACCGCCGTGCAGAGGTCGCGCGCTTCGACAAAAGTCAGATTCCCTGGAACGCCCCGGCTGGCGCGATATTCGTCACGTCCGTTGACCGGCAAGAGGGCCACGTCGATCTGGTGGCGCAGCAGTTCGTCCACTAGCCCGTCGTAGGGCACGCAATCGCCTGAGTGATACAAGGTCCAAGTGGGCGTCTTGAAGATGAAGCCGAGGAAGTGGTGCTCGCCTCGCTCGTTGATTTTGAGCGTTTCGTGGGCCGCGGCGATCACGTGCACTGTGATGGATTCCGATAACCCCAGCGACTCGCCGGCATTGACGCCGGTGACCCGACCCGCGGGTATCCCGGCTCTGTGTGCGGCCTCCATCTCAGCGCGCGGCACGACAAATCGGCACTCGGGATTGTGGCGTGCCAGCAGCGGCAGCGTACCGGGGTCCATGTGATCGGTATGCCGGTGCGTGCAGAATACCCAGTCGAGGCCTTGTAATTCGCTGGGACCGACCGGAGCCTGCATCATGCGCACGTGGGGAAACTCAGTGCCACGATACTTCTCGGCGAGGAAGTCCGAAAGATAGGGGTCAATCAACCATCGGTGTCCTGCCGATCGAACCGCGAAGCCGGCCTGTCCGAGCCACGCCAGCCCCAGGCTGCCTCGCGGTGGCTCGTTCTGCCAGAGTCTGCGGACCCCTTCGGAGCGATCAGTGGCCACGGTCGTGGTCCAGCACCGCCAGCAGGTTGTCGACGGCCACCTCGACGGCGCGCGCGACGCTCTCCTCAGTAAAGCCGCCGATATGCGGCGTGGCGATGACTTTGAGATGGCTCAGCAGGCGTAGATCCTTCGGCGGCTCCTCGGGAAACACATCGGTTGCGAATCCAGACAGTTGCCCGGAGTCCAGGGCCGCCAAAACCGCTTCCTCATCCACCAACTCAGCTCGCGCTGTGTTCACGAGATAAACACCAGACTTGAGAAGTTCGAGGGCTCTGCCATTGACCAGCGCCGAGCGGTCCTCGAGGACCGGGCAATGCAGGCTGATGATGTCGCAGCGCGGCCACAGCGACTCCAGAGTGGTGTATTCAAAGCAGTCCGACGGGCGGAAGGACACGTCCGGGAACAGATCATAAGCCAGCACCTTCATGTCTAGGGCCAGCGCCATCCTGGCCACCAGGCGCCCAATGCGCCCGCAGCCCACCAGGCCCAACGTGCGGCCCGCAAGTTCGATGCCTTCGCGCCGCTCCCACACACCGCCCTTCAACCGCTGATCGCCATACGGCACGCTGCGCACCAGAGCAAGCATCAACGACAGTGTCAGTTCCGCCACTCCGCGCGCATTGGCGCCCTCGGCCCGATGCACTTGTACACAGCGTCTCTGAGCGACCGCCAGGTCGATGTTGTCGACCCCCGAGCCATTGCGGCTGATGACGCGCAACTTCGAGGCGGCCTGCAGGACCCGGCTGCTCACGCGCTCGATTCCGGCGAGATAGCCGATGCAGTCCGGCAGCAGTCGCAGCAATTCACTCTCGTCGGGGAGCTTGCCGGCCGAGGAGTAGACCAGCTCGTAGCCTGCCTCCTGCAGGCGGAGGAGCGCGGGATGGCCGTCGCGCGTCAGCGATCGGGGGGTCACCAGGATTTTCACTCGATCCTGCACTCGCCATTTCGGGCAATAAGGCGTATGGGGAACCCCTGGACGGCGATGTCGCCATAGTTGTGCCCGGCCTCCGCCGGATAGACACAAAACGACACCAGCGGCTCGCTGGCACTGGTGTTGACTGAGCGATGCGCCCAGAACGGGGGCACATAGACCATGCGGCCGCGCGTCATCCGTTCGGTGGCGTACTGGCCGTCCTTAGTCTTCATGACCATGTAACCCTCGCCACGCAGGCACAGGTAGATCTCCGCTGTGTTGGGCACGGAGTGATAGTGGCCCTTAGTCATGAAGTACTCCTGGCCCACCTGTCCAGGCTGCAGCGCGCTGATGCAATACATCAGGTGGCCGTGTTCTTCGGGCACAGGCACTTCGAA
>WNFL01218746.1_pt1 | contig 22665 bp, 20 predicted proteins | sample 5400361 | NCBI WGS metagenome assembly WNFL01 (sample SAMN13153351, study PRJNA577476) | soil metagenome | isolation source: 40 cm soil on Douglas fir-dominated hillslope | place: USA:California | collected 2013-09-17
TCGTCGCGACGATCACCTGCCCGAAGGTGAAGCGCCGCTGGATGCGCCCGCCGATGAGCGATCCGAAGATCGCGCCCATGCCCGCGATGCTGAAGATGAGGCCGATCTCGGCGTCGCCTGCGCCGAGCTCCTTCGCGAGCACGATGAGGATGAGCGGCGTCGCGGCGTTCGCGAGGTTCATGCCGCCCGTGAGGAACGCCATGAAGCGGATCAGCGGCTTCGACCAGAGCCAGCGCAGGCCCTCGGCGATCTCGACGCCGAGATCGCGCTTCGCCACGACCGAGTCGGCCTGGAAGCGTGTCTTCATCGCGAGAAGCGACGCCATCGACACGAGGTAGCTGAGGGCGTCGGCGATGAACGGGACCGCGCGGCCGAAGGCCTGGTAAAGGATCGTTCCCGTCGACGGCCCGACGATGTTCGCGACACCGAATGCGGCCTCGTTGTACGCGGTCGCTTCGGGTAGCTGGGCGCGCGGCACGACGCGCGGCAGCGCGGCGACCTCGGCGATGTTGAAAAAGACGAAAAGGCTACCTTCGACGAAGCAGACGAAGTAGATGTGCGCGAGCGAGAGCGCATCGACCGCCATCGCTGCGGGAATGCTGCCCACGGCGAGCGCGCGCCCGAGGTCGCAGATCACCATGACGCGCTTGCGGTCCCACCGATCGATGAGCGCACCCACCGGGAGGCTCAGGATCAGGTACGGCACGAAGCGCAGCGCCCCCGCGATACCCGCAGCGGTCGGCGAATCGGTGAGCGCGAGGATGAGCAGCGGGTAGATCACGCTCGTCGCCATCGAGCCGAGCGTCGAAACCACCTGCCCGCTCCACAGCAGGACGAAATCGCGATTGCGCAGCAAGGACGGATCTCGCGTCATCGCGGCACCTTACCAGCCAAGGCGCGCGCACCCTCGAAACGTCGTGAATGACAAACTATATCCTCATGATCTAGAATGGGAATTTCCTGCAGCTTTCGGGGGGTACGCGACATGGCCGCACGCTCCATTGCGTCGTTGACGATTTCGTTCGGACTCTTTTCCATCCCGGTGAAGCTCTTTTCGGCCACCGAGGCGAGCAAGGCCATCTCCTTCAACCTGCTGCACAAGGGCTGCGGCTCGCGCCTGAAGCAGCAGTACCTGTGCGTGAAGGAAGAGATCCCGGTCGCCCGCGAGGAGATGGTGAAGGGATACGAATTCGCGAAGGACCAATACGTCATCTTCTCGCCCGACGAGCTGAAGGCGATGGAGGAGGCGGGAACCCAGACCGCGGACATCACCGAGTTCGTGCCGATCGAGTCGATCGATCCGGTGTATTTCGACAAGGCCTACTACCTCGGCCCGGACAAGGGCGGCGCCAAGCCCTACGCGTTGCTCGCGAAGGCGCTCCGCGAATCCGATCGCTGCGCACTGGGCCGGTGGGCGGCGCGCGGCAAGCAATACATCGTGATGATCCGTCCGGCGGAAGACGGGCTCGTCATGCAGCAGCTTCTCTACGCCGGTGAAGTGCGCTCCATGAAGGAGATCGAGATTCCGGTGACGGAGGTCAAGCCCGCGGAGCTCAAGCTCGCGAAGCAGCTCATCGACGCGCAGACCTCCAAGGCGTTCGATCCGAGCGAGTACACCGACCAGGTGTCCGAGCGCATCCACACGGCCATCGAGAAGAAGGTCGCGGGCCAGGAGATCACCATGACCGACGTGCCGGAGCGGGGCGCGCAGGTGATCGACCTCATGGAGGCGCTGCGGGCGAGCCTCGAGAAGAAGGGCGCGAAGCCGGCGAAGGCCGCGGAACCGAAGGCCGAGGCGCGCAAGCCGCCGAAGCGCGCGCAGGCCGCCGAGCCCGCCGCCCGCAAGAAGGCCAAGGCCTAGACCGCACCAGGGCTTCATGCACGACTACGGCGTCCGCGACGTCGAGCGGCTGCTTCGCCTATCCCGCAGCACGCTGCGCTCGCTGATCGACGCGGGCTTCGTGAAGCCCACTCGCGGGCCGCGCAACAGCTTGCGCTTCTCCTTCCAGGATCTGATCGTCCTTCGCACCGCGCAGGCGCTCGTCGACGCGAACGTGCCGCAACGGCGCATCACGCGCTCGGTCCGCGAGCTTCGGCGGCACCTGCCGGACACGATGCCGCTCTCGGGCCTGAGCATCACATCGGTGGCCGACCGCGTCGTGGTCCGCGAGGGCACGAGCCGGTGGCAAGCCGAATCGGGACAGTACTTGCTGGAGTTCGGGGCCGATCCCGCCGGCCGCGGGTTGCTGCTGGTCGAGCCCGAGCCCACCGAGACACCGACCGACGCGCACGAATTCTTCGAGCTCGGCGTCGCGCTCGAGGATCGCGACCCGCAGGCGGCGGTGGATGCGTACGAGCGCGCGATCGCCACGGATCCGATGAGGCTCGATGCGCGCATCAACCTGGGGCGGCTATTGCACGAGGCTCGCAGCTTCGCGAAAGCCGAGCGGGTCTATCGCGAGGCGCTGAAAGCCGGCGTGCGCGATCCCCTGCTGCTCTTCAACCTGGGCGTGCTGCTCGAAGACATGGACCGGCGCGCGGATGCCGTGAGGGCGTACGAGGCGGCGCTCGCCGCCGATCCGTCGCTCGCGGATTGCCACTACAACCTCGCCCTTCTCTACGAGAAGCTGAAAAGGCCCAAGGACGCGATCCGGCACATGTCCCAGTACCGGCGGCTGGCCTAGGCCGCGATCTCCGTCTTCATCGCCGATGCCGGCGTTCCATCCTTCCACGGAAGTTCGACGGGATACGGCTTCAGCAGGCAATCGTCCGGCAGGCACGCGATCGGCGTGAAGTCGCGATGCGCGATGTAGGCCGGGCGCTTGAAGCGGCGGATGTGGTTCGACACCGCGCACAGGCTCAGGTACACGCTCACCCGATTCCACGGCGACAGGTTCGAGGTCGACGCGTGCACCAGGCACGAGTGGAAGAGGATCATCGATCCGCGCGGCCCCTTCGGCGCGACGATGCCGCCGCGCTCCACCAGCTTCGCGATCGTGTCCTTGTCGATGGTCCACAGCGGATAGCTGGTGGTGCTGGTGTCGTGCGCCGCTTCGAGCGCACCGAGCTTGTGGCTGCCGGGGATGAACATGAGCGGGCCATTGAACTCGTTCACGTCGTCGAGGAAGATCGCGACGTTCATCGCACGCGCTTCGGGCATGAGGTCGTCGTTCTTCCACGTGCCATAGTCCTGGTGCCACTGCCAGACGTCGCCGTCGAAGGCCATTTTTCCGTTAATTTTGAATTGATGCATGTAGACCTCCTCACCGAAGAGGTCCATCACCGGCTCGACCATGCGCGGGTGGCGCGCGAGGCGCGCGAAAGGCTCGCTGTACAGGTGCGCGGCGAAATTCGTGCGCACCGCCTCGCTATCCTTCTCGCGCACGTTCTCCGGCCGCCTCTGGGCATAGAGCCGCGGCACCTCGTCGAGCAGGACCTTGATCTCCGCGGGCGTGAACAGGCTCGGGAAAAACAGGTACCCATCCTTCTCGAAGTCCGCCAGCTGCTCGGGCGTCAGTTTCATGCGGGGCTCCACAAACCGGGACAGTCCCCATTTTCCACCAAATTTCCCGGTTCTAGCGTTGTTCCGGCTCGGTCACCGCGTGCAGCAACGTTTGCATCTCACCGTCGCGCTCGCGCGACATGAACCACCAGACCGCGCCCTTGCGAATCGAGACCTCGCCGTGGGTCCCGCCGATGAGGCGGGCCGCCACCTGGCCCAGCGTCGGCTGGTGACCGACCACCAGCACCGGGCGCTGCGCGCGCGGCCATTCGGCCACGAAGAGCACGCTGTCGGGCGTGGCCGCCAGCCCCACCTCTTCGCATTCCTCGTAGGGAAGGCCGAGCGGCGCGACCGTCTGCAGCGTGCGATTGGCGGGGCTCACCAGGATGCGCCACTCCTCGGTGAGCCGGGGCCGCAGCCACTCGGCCATGCGCTCGGCCTGTTTCCGCCCGCGCTTGGTGAGGTCGCGCTCGATATCCGGCTTGCCGCCGCCGTCTTCCGCTTCCGCGTGTCGCCAGAGGATTAGTTGCATCGCGACCCTCGTTTCATTCCGGCCCGGGTTCCGGTACGGGTCTTCGACCGCGGGAAGTCAGCGCGATTCCCGCGAGAATGAGCGCGATGCCGGCCACATGGAAGGGGCGGATGCGCTCGTCGAGGAGGATCCACGCGAGCACGCTCCCGAAGGCCGGCATCAGGTGCACGAAGATTCCGGCGACGTTCGAGCCCACTTCGGCCACCGCCCGGTTCCAGAAAATGTATCCCACGAACGACGGAAACACGCCGACGTAGACCATCGCCGCGACGGTCGCGAGGGTGAATTCCACGTGCCCGTCGAGGAACGCCATCTCGAAGAGAAACAGCGGCAGCAGGATCATCACCCCGACCACGCCGCAGCACGTGAGCATCGCCAGCCCGGGAAGCTCCGCCGGCTTCATGCGCAGGAAGACCGTGTACGCCGCCCAGAAGACCATCCCCACGAGCACGATCAGGTCTCCCTTGTTGAGGGAGAGATCCAGCAGCACGCGTGCGTCGCCGCGGGTGAGGATCGCGAGCACCCCGGCCAGGGATACGGCCACGCCGAGCGCCTGGACGCGCGTGATCGTGTCGCGATACAGGACCCATCCGAGGAGGACGATCATGATCGGGATGGAGCTGTTGAGGATGACGCCGTTGGTCGCCGTGGTGTACTGGACTCCCACGTATGCGAAGGCGTTGTGCAACCCGGTGCCCCAGGCGCCGAGCCAGACGATCACTTTCCAATGCCGCCGCACCGCGGGCCAATGCGCGCGAATCTCCGGCCACGCGAAAGGCAGCATGACCGCGACCGCCACGACCCAACGGATGAAAGTGAACGCGAGCGGCGAGACATGTCCCACAATGGCGCGTCCGACCACCCAGTTGAGCGACCAGATCAGCGACGTGAGAGTCAGGAGCAGGTACGGGGAAGCGTGGAACGCGGGGCGTCGGCCGGGCATCGAAGCCCGAGGCTACCACAAAGGTTTCGAATGACGGGCGAAGACATCGGCGTCGCCGAGGAAACGAAGGTCGACAGCCGCTCGGCGTGGGCGCCATTGCGCGTTCCGACCTTCCGCATGCTGTGGATCGTGTGGGCGATGGCGAATGTCTGCCTCTGGATGAACGACGTCGCTGCGGCATGGATGATGACGTCCCTCACCTCGTCACCGGTGCTCATCGCGCTGGTGCAGACGGCGTCCTCGCTTCCCGTCTTCCTCCTCGGCATCCCGAGCGGCGCGCTCGCCGACATCCTCGACCGCCGCCGCTATTTCATGGCGACGCAATTCTGGGTCGCGGCCAACGCCGCGGTCGTCTTCGCGGTCGCGGTCTCGGGCGTCATCACCGCGCCGCTCCTGCTCCTTCTCGTCTTCACCAACGGCATCGGCCTCGCGATGCGCTGGCCGGTGTTCGCCGCGATCGTCCCGGAGCTCGTCCCGCGCCAGCAGCTTCACGCGGCGCTCGCGCTCAACGCGGTCGCGATGAACGCCTCGCGGGTCATCGGCCCGCTGGTCGCCGGCGCGATCATCGCCGCAGCGGGCAGCGAGTACGTCTTCGCGCTGAACTTCGTGGTGTCGGTCATCGCCGGAATCGCGGTGAGCCGCTGGAAGCGGGAGGGGAAGCCCTCGGTGCTGCCCGGCGAGCGCTTCCTTGGCGCAATGCGGCTCGGCTGGCAATACGTGCGCGAATCGCGGCGCATGAAGGACGCGATCGTGCGCACCGCCGCCTTCTTCGCGCACTCCACCGCGCTCCTGGCGCTGCTTCCGCTCGTGGCCAAGCGCCTGGGCGAAGGCGCCGGAATCTACACCGTGCTGCTCTCGTCGATGGGTGTGGGCGCGATCGTGGCCGCGACGCAGCTCCCGCGCCTTCGCCCGCGCTGGAATCGCGACCAGCTGACCTTCGGCGGCTCGATCATCCAGGCGATCGCCACGGCGGCAGTGGCGTTCGCGCCGAGCGTGTGGATCACCGCGCCCGCGATGTTCGTCGCCGGCATCGCCTGGATACTGGTGGCGAATTCGGTGACCATCTCGGCGCAACTCGCGCTTCCCGACTGGGTGCGCGCCCGCGGCATGTCGATCTACCAGATGGCGATCATGGGCGCGGCCGCGCTGGGCGCCGTGATCTGGGGAAGGATCGCCGAGTGGACGAGCGTTCCCATGAGCCTCGCCTGCGCCGCCGCGAGCCTTCTCGTCGTGCTGGTGCTCACCAAGGGCCGGCGCCTCGAGGGCGCGGCCGAGGAAGACCTCACGCCGACTCATCCGTGGAACGAGCCGGTACCCGCGCGGCCCATCGACGTGCACGAAGGGCCGGTGATGGTGATGATCGAGTATTTCGTCGATCCGGCGCAAGCGGGGCAATTCGATACGATCATGGCGGAGACGCGCAGCTCGCGCCTGCGCGCCGGCGCCGTTTCGTGGGGCCTCTTCGAGGACATCGAGCGGCCCGGCCGCTACGTCGAGTACTTCGCGTGCGACACGTGGGCCGACTACCTGCGCCGCTTCGACCGTTTCACCGCCGCCGACAAGAGCCTGCAGGACCGGCGCTACGCCTTCCACATCGCCGAGGGAACGCCGCGCGTCTCGCGTTACGTCGCGAAGCACCCACCGGGATGGGAATGAAGCGACGCATCGCATTCCTCGCGGCGCTCGGCTTCGCAGTAATGGCGAGCGCGCAGCCTCCCGCGCCCGGCGTCGCCACGGCGCCGCCCGCCCCTGTTCCGCTCATCGACCGGGCATCCGCCCTGCATGGCAGCGCGCTGGTTGAAGCGTTGCGCAAAGGCGGTTACGTGCTGTTCATGCGCCACGCGCGCCAGGGCGGCCCCCAGAACGAGGCGCCCTGCACGCAAGCCAACCTCGTGACCGAGGGCGTCGCACAGGCGCGCAAAGTCGCCGCGGCGCTGCATGAGCTCAGGATTCCGATCGGCGCCGTGCGCGCCTCGCGACAGTGCCGTGCGATAGAAACCGCGCGCCTGCTCGACGTCGGCGAGGTCGAAATCACGCAAGACCTGAATCCCGGCATCGACGCCACGCCCGAGCTTCATGGCGCGCGCCTCAAGCGGCTCGCCGAAATGCCCCCGTCCGGCGGGAACACGCTTCTGGTCTCGCACGGCCAGGCGTCGTCGAGGGAAGCCGAAAAACTGCAACTCGAGCTCGCGGAGATCGTCGTCTACCGTCCCGACGGCAAGGGCGGCACGATGCCCGTCGCGCGAATCAGGCTCGAGGACTGGGATGCTCTCCGGTGACTGCGGAGGACAGCGGTTATGATTCGACATGAATCGCATCCGATACGTCGATTCGCACACGGGCGGTGAGCCGACGCGGCTGGTGCTGGAAGGCTTCCCCGATCTCACCGCGCTGCCGCTTCGCAGCCGCGTGGACGCGCTTCGAGCCCGGCACGACCACTTTCGCGCCGCGATGGTGACCGAGCCGCGCGCCTCCGACGTCGTGGTCGGCGCCGTCCTGATGCCGCCAGTCGAGGCGGGCTCGGTCGCATCGGTCATCTACTTCAACAACGCCGGCTACCTTGGCATGTGCGGCCACGGCACCATCGGCGTGATCGCCACGCTCCAATACCTGGGCAGGATCTCCGAAGGCACGCATCGCCTCGACACGCCGGTCGGAACGGTGACCTGCACGCTCGGGCCGCAGGGCAGGGTCGCGCTGGAAAACGTCGTCTCGTATCGACACCACAAAGCCGTCAACGTCGCAGTCGATGGCTTCGGCACGGTCACCGGCGACGTGGCGTGGGGAGGCAACTGGTTCTTCCTCGTCGACGCGCACGACCGGGCGCTCGACCTCGCGCAAGTCGGGCCGCTCACGGAATTCAGCGGCGCGGTGCGCCGCTCGCTCGCGCGGCACGCGATCACGGGCCGCGACGGCGGCGAGATCGATCACATCGAGCTTTTCGGGAAGCCTTCGAGCGACGCCTACGATTGCCGCAACTTCGTGCTGTGCCCGGGCAACGCCTACGACCGCTCGCCGTGCGGCACGGGAACGAGCGCGCGGCTCGCGTGCCTCGCCGCCGATGGAGAGCTGGCCGAGGGCGCGACGTGGCGGCAGGAGAGCATCGTCGGCAGCCACTTCGAGGGGTCGTATCGCTTCGCCGAAGGCGGCATCGTGCCGACGATCACCGGCCGGGCGTTCGTGTGCGCCGAGGGCACCGCGCTGCTGGACCCCGCGGATCCGTTCTGCTGGGGCATTCGCTGAAAGGGAACCCCCCATGAAAACCTTCTGGAACGGCGTCATCCCCGCGCTCACGACACCCTTCAAGCCCGACGGCACGGTCGACCACGCCTTCCTCGCGAAGCACGCGGGAATGATGATCGACGCCGGATGCACGGCCATCGTGCCGCTCGGCTCGCTCGGCGAAACCGCGACGCTCACCGGCGCCGAGAAGAAAGCGGTGCTGGAGACGGTGGTGAAGGCGGTCGGCAAACGCGGCGCCGTGATCTCGGGCGTCGCGGCGATCTCGACCGATGAAGCGGTGGCGCTCGCGAAAACCGCCGCCGATGCAGGGTGCGGTGGGCTCATGGTCCTGCCGCCCTATGTCTACTCGAGCGACTGGCGCGAGATGAAGCACCACGTCTCGACGGTGATTCGCGCGACGCCGCTTCCCTGCATGCTCTACAACAACCCGATCGCGTACAAGACCGATTTCCTGCCGGCGCAGGTCGCCGAGCTCGCTTCGGAGCTCCGCAACCTCGCCGCGGTGAAGGAGTCCAGCACCGACATTCGCCGTATCGCCGCCATCAAGGCGCTCGTCGGCTCGCGGCTCAGCATCCTGGTCGGCGTCGACGACATGATCGTCGAGGGCATCGCCGCCGGCGCGACCGGCTGGATCGCCGGCCTCGTCAATGCGTATCCGCGCGAATCGGTCGCGCTTTTCGAGATGGCCATGGACGGCAGGCACGAAGAGCTGCGGCCGCTCTACGAATGGTTCCTGCCGCTGCTGCGGCTGGATACCGTGGTGAAATTCGTGCAGCTCGTGAAGCTCGTGCAGGAGAGCGTCGGCATGGGTAGCGCGCTCGTGCGCTCGCCCCGCCTTCAACTCGCGGGCGAGGAGCTGGCGCAGGCGCAGAAGGTCATCGCGCACGCGATGGCGACGAAGCCGGAGCTGAGGCTCGTCGAGGCCTAAAGAGCTTCCATGGCCGAGAAGGCTCCGGCGGTCCTCGTCGTCGGCGCCGGCGTGATCGGCCTCGCCTGCGCATTCGCGATCGCGCGAGAGGGCCGGCGCGTGATCCTCGTCGATCGTGGGCTCCCGGGGCGCGGCACCTCGTTCGGAAACGCGGGGCACGTCGCGACCGAAAGCGTATTTCCCCTCGCCTCTCCCGAGGTGGTTCGCGGCGCGTTGCGCTACCTCCTCGATCGCGAGAGCCCGCTTCGCATCCGACCCGGCTACGCGCTGCGAATCCTGCCGTGGCTCGCGCGCTTCGCGTGGGCCGCGCGCCGCGCGAGCTTCGAGCGCGGCACGGCGGCGATCGTCTCGCTGCAGCGCACCGCGCGCCGCGATCTCGTGGAGCTCCTCGACAGGGCGGGGGCGGCGTCGCTCGTGCACACCGGAGGCCACCTGGTGCTGGTGGAGCGCTCCGAGTCGATTCCCGCGGCGAAAGCGGAAGTCGATCTCCTGAAGGAGCACGGCGTCGAGGCTGAGTGGCTGCCGCGCTCGGCCGTGAATGCGCTGGTGCCGGAGCTCGCGGCTCCGATTCAGGGGGGTTGGAAATACGCCGGGACGGGCCACGTCGACGATCCCTACGCGGTGAGCCAGGCGCTCGAAGCCGGCTTTCGATCAACGGGCGGCGAGGTCCTGCAGGCCGAGATCGAGCACATCGAGAGCCATGGCGAGACGTTCGGCGCGCGCGCATCGGGCGGTCAGACGGTCGAGGCGGCGCAAGTGATCGTCGCCTGCGGCGCGTGGTCGAAGCCCCTCGCGTCCCGGCTCGGGTATTCGGTGCCGCTCGATACCGAGCGTGGCTATCACGTGACGCTCCCCGCCGCGTTCCCCGCATTCCGGATTCCGGTCGCGTCCTTCGAGCGCAAGGTGATCATGACGCCGATGTCCGCGGGCCTTCGCATGACCGGCACCGTCGAATTCGGCGGACTGCACCTGCCGCCCGATCCGAATCGCTTCGCGATGCTCGAGCGCCACTTGAAGGCGCTCGCGCCCTCGCTTCCGATGCAGGGCATGACCACGTGGATGGGTTATCGCCCTTCGCTCCCCGATCACCTGCCGGTTCTCGGACGGGTTCCGGACGGCCGCAACCTCTACTTCGCTTTCGGCCACCAGCACCTCGGCCTCACGCTCGCCGGCGTGACCGCGCGCGTGATCGCGAACCAGGTGATGGGACGCGAGGCGGGGATCGATCTCGCGCCTTTTTCGCCATCGCGCTTCCGATGAAGCGCATTGCCGCCGCGCTCGTGGCGGTCGCGCTCGGCGCGTCCGGCGCGCAGGATCGGCCCGCCGCGGGCGCGAAGGTGCTGCGCATCGCCCAGCAAACGATCGGCGGCGACGCGATCGATCCGGCACAGGTCAACTCGATCCTCGTCGCGAACATCCTCGAAAACGTGATGGAGCCGATGCTGCGCTACGACTACGTCGAGCGGCCGCTGAAGCTCGTGCCGAACACGCTCGCATCGATGCCCGAGGTGAGCGAGGGGGGCAGCGCATACGTTTGCCGCCTCAAGCGCGGCCTCCTCTTCGCGCCGGACCCTGCATTCAATGACAAGCCGCGCGAGCTCACGGCCCTCGACTACGCCTACGCAATCCGCCGGCTTTTCGATCCGAAGTACAAGTCGACCCAGTTCTTCCTCGTCGACGGCAAGATCGCCGGCGCCAATGCGCTGCGCAGGGCGGCACTCGACGGCGCACCATTCGACTACGAGAAATCGATCGCGGGTCTGCAGATCGTCGATCGATACACGCTGCGCATCACGCTGACGGCGCCCGACCTGAATTTCCTCCACGTGCTCGCGCAACAGAACCTCGCCGCGGTGGCACGCGAGGTGGTCGCGCTGTATGGGGAAGACATCGGGCAGCATCCGGTGGGAACGGGCCCCTTCATGCTCGTCGGGCGCCACGCCGGCAGCCGGCTCGTCTTCGCGAGGAACCCGAACTATCGCGCCGAAGAGTACGAGGGGAAAAGGCTTCCCGCCGTCGATGGCGTCGACCTCACCTTCACGGTCGAGGACCAGCCGATGTGGCTCTCGTTCCTGGGGCGCGAGCTCGACATGCTCATCAACATCCCGGTCAACTTCCGCCTGCAAGCGGCCCCTAACGGACGCCTCGCGCCGCACCTCGCGCGCCAGGGCGTGGCAATGCACACCTACGTCTATCCGGCCATCTGGTTCGATTCGTTCAACATGCGCGACCCGGTCGTCGGCGGATACACGCCCGATCGCGTCGCGCTGCGCCGTGCGATCGCGCTAGCGTTCGACCGGCGGCAGGCGATCGACATCATCTTCAACGGCGGCGGGCTTGCCGCGAACGGCGTCGTTCCGCCTGGCGTCGCGGGATACGATCCGAACGCGTTCACGGATGTCTTCGACCACGACCTGGCGCGCGCGAAGGCGCTGCTCGACCTCTACGGCTACGTCGATCGCGACGGCGACGGCTGGCGCCAATCGCCCGACGGCTCGCCGCTCGTCATCACCTTTTCTTCTCCCTCGCAGCCGAGATTCCGCCCCTGGGACGAGCTCTGGGAAAAGGCGCTCCGCGATCTCGGCGTGCGCATGATCCTGCAGAAAATGCACCAGGCCGACTTGAACAAGCTGCTCATGTCCGGCAGGCACCAGTTCGCCTTCAACGCGTGGAACATGGACTATCCGGACGGCGAAGATTTCTTCGTGCTGCTCTACGGCCCCGCGTCGGGCTTCGCCAACCAGTCGTTCTTCGAGCTTCCGGAGTACGACCGGCTGTATGACCAGGCGCGGCTGCTGACCGACTCGCCCCAGCGCAACCGCCTCTACCGCGAGATGGACAAGCTCGCGTTCGCGTACATGCCGATGGTGATGAACCTCTATCCGGTGCGCATCGCTCTCACGCACCCGTGGGTGATCGGTTATTTGCCGCACCCGGTGCATCTCGAGCCGTGGAAGTATCTCGACATCGACGTGGCTGCGCGAGAGCGAGTCGTTGGCCGCCCGTGAGAATTCCCTTTCTTCCCCATCGGGGCCGGGGAAATGCTCGACCCGGGGACCGAGTCGTAGGGAAGACTTGAGCGGTTGCAGGACTTGGGCGTCGTTCTTGCGGACAACCACCGCATTGACGCAACTGGAAACGGGAGACCGCCGCAGGACTTGAGGGTCGATCCTGCGAGCAACCACCGCGCCCCTCTCGAGAGGCGGGCGGTGGTTGTACCCACGGAGTGACGCCCAAGTCCTGCCTGTCTCACCCTGGTTGAAGTTGCGTCAAAGCGGTGGTTCTTTCAAGGAACGACGGCCAAATCCTGCAACCGTTCCCCTCGTTCCAAGCGTGAACCGCCGGGTCGAGAAGGACCGCCTCGCGATCAGCCTGTCACGCCTGCCCGCGCACCATCTCCAGCAGACGTCCAACGACCGCCTCCCCGTCCGCGCGCAGTCCGTTGTGCTCGTACTGGTTGGTGATCCAGAGCTTCATCCTCGGCACGATGCGCGCGGTCTCCTCGCAGAATTGGCGCGGCACGTACATGTCGTCGTAGTACACCGCGGCGGCCACCGGCACCGTGTTGCCCCGGAGCTTCTCGACGTCGTAGAGCCGCGGCCACGATGAGTCGTTCGCGAGGATTTCCGCCGCTTCCTTCAGGGGCGCGAGTCCCGGGTATTGGTCGAACATCCAGCGATAGACCATCTCACCGGTGAAATGGAACGGGTCGTTGCGCGGGTCGAACTGCGGGAATTCGGCGCGCACCCGCTCCGCGGACCAGCGCGTCGCCGATCCTTGCGCGTAGCACGCTTCCTGCAACATCGAGAAGATCGGGCTCACGTCGAAAGGATGCTGCTGGTCGAAGTGCAGCAGGAAATTGCGGCTCATCTCGCGCCCGCCGCGCACGGTTTCGATGAACGCCTCCTCCAACAGATAGTGCACGGTCTCGAACCCGTCGCTCATGCCGAAGTGGAAGCCGAGCTGCTGGAAGCGCTCGACCGTGAGCCGCGAGCCGTTCGGGAGGCGCACGTCGTGGCGCGCGAGGTGGTCCGCGATCTCGCGGATGCGCGCGGTGTCGTCCGGATAGCGCTCGTAGTAGCGGCGGTTCTTTTCGAGCGCGATCGGGTATGTCGCCCGGTAGACCTCGTCTGCAGACCGCGTGAGCGAGGGAATGCCGCCGGTGATGAGCGAGGCTTCGAGCCCTTCGGGCGCGTCCGACAGATAGCGCAGCGAACAGAACCCGCCATAACTCTGCCCGAGGATCGTCCACTTGCGCTCCCCGAGAAGCTCGCGGCGAATGGCTTCGGCATCGCGCACGATGTTGTCCGAGCGGAAATGGCGCAGGTACGCGGCTTGTTCCTGCGGCGCGAGGCCGGCGAGGGCCTGCGCCGTGACCGGCGTGGAAAGGCCGGTGCCGCGCTGGTCGAGCAGCAGCACGCGATATTCCTGCGACATGCGCTTGATCCAACCGGAATTCGTCATCGGCCGCGGCGACCCCGAGCCGGGCCCGCCCTGGAAGAACACGACGCAGGGAAGGTCGAGCTTCTCCTTGCCTGCCATCACGGCCTCACGCGCGAACACGCGAATCTTGCGCGCGGGATTCGCGTAATCGAGCGGCAGCTCGAACACCCGGTCGGTCAGCGTGAGGCCCGGAATCGCATGCGTGACTGGTTTCATGATCAGGTGACCGCCCGCAGAGTCTGTAGAGGTGGCGAAGAAACGGCACGCCGCGTTCCGATCAACCCCGCGACCGCGACGCCGAGTCCGCCGACGATGAGGCCGATCAACGGCAGCGGCCAGTGGAATTCGTAGGGAACGCCGAGGACACGATCGGATAGCACCATCGCGAGCGACACCGCCCCCGCGGCGGCGATGGTTCCCGCGAGCAATCCGATCGCGAGGAATTCGGCGAGGTGCAGGATCATCATCTGGCGGCGGCTCGCGCCGAGCGTGCGCAGGATCGCCCCCTCGAACACGCGCTCGTCCTGGGTCGAAGTGATCGCCGCGAAGAGCACGACCAGCCCCGCGGCGATCGCGAACAGGAACACGAACTCGACGGCGCGCGACACCTGTTCGGTGATGCGCTGGATTTGCTGCATGACGGCGGTCAAGTCGATGACGCTCACGTTGGGAAAGCGCTTCACCAGGCCGGTGACGACCTCCTCGTGGCCCGGTTGGAGGTGGAAACTGGTGATCCAGCTCGCCGGATAACCCTGCAGCAGCGCGGGCGTCGCGATCACGAAGAAGTTCGGCTTGAACGAATCCCAATCGACCTTGCGAAGGCTCGTCACCTTGGCGGTAAACGGGGTGCCGGCGACCTCGTAGGTGAGGATCTCGCCCACCTTGATGCCGAGCTCCTTCGCGATGCCCTCTTCGACGGAAAACTGCGGAACGGCCGCGCCCGCGCTCCAGAACTCGCCCGCGACGACCTTGTTGTCGGGCCGGATGCGATCGGTCCACGACAGGTTGAACTCGCGCTCCGCGAGCCGCTTGGCGCGCTCCTCGGGGAAGTCGGCGGCTTTCACCGGTTTACCCGCGATGGCGGTGAGCCGCGCGCGCACCATCGGGTAGAGATCGGGCATGGCGAGCTTGATGTCGTCGAAGTAGCGCTTGACCTCGGGCAGCTGGTCGGTCTGTATGTTGATCGCGAAGTGATTCGGCATGTCGGCGGGCATCGACTCCTGCCACTTCGTGATGAGCTCCGTGCGCACCAACGTGAGCATCAGCATCGCCATGATGCCGAGCCCCAGCGCCATGATCTGCACCAGGCTTCCCCAGGTGCGGCGGCGCAGGTTCGCAAGCCCGTAGCGCCACGGACCGGAGGCCGCGCCGCGCAGCCGCGCGACGAGGCGGATCAGCACGTAGCCGGCCAATGCGCAGACCGCGAGCGCGGCGATGAACCCGCCGAGCGCGATGCTGCCGAGGCGCACGTCGCCCGCCTGCCACACGATGAGCGCCGAAAGGACGCTGAGCCCCAGCAGGAAGGCGGCGATGCTGAGCGGCTCGGCGGCCGCCAGGTCGCGCCGAAGCACGCGCAGCGTCGAGACGTTTCGCAGGCGCAGCAGCGGCGGAAGCGTGAAGCCAAGCAGCAGGACGAACCCGATCACCGCTCCGCGCAGCGCGGGCAGCGGTCCGGGCAGCGGCAGTGTGAGGGTGAAGAAATTCGCGAGCCAGTGCACGAGGACGCCTTGTCCGCCGTAACCCGCGACGCTGCCGAGAAGGCACCCGGCCAGCCCGAGCATCACGAATTGCCAGGCATGGATGGCGAAGAGGTCGGCCTGGGTCGCGCCCAGGCAGCGCATCATCGCCGCGGCGTCGACCTGGCGCTGCGAGAAACGCCGCGCCGCGAGCGCGACGGCGACCGACGCGAGCACGACGGAAAGAAGCGAGGCGAGCCCGAGGAAGCGCTGCGCGCGCTCGAGCGCCGTGCGCACTTCGCCGCGCGCGTCGCGCACGCCCTCGACGCGCTCTCCGCGCGCGATCTTCGGCGTCACCGCCGCGCGGTAACGCCCGATCTCCTTGGGCTCGCCGCCCAGGAGAAGTCGATAGGTCACGCGGCTGCCGAGTTGTATCAGCTGCGTCGATTCGAGGTCCGCGAGGTTGATGAGCACGCGCGGTGCGATGGTGAAGTAATCGAGCACGCTGTCCGGCTCGCGCGTGATGACGGCGACGACCGTCAAGCGGGCGCGGCCCACTTCCAGCGTGTCTCCCGCTTTGAGTGCGAGGCGTGCGGCAAGTGGCGCGGCGATCCAGGCCGTGCCGGGCTTGGGACCGCCGGCGATTTCGCGATCGCCGCCCGCAGTGCCATCGGAAACGCGCAGCCTGCCGCGCAGCGGGAATGTGTCGGAGACCGCCTTGATTTCCGCGAGATTCACGCCCGCCTCGGATGCGACCATGCTCGGAAACGTTCGCGTCTCCGCCAAGGTGAGCTTCTCCGCGTTCGCACGCTCCTTGAAAGCCGCGGGCACCGGATGGTCGGCGATCACGACGAGATCGCCCCCGAGGAGCTCGTTCGCCTGCCGGTCGAGCGCCGCCTGCACGCGATCGGCGAAGAATCCCACCGTCGTCACGCTCGCCACCGCGATGAAAAGCGCCAGCAACAACACGCGCAGCTCGCCCCCCGACCAATTGCGGCGCAGCATCCGCATCGCTATCCGAAACCGTTTCATGATTTGGACGCTCGCGTGGCGGACGGCGTCGTGAATTCAAGCGGCGAATGGAACACAGAGGCGCACAGAGGCGCACAGAGGAACCCCTCTTGAAATCCAGGCACTTCATCTTCAATCACCAGAATATTCAGGATCATGGTTAGCAAAGGGGTACCTCTGTGCGCCTCTCTTTTTCGCCTCTGTGCGCCTCTGTGTTCCTAATCGGTGCCAACTATTTCCCCCGCCGCAATATGGATACGCCGGTCGCAGCGCTTGGCAAGTTCCACATCGTGGGTCACGAGGACCAGGGTAGCGCCGTGCTCGCGGTTCATCTCGAAGAGCAGCTCGATCACCTGCTCGCCGGTGGTGGAGTCGAGGTTGCCGGTGGGCTCGTCGGCGAAGAGCACCTTCGGCTGAGTGACGAACGCGCGAGCGACGGCCACGCGCTGCTGCTCGCCGCCTGAGAGCTGCCGCGGGTAATGGCCGAGGCGCTCGGCGAGGCCGACGCGCTCGAGCACGCCGCGGGCCCGCGATGCGGCGTCGGCGCCGCCGGAGAGCTCGAGCGGCAGCATCACGTTCTCGAGGGCGGTCAACGCGGGTAGCAGCTGGAACGACTGGAAGACGAAGCCCACCATGCGGCCGCGAAGGAGCGCGCGCCCGTCTTCGGTAAGCGCAAAGAGGTCGGCGCCGTCGATCCACACGCGTCCCGCGGTGGGAACGTCCAATCCCGCGAGAAGTCCGAGCAGCGTGGACTTCCCCGAGCCCGACGCACCCAGGATCGCGACCGCCTCGCCCTCGCGGACCTCGAACGTCGCGTTCTTGACGATGACCAGCACATGGTCGGGCGTGGCGACTTGTTTGGTGAGACCCTCTGCACGCACAATCGACATTTGTCTGCCTGGATTCCCTCGGTGCGATTCACATTCCTGATGATCAGGGCCGTGCTCCTCGCGTGCCTGCTTCTCGTTGCCGCGCCGGCCATGGCCGAGCGCACCGTCATGGTATTCGGCGACAGCCTCGCCGCCGCCTATGGCCTCGCGCCCGCGCAAGGTTGGGTAAGCCTCATCGCCGAACGGATCGAGAAGGCGCGGCTGCCGTGGAAAATCGCGAACGCCAGCATCTCCGGGGAGACCACCGCGGGAGGGCTGCGGCGCCTTCCCGCGGACCTGAAGCACCACCAGCCCGCGATCGTCGTGATCGAGCTCGGCGCGAACGATGGACTGCGCGGCCAGCCGGTCGCCGCCATTCGCGCCAACCTCGAGAAGATGATTCGCCTCACCCGGGAAGCACACGCCGAACCTGTGCTCGTGGGCATCATGATTCCGCCGAATTATGGCATCGATTACGCGCGCGAGTTCCGCGACGTGTATGCCGCGCTCGCCGCCAAGCACAAGGTCGCCCTCGTGCCGTTCCTGCTCGAGGGCATCGCGGACAAGCGCGATCTTTTCCAGGCCGACCAGGTGCATCCGACCGCCGCGGCGCAGCCGCTCGTCGTCAACAACGTGTGGCCGGTGCTCGAGCCTCTCCTCAGGAAGGCCCGATGACGGAATTGCCCTTCCATCGCGAGCGCCCCGATGCGGTGGTCGCAACGCCCCTCGCCCTCGACGAGATCCGGCGCTTCGACGACGTGATCGACGCGCGCAGCCCGTCGGAATTCGCCGACGACCACCTACCGGGCGCGATCAACGCCGCCGTCCTCGACGACAGCGAGCGCGCGCTCGTCGGCACGATCTACAAGCGCGAGTCGGCCTTCGAAGCCAAGCGCGTGGGCGCGCCGCTCGCCGCGCGCAACATCGCGCGCGCGATCGAAGAGCGCTTCGCCGGGCGGCCGCGCGATTGGCGCCCCCTGGTGTATTGCTGGCGCGGCGGCGGCCGCTCCGGCTCGCTCGTGCACGTCCTGCGCCAGGTCGGATGGAACGCGATGCGCCTCGAAGGCGGCTACAAGGCCTTCCGCCGCCAGGTCGTCGCCGACCTCGACGCGATGCCGCAGCGCTTTCGCTTTCACGTGATCTGCGGCGCGACCGGATCGGGCAAGAGCCGGCTCCTCGAAGCGCTGGACCAGGCCGGCGCGCAGGTGCTCGACCTCGAAGTGCTGGCGGCGCATCGCGGATCGGTCCTCGGCGACCTTCCCGACGAGCCCCAGCCCACGCAGAAATCGTTCGAGACCGCCATCTGGACCGCGCTCGGCGGGTTCGATCGCGTGAAGCCGGTCTACGTCGAGTCCGAGAGCAAGAAGGTCGGCAACCTGCGCGTTCCCGAGGCGCTCATCGCGCGCATGCGCGAGGGCCGCTGCTTCCGGCTCGAATCGGGCAACGACGCCCGGATCGAGCTGCTGCTCGAGGACTACGCCCACCTCATCGCGCGCCCCGGCGTGCTCGTCGAGAAGCTCGAGTGCCTCAAGGATCTCCACGGCGCCGAGCGCATCGAGCGGTGGAAAGCGCGGATCGCGCGGCAGGAATGGCGCGAGCTCGTCCTCGATCTCCTCGAAAACCACTACGATCCGGCCTACCGCCGCTCGATGTTCCGAAACTACCGCGACGTCCAGACGGCCACCGCCATATCGATCGCCAACGCTTCCCGCGACGGCTTCGCCCACGCCGCCCGCGAGCTGTTGCGCAGGTCATAGTCTCGCGAAGAAGGCTGGGCTAAACTCGGGGCATGCTCGATCGCCCCAATAAAATCGGCAAGTACGACATCCTCTCGGAGCTCGGCCAGGGCGCTTCGGCGGTGGTCTATCTGGCCGAGGACCCGTTCAACGAGCGCAAGGTCGCGGTCAAGCTCGCGCGGAGCAACGCCGACATGGGCGAGGAGGAAGCGAAGCGCTTCGCGAAGCTCTTCCTCAACGAGGCCTCCCTCGCCGGCAAGCTCAACCACCCGAACATCGTCGGCGTGTACGACGCGGTCGTCGAGGGCGACCAGCGCTACATCGTCATGGAGTACGTGACCGGGGGATCGCTCAAGAAATTCTGCACCGAGACCAACCTGCTGCCGCTGCGCCAGGCGGTGCTGGTGATCTTCAAGATGTGCCGCGCGCTCGACTACGCGTTCCAGAACGGCGTCATCCACCGCGACATCAAGCCCGCGAACATCCTCCTGTCCGAGCGCGACGACATCAAGGTGAGCGACTTCGGCACCGCGAAGATCTCGCAGTCCGAGCACACGCAGATCGACGGCTTCCTCGGTTCGCCCGCGTACATGTCGCCCGAGCAGATCAACGAGCAGGGACCGAGCGTGCAGTCGGACATCTATTCCCTGGGCGTGGTCATGTACGAGCTCCTCACGGGGCGGCTGCCATTTCGCGCGGAGAACGCCGTCGCCATGATCAACAAGATCCTGAGCGAGGAGCCCGCGCCCATCGAGAAGCTGAGGCCCGATCTCCCGCCCAAGCTCACCGAGATCGTGAAGCGCGCGATGCACAAGGATCCGAAGGTGCGCTACACGTCGTGGTTCGAGATGGCGAGCGAGCTCGCCAACACGTTCCCGCAGCTCGAGCGCTACTCGCACGAGATCAGCTCGACGGAGAAGTTCAACAAGCTGAGGTCGCTCCCGTTCTTCCGCGAGTTCAAGGATGCGGAGCTCTGGGAAGTGCTGCGCGGCGCGGTCTGGGAGACGCGCTCGCGCGACGAGAACCTGCTGCTCGAAGGCGAGATCGGCCAGGCCTTCTTCATCATCGTCGGCGGCCAGGTGAAGGTGGTGAAGGACGCAAAGCTCTTGAACGTCCTCAAGGAAGGCGATTGCTTCGGCGAGATGGCCTATCTCTCCGGGGCCGATAGCGCGCGCCGTTCCGCCTCCATCATCTCGGTGTCCGAAGTGCAGCTCCTCAAGGTCCAGTCGACTCAGCTCGAATCGCTCTCCGAGGGCTGCCAGCTGCGCTTCAACCGCGAATTCCTGCGCACCCTCATCGAAAGATTGACGTGGACCTCCTCCGTGCTCGCGCAAGTGCGGCGCTAGCCGGGCTCCTGCTGGCGGGCGGTGCCGGGGCGACAGATTGCTCGGCTCTCGCCGGAACCTACGCATTCGACTCCGTCGAGAAACCCGACGGCATCCCGCGCACGCTCGTTGAGCTCGCGCCCGACAAACACCGCAACGCGCTCTACAAGTACGAGCGGCCGGCGGCTTCGACGCAACCCGGCCTCGCTTCGGGGCAATTGCGCGCGCGCCCTGCCCGGCCCATACCGCTCGCAACCGAGGTCCGCCTGGTCCACAAGGCCGGGGCGATCTCGATCCAGTATATGGATGCGTCGGGCAAGGTCCTCGTCGAGACGCCGCTCGCGCAGGCGCCCGCGCGCTGGAAATGCGACGCGGGCCAGCTCAAGCGCAGCTTCGAGACCATGGGCGGCCTCGGTGAAGCGATCCGCACGGAGCGCACCGAGCAGGTGCTGTCGCGGACAGGCGATGGAGATCTCCTCCTTGCCGAGACGACGGCGGTCGTCAAGCCCGCGGGCAACGCGCCACCGCGGCGCACCGAGGCGCACTTCAAGGGCGCTCGGCCGCCCCCCTAGTCACCTCGCCGGCTCTTCCAGCAGGCCGATCGCCTGGGCCGCGATCCCCTCGCCCCTGCCGGTGAATCCCAGGCCTTCCGTCGTCGTCGCCTTCACGTTCACTCGCGAGGCGGGAACGCCCAAGTCCGCGGCGATGTTCGCAACCATGCGGGGAATGTGCGGCGCCATGCGCGGAGCCTGCGCGATGATCGTCGCGTCGACGTTGGCGATGGCGTGGCCGGCGTCGCGTACCCGCTTCGCGACATGCCGCAGCAGCTCGCGGCTGTCGATGTCCTTGTAGCGCCCATCGCTGTCCGGAAAATGCCGCCCGATGTCGCCGAGCGCGGCCGCGCCGAGGAGCGCGTCGCAGATCGCGTGCAGCAGGACGTCGGCGTCGCTATGTCCCGCGAGCCCCTTCTCGAAGGCAATCTCGAACATCGAATCCCTGGCCGATGCGAAAGGCGGGGCCCGTGCCCATCGTCAGCCCTCGGAACTGCGGACGGAAACGGGGACCGCGTCGGTGTTTCGCTCGCGCAGCTGCAGGATCAGCTCGGCCAGCATGAGGTCGGCGGCGAAGGTCACCTTGAGGTTGAGGTTGTCGCCCTGCACCAGGCGCGGCGCGTTGTAGCCGATGGATTCGACCGCCTGCGCCTCGTCGCTCGCGTCCGGCTTCTGCTGCAATCCACGCCTGAGGAGGTCGTAGCGGAACATCTGCGGCGTCTGCGCGCGCCACAGGTTCAGGCGCGGGACGGTCGCCGCGACGCGCTGGTTCTCGTCGGCGCTCTTCAACGTATCGTTGACCGGTATCGCGAGCAATCCGCCGACCTGGTCGTCCTCGAGCTCATCCAGGAATTGGTCGATCAACTCGACGCGGATGCACGGACGCGCGGCATCGTGGACCAGGACCCAGTCGTCCTTCGCGATGCGCTTCTCGAGCACGAGCAGCGTGTTGAGGACGCTCTCGGCGCGATGCCCGCCGCCGGCGAAAACCGCTTCGATCTTGTCGGGGAGCGCGCTCCAGTCGTGCTGCGCCCAATGGCGATCGAGCGCCGACAGCACCACGAATACGCGCTCGATGCGCTCGACGCCCGCGAGCGCCTTGATCGCGTGGAACATCATCGGCTGGCCGGCCACGGGGATGTACTGCTTGGGGACCGCCTCGCCGATGCGCGTTCCCTGGCCCGCGGCGGGAATGATTGCGAAGGTTTTGGGCATACGACTCGATTTCTCGGGCCTCATTATCCCCGATTTCGGTAGACTGTCGGCTCATGGCGGCGCGGCGAATCCTGGTGTTGCTCGCTTGTCTCGCTGCCGGCTGCCCGCAGGGACCGAAGCCGGTCCCGCCCATCGCGCAGTCCGGCGAGCTCGTGGTGCTGACGGTCAACGGACCTGCCACCTACTTCGAGGACGCGCAGGGGCTTGCCTCGGGATTCGAGTACGACCTGGTGACGCTCTTCGCGCGCGAGATCGACGCGAAGCCTTCGTTCGTCCTCACCGACAATCCGTCGAACATCGATCGCGCGCTGCGCGCGGGGCAGGCGCACCTCGCCGCGGCGGCATTGCCGCGCCATTTCGACTTTCCCGGCGGGCTCGCGTGGGGCCCGTCGTACTTCACCACGCAGCACCAGGTCGTCTGGCGCGCGGCCGAGCCCAAGCCGAAGGCGCTCGCCGACATCGCGGGCAAGCGCATCGGCGTGATCGAGGAATCGGTCGCCGACTACCTGCTGTCGGAGCCGGTGAAGCTCACGGTGCCGCTCGAAAGGCTTCCGCCGGGAACCGCGATCACCGACCTCCTCGAGCGCGTCGCGCAGGGAAACCTCGATTACGCGCTGGTGGAGTCGAATCGCTTCACGCTCGCGCGCAAGTTCTTTCCGCAGCTCGACGTCGCGTTCGCCATCGGCAAGCC
>WNFL01033449.1_pt3 | contig 22656 bp, 21 predicted proteins | sample 5400361 | NCBI WGS metagenome assembly WNFL01 (sample SAMN13153351, study PRJNA577476) | soil metagenome | isolation source: 40 cm soil on Douglas fir-dominated hillslope | place: USA:California | collected 2013-09-17
CTGACGAGCTCTTCCGGCCAGCTCATCGGCGCCGGCCGGCTGGGCGACTTCCTCGGGTTCCAGTACGCCGGTTTGTTCCACGTCTGGCGCACGGTCGACAACGGCGGCCCGCAGGACTTCCTCGAGGCGAACTGCCCCGAGTTCACCACCTTCTCCACCGACCCGCGCTGCGGCGACTGGAAGCCGCTCGGCGGCCCGCGCGGACGCAACCAGCCTGGCGACTTGACGGGTGCCTTCTACGGAGCGAGCAAGGCGCTCGGCAACGTCGTCGCGATCGAACGCAACCCCGGCGACGCAGCCACGGCCTGGGCCGCAACGACGGCTGGCCGCGTGTTCATCACGCACAACATCAACGCCGTCGATCCGAACACCGTCGTCTGGCAGCGGCTGGACGGCGTGGCCGTGGCGACGCCACCGAACGCGGTTCCGCCTCCCCGCTTCGTCACCAGCATCTACCCCGATCCGGCGAACCTGAATCGGGCCTGGGTCTCGTACTCCGGGTACAACTCGGCGACGAAGGACTCGCCCGGGCACGTCTTCGAGGTGACGGTGGCCGGCGCGACCGCCGTCTGGCGCGACCTGCATGTGGAGGCCGGCGAGGCGCAGGAGCTCCCGCGCGCCGACCTGCCCGTCACCGACCTGGTGCGCGACGACTTCACCGGCGACCTGTACGCGTCGACCGACTTCGGCGTGCTGCGCGGCACCACCTCGAACGGCGGGGCGACGTACACCTGGACCCGTGCGGGAGCGAACCTGCCGTTCGTCGAAGTGGCCGGCCTGACCATCGACCCGTGCTCGCGGGTGCTCTATGCGGCGACGCACGGCCGGAGCATCTGGCGGATGTTCATGCCCGACGTGAAGGGCGCGCCGGTGAAGGGGTGCCCGCGGACGCCTTAGGCCCGAGGGGCGCGATCAAGCACACCGCCGCCGAATGCGGCGGCGAGTGGGCCTCTGTACGTGGCCCACCGACACCGCCTTCCCCCGCGCCAGATCCCCCGGCGCCGGTAACTTTCGAGCCTTCACAGCCGGCTGCTATCGTCCTCTGACCCCTCGAGGTGGAGGAACGATGGAGCTCAACGAGATCCTGCAGGTGGCGCTGCGCGGCGGCGCCTCCGACATCCACCTCAAGGCCGGGTTGCCGCCCATGTTCCGCGTGGACGGCAACCTGGTGCCGCTCAAGGACGCCCGCCGCCTTCCGCCCGAGGAGATCTCGAGGATGGCGTTCGGGATCATGAACGACTACCAGAAGGAGAAGTTCAAGGCCCAGAACGAGCTGGACCTGGCCTACGGCGTGCCCGGCCTGGGCCGCTTCCGCGTCAACGTCTTCCAGCAGCGCGGCACGATCGGCGCCGTGCTCCGCGTGATCCCCTTCAAGATCTCCACCATCGAGCAGCTGCTCCTGCCCAAGGTGCTGGAGAAGATCGCCGCCGAGCAGCGCGGCCTGATCCTGGTCACCGGGACGACCGGCTCGGGAAAGTCGACCACGCTCGCGGCGATGGCCGACCACATCAACACCAACGAGACCTGCCACATCATGACCATCGAGGACCCGATCGAGTTCCTCGTCCGCGACAAGCGCTCGATCGTCAACCAGCGCGAGGTCGGCGTCGACACGATGAGCTTCGGCCAGGCCCTGAAAAGCGCGCTCCGCCAGGACCCGGACGTGATCCTGGTCGGCGAAATGCGCGACTCGGAGACCATCGAGACCGCGCTCACGGCCGCGGAGACCGGCCACCTGGTGCTCTCCACCCTGCACACGCTCGATGCGACCGAGACCATCTCCCGCATCATCTCGGCCTTCCCGCCGCACCAGCAGAAGCAGGTCCGCCTCCAGCTCGGCTCCGTGCTGCGCGCAGTGGTCTCGCAGCGCCTGGTCCCACGGGCCGACGGGAAGGGCCGCGTCGCGGCAGTCGAGGTTCTGGTGGCCAACTCCCGCGTGCGCGAGATGGTGGAGGACAAGGATCGCACCAAGGAGATCTCCACCGCGATCGCGCAGAGCTACACCACCTACGGCATGCAGACCTTCGACCAGTCGCTCATGCTCCTCTTCCGGCAGAACGTGATCACCTACGAGGAGGCGCTGCGGCAGTCCACGAACCCGGACGACTTCGCGCTGCGCGCCTCGGGCATCAGCGGCACCAGCGACTCGACCTGGGACGACTTCGACAAGAAGGAGGAGCCGGGCCAGAACGGCAAGGCGCCCTCCCGCCCGCCGCCTCCGGCCCGCCCCGGCGCTCCCGCCCGCGCCACCACCCCGGCCGGCGCGAAACCCGCCGCCGCCAAGCCGGCCCCGGCCGCCACCCCTCCGGCCGACGACGACTTCCAGATCGAACGATTCTGAGGAACGACCAAGAGATCACCGCGGAGACGCGGAGCGCGCGGAGGTTTTTTCTTCCAAGATCCTCCGCGCCCTCCGCGTCTCCGCGGTAGTCTTTTCGCCATGACCGCGTTGGACAAGGCTTTGAGGCTCCTGGCGCGGAAGGCGCGCACCGAGAAAGAGATGGAAGCGGCCCTGGACAAGGCGGGGGTCCCCGAGGGAGAGCGGGCGGAAGCGGTGGCGCGGTTGCGGGAGCTGGGATACATGGACGACCTGGAAGTCGCCCGGACGCGGGCGCGCACCTGGCTCGAGCGGGGGGCGGCTCCGCGGCTCGCCGAGCGCAAGCTCGGTGAGCAGGGCGTAGGCGTGGCGGAGGCGCGCGCCGCGGTGGGCGAGGCGGCGCAGGGCGCGAGCGAGATGGAGCTCGTCGAGCGGGCGCTGCGCAGGGTGTTTCGCGGCCGGGCGCCGGCCGGAGACAAGGAGCGGCGCCGCGCCTTCCGGGCGCTGGTCGCCAAGGGACATCGCCCCGCGCAGGTGGCACGCGCGCTGGGCATTTCGTGGGATGGCCATGACGAGTAAGCACTGGACGGCGGCGATCTCCCTGGCGCTCTGCGCGGCCTGCGCGGGCGGCAAGGACAGCGTGGACCTCACCAAGCCGGTGACCGGCGCCGAGGCTTCCAACGCGGACAAGGCCTATAACCGCGGTCTTCAAGAAAGGAAGGACAAGAACTACCTGGAGGCCGTGCGCTACTTCGAGTACGTGCGCAACAACTTCCCGTACTCGCAGTTCGCGGGGCTCTCGGAGCTGGCCATCGCCGACATGAGCTTCGACCGCGAGGACTGGAACGCGGCCGCCACGCAGTACCTGGACTTCGTCAAGAGCCACCCCTCCCATCCGAAGGCCGACTACGCCGCCTTCCGCGCCGGAGTCGCGCGCTGGGAGGACAAGCCGTCCGATTTCTGGCTCCTCCCCCCCTCTTCCGAGAAGGACCAGGGTCCGCTCCGCTCGGCCCTCGATGCGCTGCAGCGGTTCGTGCTCAGCTATCCACGCAGCGAGTACGTCCCGCGCGCCCGCCAGCTCATCGCCGACACGCGCGAGCGCCTGGCGAAGCACGAGCAGTACGTGGCCGACTTCTATTGGAAGAAGAAGGCCTGGAAAGGCGCGGCCGGCCGGCTGGTGGTGCTCGCCGACAATTACGGCGACCTGCACGGCGGCAAGGTGCGCACCGACTCGCTCTGGCGCGCCGGGGTGGCCTACCGGAACCTCAACGACCCCGCGAACGAACGCAAGGTGCTCCAGCGCCTGGTCCAGGAGGCGCCCGACGGCGAGCACGCGCGCGACGCCCAGGCCCGCCTGCGGCAGCTCCCCGCCGGCCAGCCCGCGTCCCAGACCCCGGAGCAGAAGACCACGCAGCAGCCGGTGCCCGGCCCGTCCGGGAACGTGCCCGCTGGCAACACGCCCGAGCCCACCGCGACGCCGCCGCGGCCGTCTCCCACTCCCACCGAGCCGCAACCCGCCAAACCTACCGAGCCGCCGAGGTAGCGCAACGGGGCCGAATACAGGGCTACTGATCACACGCATGGTAGCCTCCCCGGATGGACGACGCCGTCCGGGAGCTGGTCGCCCAGGGGAAAGAGCATTTCCAGCGGGGAGACTGGTCCCTGGCCGCCGGTCACCTCGAGCAGGTGATCGCGCGCGGCGCCCCTTTCGCCGACGTCCACCACATGCTGGGCGTCTGCTACCACCAGATGGGCGAATTCGATCCGGCGCAGCGGTCGTTCGAGCGCGCGCTGGCGATCAACCCCGGCTACGTCGAGGCCTCGCTAAACCTGGCCATCCTCTGCAACGACCTGGGACAGTACGAGAAGGCGCAGAAGGTCTACTCGAACGCGCTGGAGCGCTCGCGCGACGGAGCCCCGGCCGCCTCCGGCGACGAGCCGCTCGACGCGTTCACCCGGGGCAAGATCGCCAACCTGCACGCGGCGGTCGGCGACGCCTACCTCGCCGCGCGCCGGCCCGCGGACGCGGCGGTCGAGTTCCGGCGCGCCCTCGCGCTTGCGCCCGGATTCGTCGATCTGCGGATGAAGCTGGCCTCCGCCCTGCGCGAGAGCAGCGAGGGCGAGGCCGCCGCCGCCGAGCTGCGGCAGGCGGTGCAGGACGCCCCCGCATACGTTCCCGCGCGGGTCGCGCTGGGGCTCGTCTGCTCCGCGGGCGGCAAGCTGGACGAGGCGATCCAGCAATGGGAAGAAGTGCTGCGGATGGACCCGCGCCACCGCACCGCGCAGCTCTACCTGAAGCTGGCGCGCGCCCAGGCGCCGGGGGCCGACGGGAGGGCGCGATGAGCGAACGCGCCTGGGCGCTCCGGTTCATCAGCGGAAAGTACCAGGGCGGCGAGTACCCCTTGCAGGACGCGCGCGACCTGGTGGTCGGTCGCTCCAGCGACCTGGACATGGTGCTGATCGAGGACATGGTCAGCCGCAAGCACGCCAAGATCACCTTGCAGGACGGCGCGATCACCATCGCGGACCTGGGGTCCACCAACGGCACCTTCGTGAACGGCGAGAAGGTGAAGCAGACCGAGCTCAAGGAAGGCGACCGCATCCTCATCGGCACCAGCATCTTGAAGCTCGTCACCGTGCAGCGCAGCGCGGACCCCATCGACGCGCGCGCGGCCCAGCAGCAGCTCGAGCGCACCGCGGCGGCACAGGAGCGGCGCGGACGCAGCGCGGTGCAGGGACGTCTGGAGGAGGTCCCGCTGGTCGACCTGCTGCAGCTTCTCAGCACCTCGAAGAAGACGGGCGCCATCGTCATCCAGGGCTACCGCGGCGGCCGCGTGCACCTGCGCAACGGGAAGGTGGTAGCGGCGGTGATCGACGCGGACCCGACGCTCCCGCCCAAGAAAGCGCTGTACCGGATGGTGGCCTGGACCCAGGGCGGCTTCGAGTTCGTTCCGCAGGAAGGCGAGCTGCCGCGCATGCCCAACGAGATCCAGGAGAGCACCGAGTCGCTGGTGATGGAGGCCATGCAGCAGCAGGACGAATTGGCCCGCGGGACGCTGCCCGCGCCCACCTCCGCGATCGGCATCGCCATGCCGCTCACTCCGCGGCTGCGCGACCTGACCCCCGAGGAGGTCGACCTGGTGCAGCTGGTCCACAACTATGGGGTGGTGCAGGCGGTGCTCGATCGCGCGCAGGGCAGCGACCTGGAGGTCGCGGAGAAGCTTGCCGCCTTGCTGCAGCGCGGGTACCTGCGGCAGTTCTGAATCGTGCCCTTTCCTGCGGCATCTTGGGAGGCGTGCAGGTCGCGGAAATCTGGCGCTTTCCAGTCAAGTCGATGGCCGGCGAGCGGCTGCCCCGCGCCGAGCTGAGCCTCACCGGCGTGGAGGGAGATCGGCTGGTGCTCGGGCGCGACCGCCGCCGCATCGTCACCGCCGCATCGGGGGAACCGCTGGTCGACGGCCGGCCGTGGGACTCCGCCGAGGTCGCGCGCGACGTGCGCGCGGCGGCCGGGGACGGCGCCCGCCTCGAGCGCGCGGACGTGGCCGACCGGTTCGACGTGCTGCCCCTGCTGGTCGCGACCGACGGCGCGATCGAAGCCTTCGGCCACGACGGCCGCAGGCTGCGACCGAATGTCGTCATCGCCGGAGTGCCGGGCCTGGCGGAGCGCGAGTGGCCCGGCCGCCTGGTGCGCATCGGCGACGCGGTGATCGGCGCGCTGAAGCTGCGGCAGCGTTGCGTGATGACCACCTACGATCCGGACACGCTGGAGCAGGACGTCTCCGTCCTGCGCGGCATCCAGCGGGACTTCGGTGGCGCCCTCGCGCTGGACTGCTTCGTGGAGCGCGGCGCCTGGATCGCCGAGGGCGACCGCGTGGAGCTGGAGTCGTGATAGAGCAGCCTTCGATGCGAGACTCGAGCGCAAAAGGGCAACCGGCCCCGAGGCTGCCGCGGCTGACGCTGCTCAGCCATGGCTCGGGTTGAGCCTGCAAGCTCCGCCCAGCGGAGCTCGCGCAGGTCCTGCGCGGCCTACCGGTCTTTCCCCGACCGCGGCAGCTGGTCGTCGGCACCGAGACGCGCGACGACGCGGCGGTGTTCCGCCTCGACGCCAAGCGGGCGCTGGTCGCCACCGTCGACTTCTTCGCTCCGGTGGTGGACGACCCGCGCGACTACGGCGCCATCGCGGCCGCGAACGCCATCTCCGACGTGTACGCCATGGGCGGCAAGCCCCTCTACGCCTTGAACCTGGTCGGCTTCCCGCGCGGCCAGCCGTGGGAGCTGCTCACCGAGATCCTCGCCGGAGGCGCCGAGAAGGCGCACGAGGCGGGCTGCCCGATCGTGGGTGGCCACAGCGTCGACGACGCCGAGCCCAAGTACGGGCTCGCCGTCACCGGGATGGTCGACCCGCGCCGCGTGCTCACCAATTCCGGTGCTCGGCCCGGCGATGCGCTGCTGCTCACCAAGGCGCTGGGCACCGGGATCGTCGTGTCGGCGATCAAGAAGGAGCAGGCCTCACCCGAGGTCCTGCGCGCCGCCGTCTTGCAGATGAAGACGCTCAACCGCGCGGCGGGAGAGACGCTGGCGCGGGCATGGAAGGACGTGCACGCGCTCACCGACGTGACCGGGTTCGGGCTGCTCGGCCACCTCGATTCGATGCTGCGGGCAAGCTCCGCGCGCGCGCTGGTCCGCGCCGACGCGGTGCGCGTCCTGCCGGGCGTGCGCGTCCTGGCGCAGGGAGGATTGGTGCCGGGTGGCACCCGCTCGAACCTCGAGTTCGTCGAGGGGCGCACGCAGTTCCCCGACGCGATGGGCGAGGCGGACCGGCTGGTGCTCGCGGACGCCCAGACGAACGGTGGGATGCTGGCGGCGGTGGCTCCGCGCGCCGCCGGGCGGCTCCTGCGCAAGCTGGCCGACGCGGGCGCGCCCGCGGTGCAGATCGGCGAGGTCGTGCCGCGCGGCAAGCTGGAGCCCGGAGTCACCCTGGAAGGGGCGTTGCAGGGTTGAAATGCCGCGCCGTCCCGTGCGTAGGGACGGTCAGGAGGCAGCACATGTTCCGGACCGCAGCAACCCTCGCGCTCGTCGCTCTCGTTGCCCTGGTGGCGATCCGCATCGTCGCCGGGGTTGCAGGCGGGATCATCGGTCTGCTCATCGGCGTAGCGTGGCTGTTCGTGAAGCTCCTGGTGGTGGCTGCCATCGTGTACTTCGTCCTGACGCTGGTAGCCCCGGAGACCGCGCGGAAGCTGCGCGACCGGTGCTCGGGCGGGCCGACGCTGTAGTCGCCGGGTAGGACACGCGTCCGTCGCAAAGTTCAGGGTGGGCCGAAGGGTCTGTTATCCTGCCTGCCGTGCGACGCCTCGCCTCCCTGCTCTTCTGCCTGTCGGCCGCCGCCGCCGCCGAGCCCCGCCGCGCGCTGGTGGTCGTGCTCGATCCGGGCCATGGCGGCGCCTATCCGCACGACGGCGCGCACGGCAGGGGCGGCCTGGTGGAGAAGGACGTGGCGCTCGCGGTCGCACTGCGGACCAAGGAGGCGATGGAGGAAGCGGGCGTTACGGTGGTGCTCACCCGGGAAGCCGATGCCGATCTGCCGCTCGCGCGGCGGGCGCAGATCGCCAACGACGCCGGAGCGGACCTGTTCCTCTCGATCCATTGCAACTCGATGCCCAAGCTGAAGGATCGGCTGCTCACCCGCGGCGTCGAGACGTACTTCCTCTCCCCCGACCCGACCGACTCGGAGGCGAAGCTGCTCGCCGAGGTCGAGAACGGCGGACCCGAGGCCGCGCCCGCGGCCCGCGCCGACGCGGTCAGCGGCATCCTCAAGGACCTGGCGCTCGGGCAGGCGCGAAACGACAGCGCCCGCCTGGCGGAGATCGTGCAGCGCCGCATGGTGCGCGAGGCCCGCATCTCGGGGCGCGGCGTACGGCAGGCGCCCTTCGCGGTGCTCGCCGGCACCCGGATGCCGTCCGCGCTGGTCGAGGTCGGGTTCATCTCGCACCCCCTCGAGGGAAGGCTGCTCGCCAAGGAGCGGCACCAGAAGGCGATCGCGCGGGCGCTCGCCTCGGCCGTGCGGGAGTACGCCGACGAGGTGCTGGCCCGCCGGCTGGTCTCCGCCGCGCCCCGCATCGTGCTGCCGGAGATCGTCCTGGTGGGGCGCAGGCCGCCGCCGGGTCCCGCTCCTGCCGCGTCTTCCGTCGCGCCGGTTGCGGCTACGGCCGCGGCGCGGTAGCAGAGGGGATGGCTCGACAAGGCCGGGCTCCCTCGGAGCTGCGCCCCATCCGCATCGTCCCCGGGTTCACCGAGCACGCCGAAGGCAGCGTGCTGTGCACGTTCGGCCGGACCCGCGTGCTCTGCACCGCGAGCGCCGAGGAGCGGGTGCCCAGCCACGTCAAGGGAAGCGGGCGCGGCTGGGTGACGGCCGAGTACGGCATGCTGCCGCGCTCGACCCACACCCGCACCGACCGCGAGGCGGCCAAGGGGAAGCAAAGCGGGCGGACGCAGGAGATCCAGCGGCTCATCGGCCGCGCGCTCCGCGCCGCGTGCGATCTCCCCGTGCTCGGCGAGCGGCAGGTGCTGATCGACTGCGACGTGCTGCAGGCGGACGGCGGCACCCGGACGGCCGCGATCACCGGCGCGTACGTCGCCCTGGGGATCGCGCTCCGCCGGATGCGCCGCGAGAAGGCGCTGCGGCCGCCGGTCGCCGGGGTCAGCGTGGGCATCCTGGGTGGCCAGGTGCTGCTCGACCTCGACTACGAGGAGGACTTCGCGGCCGAGGTGGACTTGAACGTGATCGGCAATGCCCAGGGCGAGCTGCTCGAGGTGCAGGGGACGGCCGAGAAGCGCCCGTTCAGCCCGCAGCAGCTTCAAGAGATGGTCGCGCTCGCGCAGAAGGGGATCCAGGACCTGCACCGCGCGCAGACGGCCGCGCTGGCGGAGGCGCAGGCGCAGGACGCGAAGTGAAGCTCCTGGTGGCGACCGGAAATCGGGGCAAGCTTCTGGAGGTGCGCGAGATCCTCGGCGGCCTGGACTTCGAGCTCGTCTCGCTCGCCGACCTGGGCTTCGACCCGCCCGAGGAGCCGTTCGCCACCTTCCAGGAGAACGCGGCCGCCAAGGCGACCACCTGCGGCCCGCGGGCCTCGCTCTGGACGCTCGCCGACGACAGCGGGCTGTGCGTGGACGCTCTGCAGGGCGGCCCCGGCGTCCGCAGCGCGCGCTTCGCCGAGACCGACGAGGGGCGGCGCCGCAAGCTGCTCGATCACCTCGGCGCGGTCCCGCCGGGGCGGCGGACGGCCCACTTCTTCTGCGCGGTCGCTCTGGCGTCTCCCGACGGGCAGCGCCTCTACCGGGCCGAGGGCCGCGTGGACGGCCGCATCGCGGAAGCCCCGCGGGGAGCGAACGGGTTCGGGTACGACCCGCTCTTCCTGCCCGACGAGACGCCGGGGCGGACGCTGGCGGAGCTGGAATCGGCGGAGAAGAACCGCCTCAGCCACCGCGGGCGCGCGCTGCTACGGTTGCGCCCGGTGCTGGAGCGGCTAGCGCGGGACGGCGACCTGAAGTAGCGGGCATCCACGGGGCTCCAGCGCCGCCGCAGGTGACGAGCGCGGTCTGTATGTCAGCCCAGCGGCCCCAGCTCGCGCCAGAGCCCATCCGGGGCCTTCACCTCCCAACGCAGCCCATCCGGCGCCTTCCCGCGGACGCGGAGCCGCCCCATGTGAACGCCGCGCAGGTGGTGCGCGGCGCACAGGCTGACCAGGTTGGACGGATCGTCCGACCCGCCGGCCGAGCGGAACTCGACGTGGTGGACGTGCGCGGCGGGGCGGCTGCAGCCCGGCCCCTGGCACGACCAGCGATCCCGCTCGAGAACGCGCCTCTGGACCGTATTCGCCTGCGTCAGGGCGGGTTTCCAGGTCTCCACGAAGTGCGCCGCCATCCTGCCGTAGCATTCGCCGGCGGAAAGCCCGCGTCCCGCGGCTTTCCGGGCCGCCCGAAAGGTCGAAAGGAGCAGCTCCGCCACGTGCCGGGGCGCCCAGATCTCGTAGTCGCCCCGCGCGCACATCTGCGCTTCCCGCTCTCCCAGGAGCTGACGCCGGAGCGCGACGCAGGTCAGCCGCTCCGCGCGCCCGATCCACTCCTCGACCGACTCCTCGTCGGCGTGCCGGGCGATGAGCCGCGCCTGCTCGTAGGACACGCGCCGCTCGCTCATCGCTTCCCGGAGCGCGGGCAGCTCGTACAGCCTGCGCTCGAGCGCAGCGCGTTGCTCGACCGCCCGCTCACACATGCCCAGCCGCTCGCTGGAGTAGTGCCCGAACGAGGCGAACCCGAGGCGCCGCCATCCGTCCATCTTGAGGAACAGCATGGCCAGGTGGCCGAACACCTCGTCCCACCGCTGGCGTCGCTCGACGAGCATGCACAGCTCCCGGTGCAGCTGGCGCACATCTGCGTCGTCTGAGAGGGGGCCGGGCGCGGCGACGGGGTCGGGTCGCCCGAGGAACGCCCATTGCTCCGTCTCCTTCTCGAGCCACTCTTTGATCGGCTCGAGGAACTCAGCCTCGGGCGCGGCGAGCAACGCATCTGCCGCGCCACCGTCACCGGGCGCCTCGAATGAGCCGTTGAACTCGTGACAGACGGCCTCCGCGCGCACCCACCTGGGCGAAGTGGCGCCGACGATCTTCCCGGCCAGCTGTTCGGCCTCCTCGACGAGTGGCCGGGCCTCCTCCGGCAAACGGATGCGGACGCAAACCAGCTCCTGATCCTCCTCCGCACCGACGCCCGTCGCGCTCTTCACCGCCTCCTGTAGCCTGCGAACGCTGCCCTTGCGGGCCTCCTCTACCCAGTGGGCTTCCGCCTCGCCTCGCGCGAGAGGAAGGACAGCTTCCGCTTGCCGGATGGTCACTTCGCCGGCGCGCAGGGCCGCCCGCAGCAGCGGACGGCTGCGTAGCTCCCGCGAGAGGCGCACCTTCTTCTGCGCCGTGCTGGCGTTGATCCCGAGCTGCTCGCGCGCGTAGTCGCCGATGCCGGCATAGCCGAGAACGAGCGTCCGGTCGCCGATGCTCAGCAACTCGAGCCTTTCGCCGATGGCGACGTCGATCGCGCCATGGCCACGCCCGACGCGGACCAGCAGGAACTCGATGGCACGCAGCAGCGCGAGGGACTCGACCTCGTCCCGCACGCGAGGCAGCGGCCACCGAACGAGCGACGCGGCGGAGGCGAGCGCCTGAAGCCGGGCGTCGAGCGTCTCGAGCTGCGAGGAAGGTACGTTCACGTGAACGAGCGTAGCAGGCCCCCCCGACACTCGAAGTTGCGCGGGCCGGCAAGATCGAGTACTTCCGGCGCTCGCTTCGCGGGGCGTAGCGCAGCCTGGTAGCGCGCCTGCCTTGGGCGCAGGAGGTCGGAGGTTCGAATCCTCTCGCCCCGACTTCTGCAGGGAATTGGCGCGCCCAGCAGGATTCGAACCTGCGGCATCCAGCTTAGAAGGCTGGCGCTCTATCCAGCTGAGCTATGGGCGCGATGTCCGGGCACTGACAGCAGACCGCAGAACGGTATTTTAGGACGGCAGATGGGTCAACCGCCGGTCTGATCGGCGACCGACCGACCGCGAATCATGGCCGCTCCGGCAGGTGGCGCCGTCCTGGGCGATCGTGTAGATCCGGCGACCCCAACTGAGGAGGGGGGCGAGCGTTCGCTGACACCCGGAATTGCGGCACTGAGATCAGTATGGTGGCTGTAGCTCAATGGTAGAGCACTGGACTGTGACTCCAGGTGTTGCCGGTTCGAGCCCGGTCAGCCACCCCATCCATCTTGACGGAAGCGGTGCGGGACGGTAGACAGCCCGCCCCTCATGAGGGCGCGTAGCTCAACTGGCAGAGCAATGGACTCTTAATCCATAGGTTGAAGGTTCGATTCCTTCCGCGCTCACTCCCCGAAAGGCCCGGATTCAGACAGAAATCTGGGCCTTTCGCTTGTCCGGCTGGTCCCCCCTTGCCCTCCCGACCGCGGGCCTCAGGCCGACGTAGTGCCAGAGCTGCTCCACCGTTCCGCCTCATCGAGCCGCGACGGCGCGTTTGTCTTGTGACAAGCTGCTAGCCGTGGCCGACTCCAGCGCGATTGAGGTTGTGATGTGCCCGACTACGGCAGACGTGCCGCAAGAAACCCTGCGAGCCGCGCAGAAGCAGGTCGAGGAGATCGCCCGAGAGCTGGGCAAGGTCGACCGGCAGGGTCCCTTCTGGGCATCCCTGCGCGAGAGCGGTCTGAGCCTGGAAGTCCAGGGGTGGAAATTCAAATTCGACGTGGGCGGTGATGCACTGGTGCTCGCCCAGGTAGATCCCCTTCCATCGCAAACGCCCGATGTTTGCTCGTTCGACCGGTCGTCCTAGTGGGGCAGTAAACCCACTGCACCGATCCTTCGCGGCCGGCGGGGGAATCGGACGCCCTTCGCGATCAAGGCAGCTTCCCGTTTAGGTAGTACGCACGAAGCCCTTGCGCGACGAACACTTACACGCACCAGGAGTGAAAGGTGCAGATGCGAACGTCCGCGGCGCGCGAAATGTTGCGCAGGGGAAGCGGCGACTCATCTACTGCTACAAGGGGAATTCGGGCCAGGAGCGGAGAGGGCAAAATGGCCGTCGAGCGAGCCGCTGCGGGAGCCAGCCTCATCGACATGCTCGATCGCGTCCTCGACAAGGGAATCGTCATTGACGCTTGGGTCAGGGTTTCCCTGATAGGGATCGACCTGATCACGGTTGAAGCCCGCGTGACGGTCGCCTCTATCGAGACCTACCTCAAATACGCCGACCTGCTCACCGATGTTGGACACCCGTCCCTGAGGACCGTCGGGGCCAAAGGTCATCAGCTGGTGCTTGAGGATCGGGTCCCGCAGTTGACCGCAGGTCCGGCAACCAAATCTCGGACCGGCTAGCGTCCGCCCTACTTCTGCTTCGAGCGGCCATGCTCCGACGGGACGCAGAGGAAGGTGAAGGACGGCAAGTTCCCTTAACCGGCCTCGACGAGCGCAGCGAGTTTTGCGAGCGACATCCGCCAGCCGGTCTCGTTGTCGGCGAGCGGCACGCCGGGCGGTAGCCCGTCGTGCACGGCGAGGAGATCGGTGCCGCCCTCTGCATCGGCGAGCGTGATCGTGATCGTCATCTCGCCGCGCAGCGCGGGATCGGTCGTCTCGAACTCGGCCACGTAGGCGACCTGCTCGTTCGGCACGAGCTTCACGAAACGGCCGTGGTACGTGTCGGTGTGCGCGGTCGTCTTGCCGGCCCCGGCCGGCGCGTCGTACGTGAGCGAGATCCGCAACGAGCCACCTTCGCGGGCGTCGAACGCATGCACCTGGCTGGTCATGCCCGCCGGCACCATCCACTTCGCGACGGCGCCCGCATCGAGAAGCGCGCGATAGATCCTCGCACGGGGCGCGTTCACGCGGCGGCGGATACGGGTCGAGCTCACGCCCGAGCCTTAGCACGCGCAGCGACCCGCTGTGGAAGCTCAGCGCAGAAGCTGCGGGTACAGGCTGTAGGCGCACTTCCCGTTGCGGGGCGCGTGCTGCGGGACGATCACCGAACCGTCCACTCCGACCGTTCCGGACGGGGCGAAACTGGAGAGCATTCCGGTAGGAGCGAAATCCGGAACGGAGAGGCAGCCGCACGACTTGCCCGTCGAGGGGACCACGACTTCGATCGAGCTCGCGCTGCAGGTCGAGCCACTCCCCCAGGACGCATACGCCTTTCCGCCACGGATGGAGGCGAAGCTCCCCGCCGCGCGAGCCTCGAGCCAGCCAGGGAGAGCGGTCTGCCGGGCCTCGCCGTCGGGGACGAGGCCGGTGTAGACCCCTCCCGTGCGGACCGCCAGCCCTCCCTCGACGACCGGGTCGAGGAAGTGCGGCCCCGCCGGGAGATCGAACCAGCCAGTCATCGACGTCGCGTCGCGACGCAGCCAGCGGCCCTGGGAGCCGCTGATCAAGAGCGTGTTCCCGTCGAGATCGACGCCGGCCAGGTTCAGGCGGCGGTCCAGCCGGACCTCGCTGGTCTCGAGCTCAACGCGCGACGAGGAGGGCGCGGACGGCTTCCTCGACGGTGCTCCCTGCCGCGTCCCCGGCTTGCATGGCCGGGTGGAATTGCTTCTCGAGGCGGCTGACCCAGGCCGCACGCCATCCCGCGCGCTTGGCTCCCTGCACGTCCCAGGCGTGTGCAGCGACCAGCGCCAGCTGGTCGGCTCGAAGCCCCAGCTTCTGCTCGGCGTACCGGTACGCCGCCGCGTGCGGCTTCCAGTGCTTGGCGTCCTCGATGGAAAGCACCGACTGGACCAGCGGAGCGAGGCCTGCGCGCTCCAGCAGCGCGCGCACGGTGGCGGCGCTTCCGTTCCCCAGGGTGGCGACCCGCACTCCGCGCTCCCGCAGCAGCTCGAAGGCCGGCCGGACGTCCGGCCACGCGGGCAGCTCGGAGAAGACGTCGAGGATCTGGTCGACCTCCGCCCGCTCTGGTTGCCGACCCGATGCCGAGAAGAGAACCTGCAGGCTGCCCGCCATCACGTCGCGGAAACGGTGGAAGTCCCCGGCGACCTCCAGCGCGAACGCGTCCCGCAGGGTCCGTGCGAACAGCAGGTCCAGCGAAGACTTCGGCAGGCCGGCGCGCTCCAGCCTCTCGCCCAGGGGCGCGAGGGAAAAGAGGGTGCCGAAGATGTCGAATACGACTGCCGCAGGCGGGTTGTCCATCGGTGCCTCTGTCTCAATCCGAGGCGTAACCAACGGTGGACGCGGCGGCTACGCGGTGTTCGGCCCGTATGCGTGCGACGGGAGGCGGGCGGGCGCGGGCCTGGGACGTAGGGCGCTCCTTGATCGATCGGGCGGTTCAGAGTAGAGCCCCGGGTCTTTCCGCGCCGGCCAAAGCGCCGGTCCGAGGACCCGCCCGATGCGAACCTTCGCCCCCGCCGCCCTCCTCCTCTCGCTCGCCGCCTGCAACCATGCGCAGCCGGCGCCCACGCCTGCAGCGACCCCGCCGCAAGCAAGCACCGCGGCGCAGCCGGCAGGGACGAGCACCGCCTCGAGCGACCGTTCCTGGATCGCGCGCAGCAACGAGAACGCGAAGATCCTTCTCGCCGTCCAGGCTCGATTCCAGCCCGAGCAGGCGGCACGCGTCGGACAGCCTGGCATCGACGACCGCATCACCGATCTCGCTCCCGGCCACCAGGAGCGGCTGCGGAAGGCGACGGGCGAGGCGCTGGCCCGGATCGAAGAGCTGCGTCGGACCGAGACGGATCCGCTGGTCGCGCAGGACCTCGCCATCCTGGCCGACGCGGCGCAGAAGACCATCCGCGGGTCGGAGCTGAGCCAGCGGCTGGAGGTCCCGTACTACAACCTGGCCAGGCTGGTGTTCGCCAGCGTGCGCGGTCTGCTCGATCCGCAGATCGCTCCGGCGCGCCGCCCCGCCGCCCTGGTGCGCGTGCGCAAGTATGCCGGGCTCGAGCCGGGCACCACCTCCATCGTCGAGCTCGCCGAGCGCGAGACACGCGACGGGCTCGCCCGGCCCGGATTGCAGGCGCCCAGCAAGATCCAGGTGGAGAACGACCTGCAGACGGCCGGGTTCTCGATCGACGGAATCGAGAAGGTGTTCCAGGAGTACAAGATCCCGGGGTACGAGCAGCCGGTCGCAGAGCTGAAGAAGCAGCTCACCGGATATGTCGCTTTCGTTCGACGCGAGGTCCTCCCGCGTGCCCGCGACGACTTCCGCTTGGCTCCGGAGCTGTACGCGTTCCGGCTCCAGCAGGTGGGCGTGGACATCCCGCCGGACCAGCTCGCCGCGCAGGCGCGCGCGGCGTTCGCGCAGATCCAGGGCGAGATGCAGACGGTGGCGGCGCGGGTGGCGAAGCAGAAGGGGCTCGCTTCGACGGACTACCGCGACGTGATCCGCGCGCTCAAGAAAAACCAGATCCCGGACGACGCGGTGCTGGCGCACTACCATGCGCGCCTCCGGCAGATCGAGGACGTGATCCGCGACCAGCGGCTGGTCACCCTGCCCTCGCGGCCGGCGCGCATCCGCCTGGGCACCCCGGCGGAGAACGCGCAACAGCCGGCGCCGCACATGATGCCTCCGCGCCTCCTGGGCAACACCGGCGAGCAGGGCGAGTTCGTCCTTCCCCTCACCGTGCCGGGCGCCAAGGAGCAGAAGTACGACGACTTCAACCACGAGGCGGCCTCCTGGACCCTGACCGCCCACGAGGCGCGCCCCGGGCACGAGCTGCAGTTCTCCACGATGGTGGAGAAAGGCGTCTCGGTGGCGCGGGCCATCTTCGCCTTCAACAGCGTGAACGTGGAGGGCTGGGGCCTGTACTCGGAGGCCATCATCCTGCCCTACATGCCGGACGACGGTAAGCTCATCTCGCTGCAGCTCCGGCTGCAGCGGGCGGCGCGCGCGTTCGTCGACCCCGAGCTGCAGACGGGCAAGTGGACGCCCGAGTCCGCGCGCGAGTTCCTGCAGAAGGAGGTCGGGCTCTCCCCGGCGTTCGCCACCGAGGAGGTGGACCGATTCACTTTCCGCATGCCCGGCCAGGCGACCGCGTACTTCTACGGGTACACCAAGCTGATCGACCTGCGCGCCGCCGCGGAGCGGGCGCTGGGGCCGCGCTTCGAGCCGCTGGCGTTCCACGATGCCCTCCTCGCGCAGGGGCTCCTGCCCCCGGACCTGCTGCGCAAGGCGGTGCTGGACGCGCTCGGAGCGTCCCAGCAGCGCGCGGTCAGCGCAAAATAAAGCGCCGAGCCGCCGAATACGGCGGCTACGGGCACTTCCCGGAGTGGCGGCAGTCGTGGGTGGCGCGCGAAACCTCGAGCCACTTCACGAAGCCGATCACGTTGTTGCCGCCGACCTGGACTTGTAGCGGCGGCGCGCCGGGCTCCAGGCTGACGCCGCTGTACGCGACGTCGCCCGTCTTCTGATTGAGCGACACCACCGGAGTGAACTGCTGCGGGGTGACGTTGGTGTCGCGGCGCACCGCGCGGACGGTGGCCGTGGCGGTCGCGGAGCCGGCCACGCCGCATTGCAGATGTCCGGTGAGCGCGTCGCCCTGGTAGACGAAGGCGTTGTCGGCCGGCAACGTGCCGTTGCAGGCGAGCACCGCCTGGTTGTTGGGAAGCAGCGTATTCCACAGCGCGCAGCCCGCCAGGATCAGCGCCGAGGACCCGGTCTTCTCGTCGCCCGGCGTGCGCGCCTGCGTCGTGGTCCCGATCGTCACCGTCTGGTTGTGCGTCAGGAACCAGCCGTTGCCGGAGGCAGAGGCGCAGGCCCCTGCCGTCGCGTTGGTCGGGCAGGAGGTCGCGTCGACCAGGTTGGTGTCGGTGAGCGCGTTCGTGTCGTAGGTCTGCGCCGCGGCGAGCGTCGTCGGAGCGGCGCGGTTGCCCGAACCCCACAGTTGGACAGAGTAGAACCGCGTGTAATCCTGCGCGACGGTGGGCGTCCAGAGCAGCTTGGTTCCCAGCGGCTTTCCAGTATCGGTCGGGCACTCGACGGCGCCGGCGGCGAAGTCGCAGTAGATGGTGTTGGTGTGGGTCTGCGTGGTGGTGCCGCAGGTCAGCGTGTACTGGATGGACACGTCGTCCACGTCGGTGGTGGCGCTCGACTGCGCGTCGCTTGGGGTGACCGACAGGGTGTCCGTGGTCAATGAGGTGCCCCCCGCCGTGTATTTCCACTCGCCGGTCTGGTAGTGGCCGCCGGTCCCGCCGGACGGCCCCGGCCCGATGCGGCGCTTGCTGGCGAGCACGTCCACGGTGCAGTCCTGGCGCAGGCAGGCGTCGATGTCTGCGAGGCCGCAGGTGCCTCCTTGACCATCCTTCATCTGGTCGCGGTTGCCCGAGCCGAGCAGCGCGCGCACGATGGGCTGTCCGCCCGGCTGCGGCACGACCGCCACGGCCGGGCGCTGGAAGAAGGGCGCCCGGTGCCACATCGGCGAACCCTTGAACTCGACGAAGGCCCGGCCGCCGAACCAGTTGTCGTACCTCCCCGAGCCGCCCGTGTCCTTCCCGGGGGGCCCGATGTTGATCGCCCAGAGCTGGCCGGCCGCGTCGCCGAACGTCAGCGTGTCGAAGACGAAGTCCTGGTCGGTGTCGGCGAAGCTCAGCGAGGAGGCGACGGGGAACAGGTTCTGCCGCGGATCCGTGGTGCCGGTCGAGTCGGCGCGGCTGAACCGGAACAGGTCCTGGCCCGTCCAGGCGTCGAGCACGTGGATTCCGCGCCCGCGCAGCAGGTCCGGGTCGAACCCGCTGCCGATGCCGACCACCCACTTCTCGCTCGCGCGCGCGCCGCTGCGGGTGATGGGACCCGAGGCGTCCGCCACCACGATGTTGACGATGGGCGGCGCGCCGGGCGCCACGTCGTTCCAGCTCTGGCCCGTGTTGAGCGCCTCGGCCGTGCCGGGCGGCGGGAAGGTCCACAGGTACTTGGGAGAGGCGGGGTTGGTGACGTCGAGGGCGAAGTAACTCCGGCCACCCTCGCGCTCGCCCACGATCGCCACCGTGTGGAACTCATCCGATTGACGTTTGCCGTCCTTGACGGTGGACGCGCCGCTGCCATCGACCCAGATATCGCGCACCATGGCAGTGCCGTCGACCATCGCCTCGTGGCGCGTGTTGATGACGTAGCGCTGCAGCTTGGGCAAGAGGTCGGGCGGGATGAAGGCCCACATCTCCTTGCCGGTGCCCAGGTCGTAGTGCGCCGTCTCGACGACCAGCGGCGTATCCGGGTCGTCGCCGGCCACCCAGTTGCCGGCGTTGAAGGCGTGCAGCATGCCGTCGTTCGCGCCCACCAGCACCGTCTCGACGCGGTGCACGTTGTTCGCCTGGTACTCGTCGTAGGCGTGGCGGTAGCTCGTCGAGGTGGGCGCTTCCGGCGTCATGTTGTCCGTGTACAGGGAGAGCAGACACTGGTTGCTGAGACCGAGCGAGCACAACCCGCTGGGGAGGGGCGGCGTCACCAGGATGGGCGAGGAGTGGAAGATGTCTCCCATCACGTTCGGCCGGGGAGCCGTCACCACCGACCCGCCGTCCGCGCTGGCGCGATTCACCGTGTTCTGCAACATCACGTCGTACCCGCGCATGAACTGGATGACGTCCTTGGTGCAGTCGTCGTCCACCGTATACGTGTGCCGGGTCATGCCCGACAGCGAGGAGCAGAAGTCCCCCTTGTACCCGCCCAGCTTGAGCAGGGGGGTGATGGTCGCGACGTTGGAGGTGTCGAAGCTGATCAGCGTCGGGTCGTACCCGCCGGTGGCGTTGGGCGCGACCGTGTAGATGAGGCGGTCGTCGGCTCCGCCTCCCACACCGGCGTCGCGGGGACCAGGCTGCCCGCCGTGGCACCGGCTTGGAAGGGCCAGCCGGTGGCCGAGCTCGCGTTCCAAGGCTGGCTGTTGTCGAGCACGAAGAAGCTGCCGGCGTCGATGCCGGCGTCCGCGCTCTCCGCGATGTACTTGTTGTTCTTGTCCTGCAAGTAGAGGTCGCTGCAGCTTGCGTTTCCGTTGGGGTTGACCGCGTTCTTCACGTTCGCGTCGACGCTGACGTCGCAGCCGGCGGCGAACTCGTTGAACAGCTTGAACCGGAGCAGGCGGCCTTCCCACTGCGGGCCCTGCAGCGGGCGGAAGCGGGGGATGAAGGCGAAGGTCGACCCTCGGGTCTGCACGGTGGTGATGGCGGCCACCGAGAAGGAGGTGGCGCGCCGGATGATGTCGAGGAACACTCGCTCGATGTTCACTTCCAGGTTGCGGTAGTCGTCGGCGACGGTGTAGATGCCGCCGCCGTTGGTGGCGATGCCCTGCAGGACGCTCATCTCGCCGTAGGTGTTCTTTGGATCGCCGACGCCGACCACGTAGGTGTTCACCCGGGTACCGGCGGTGCTGAACGACACGTCGTTGTTGGCCATCCACTTCGCCACGTCGTCGGCGAAGTCCATGTCGCAGGTGCCGGCGTACGTCTGCCGTATGCCGGCGCCGGTGATGGTGGCCCCCACGTCGGCCAGCGTGTTGGGGTTCAAGAAGTCATTGCCGTCATCCTCGGTGCCCATGCCCACGGTGGTGCAGGCCGCGGTGGCGGTGCACCAGTTGGGCTTCACGCCCAGGACGTTCGGGGTGCAGCCCGGGTTGGCGATGTCGCCGCGCCCGTCGGAGAAGAGCACGATGAAGTCGGCGTTGCACCCGTTGCAGGGACCGCTCTTTCCGTTCGTCATCGCCGCGCCGGGGATCGCGCCGGCCGCGAACCACCACGTGGTCTCCTGGCCCCCCATGTACCAGGCGGTATTGAACATCATCTCGGCGATCGGGGCGGCCGTGCTGGTGTAGGCGACACCGTCGATCGCGCCGAGCTTCTGGTTCAGCGGGCGGCCTTGGCCCTGGCAGGACTGCGGCAGCATCTTCTGCACCACCGTCCCGCCCACCGCGTTGTTCTGCGACACCACCGCCTCGCGGAGGGACGAGAGGAGCGGTCCGTTCACCAGGCGTTTGTAGGCGAGGCGCAGGAGCGCCCACTTCGGCGGGTAGAAGTTCAGCCAGTTGCCGGCGAAGACGCCCGCGTTGGTGGAGACGTCGTTGTCCTTGGCGTACGGGTTCAGGTAGTAGCCCTGCTGCTTGTTGGTGCTGGTGCCGGTGCCGGCGACGCACTTGGTGCAGTTCGCCAGGTCCGTGCCTCCGAGCGCGAGGCCGCCAGCGTCCTTCAGCGCGCTGCATGCCGCCGTTGCCGTCTCGGCCGTGCCGGCCGGGTTGGAGCCGACCGGCCAGTTCCCGTACCGGTAGTACGAGGCGCTGGCGAAGTTGTCGCTGACCCCGCCGCCGCCCGCATAGGTCGTCTCCGGATCGGGATAAGTCTTGGTGGGATCGAAGATGCCCTGCATCGCGGCCTGGCCGGCGGGCGCGTTGACGTTGGTGGGCATGAAGTAGTTCAGGTTGTTGAGGTACGTATTGGAACAGCCGGTCGGCGTCACCCCGCCCAGGTCGACGCGGATGCGGTACAGGCGCTGCGTGAACTCGCGCATCGAGTTCTTCGCCGGGTAGAGCAGCGTCACGTTGCCGGTCTGCGCGACCACCGTGGTGAAGAAGTTGTTGTCGCCGCGCTCGGGCGGGTTGGTCAGGTAGTCCATGCGCTCGACGTTGCGGTCCCAGTACGAGGTGGCCTGGGCGAGCGCGGCCGCAGGGGCGCACAGCGCGAGGAGGATGACGAGCGGAGTGGGTTTTTTGGTTTTCATGGGTTTTCCTCCGGCCTACAGGCCGAAGCGAACCTCGAACTCGACTTCGCTCTGGTGGTCGTTGTTGGAGTCGGCGCAGACGACGTTGAACCGGTAGACGGTGCCGCCCAATCCGCCGGCGGAGAGCCGGTTGGCCGCATCCATCGCGGCTCCCTGCCCGTTCACCCCCGCGCCACTGCCCTTCGACACCGCCTGCACCGTCTGGATGGCGAACTGGTCGTAGTGGCCCGTGTAGACGTTCAGGTTCCCAGCGTGCGTGTTGAGCACGATGGAGGTCGGGTCGATGCCGAACACGCGGAACTGGCTGAGCAGCATCTGCCGCCCCGCCTCGGCGCAGGAGACCGACCGGTCGTAGTTGCGCTTGCCGCCGACGGCGTCCATCTCGTTGTTGCTGCGGCGGACCAGCGCCAGCGCCACCACGGCCAGGATGGCCACCAGCATCATGGCGATCAGCAGGGCGGCCCCGCGCGCGCTCCGGGCATGTGGATAGGCCATCGGGAGCTCCTAGAAGATGAAGGCCGACCGGGACTCCATGTCCCGGCACGCGACGCTCGTGGCAAAGCTGAAGCGTCGCAGACGGCCTCCGCTCTGCAGCGCAGCACCGTTGAGGTTTTCGATTCGCTTCTCGGTGTCGCCGGTCCAGCTCGACGGCTGCGACTGGTCGGTCTGGAGCGAGCGCAGGTTCACCGAGATGCGCACGCCGCGGATGTTGGCGGCCGTGGTGTTGTAACGGAGCGGGTCGGCGAGCGAGGTCGAGTACTGAGGCATGCTGGCGATCGTCGCGTCCGGCTGCTCCTGCGTGCCGGTCGCGCTGGCGCCCGTTCCGGTGAAGTAATCCCCGATCACCCAGTTGCCGGCATTGACTCCGCCGGAGGTCGGGGCATCGGGGCCCTTGCTCGGCGCCGCGGAAGGAGGCGTAGCGCCGTTGGCGATGGTGGGCGCGTTGATGTTCATCACGTACGCGAACTGGATGTCCTCGACGCCCGGCGCGATGGGCAGGTAGTCGGCCGCATCGACGATGCCCGAGCCGTCCACGTCTGTTCCGGTATCGAGCACCAGCCAGGGAACGCCGGCGTACGTCTGGATCAGGTAGTGGAACCGGTCTACCGGGACCATGATCACGCCAGCCGCGAC
>WNFL01002505.1_pt1 | contig 22643 bp, 15 predicted proteins | sample 5400361 | NCBI WGS metagenome assembly WNFL01 (sample SAMN13153351, study PRJNA577476) | soil metagenome | isolation source: 40 cm soil on Douglas fir-dominated hillslope | place: USA:California | collected 2013-09-17
CCATTTGAATCAACAGAAACACGCGTTGTCGAGCCCGTTTGCATATCATGCACAAAGACATCTTGTTTTGCATTTGTATCCCCTGATACAAGGTTGGTGACAGCAGATTCAAAAGCAATATAACGTCCATTTGTTGATATGAATGGATCAAGCGAATCACCATTTGCTTGTACACCGCCCGATACCACTGAAATACGCGCCGTCACACCTGTCTGCATATCGTGTATGAAGACGTCCCTGCTTCCATTAGTATCGTTTGGAATAAGATTCGTGGCAGCAGAATCAAACGCTACATAGCGCCCATCCGCGGAGATGGATGAACTGCCTGATCCACCATTTGACTCCGTGCCATTCGAATCAATGGAGACCCGTGTAGTATTCCCGGTTTGCACATCGTGTATGAAGACGTCCCAGTTTCCATTGGTATCGTTTGGAACAAGATTTGTGGCAGCAGAATCAAACGCTACATAGCGCCCATCCGCCGAGATAGATGAAGCTTGTGATCCACCATTTGACTGCGTGCCATTCGAATCAACGGAGACCCGTGCAGTATTCCCGGTTTGCATATCGTGTATGAAGACATCGATGTTTTCATTGGTATCGTTTGGAACAAGATTGGTGGCGTCAGAATGAAACGCTGCATAGCGCCCATCCGCCGAGATGGATGATCCGAATGAAGGACCGATTCCCTGCCCGCCACTCGAATCGACCGAGACGCGGATTGTATCGCCTGGTAAAATCAGTGTCGGCGGGATTTCCAAAAAAGTTGAGACAACAGAATATAACCGTGAAGTAGCGCTTGGAGTATCAGATGATAAGGTAGCGCGATATTGCAAGTAACGTCCATTGGGGCTGGCGATGGCAAAGTTGGTTGCCTGCCAATTCGACCAGGTTGCGTCTGGCACAGCAGTATTGCCGGTGCGAGTTTCCATGGTGAATCCATAATTCGGTGTGCAGGTGGGCGGATTGGGAGGAAGTGAAGCGATGCAAGCTACGCCTTGCGAGCCACCTGACGACCATCCCAGATTGAGCCAATCTGCCATCTGACCCGCATCAAAGATGCGCGAGGTAAAGGTACAGGGTGAAGAATAGGGTGTGAAATGCATCCAGTCAACGGTAACAGCCTGCCCATCCGCGGTTGAATCGCTAAGCATAGGGCGTAAATCAGTCAAAGTTACTGTACGTGTGGCTGTGGCAGTCAAGCCATCAACGAAGAAGTAGACGGAATTCGCCTGCCAAATAATCTCATAGGTATGTTTTGTGCCGATGAAATCCCCAGCGAGCAAGGTGCTTTGCCCGTCACTGGTGAGAGCATACAACTTGTCAGTTGTATTATTCGTGCTGAACACAGCCCATTGACCGCTAAAATCAGGGTTGCCGACCAAACCAACTTTTTGGAATTGACCAGCGCTAAATGTTGCGGCGAATGTTAGGCGGTGATCGGCAATAGCTGTTGTGGTTGAATAATAGGCCGTTGCATTATCAATAGAGATCACACCGTTGCCAACCGTCACGGTTCCAATGCCTGACTTTGACCAACCACCTGGCAGACTTGTACCCGAAAATTCTTCACCCATGAGCGGTTGTAGATTGACCTCACCGTTGCCGATCGTAGAGATATAACAGGAGCTTGGAGTGCCCGCGGCAAAATCAGACGAAGTAGTGTCAATGAATCCATTTGGACCCGTGGTAAAGGATGATAACCAGACCTGTCCAAACATGTTGCCAGCCAAATCTGCGACCCCATTTGTGACTTGAAGCCAATAGGTTGTGCCGATAGCAAGTGGATCATTGGGCGTCAGTATGACTACATTTCCAACAACCGAAACATTGGATGGAACCGGGTCATTACTATTGAACGGCGTAAGAAATACAGAGTATCCATTAACTGTAGCTGGGTCAATCGCCTCATCAAAAGCGATGGTTATGGCTTTATCTACAGGGATATTAATCGCTTCCGTTTCCGGATCAGAGCTGACGATAGTTGGTGGAGTTAAATCCTGGTATTCATACGCCCCGATATCACAATGACTTCCCTGTGGACGTGTCACTCCACGCTGATCGGTGGCTGGGCAATTCAAATCCCCTCCTGAATCAATCGCTGGAGAGCTTGGCAACAACGCCATTGTTTGGGTAGAACCACCATAATTGCCAAGTGTGGCTAATCCGAAATCAACAGGTAAACCATAGCTAATAATGCTATTAGATGTGTTAAGAGAGTTACCTTGAACACAACTAGAAATACTCGACTCACAAATTACAAGGGACTTTTGTATATCGCCCAATACAAATCCTGCCAGGTATATTCCACCTCCTGTTATAGGTGCCGAATTATTTACTAAGGTACTATTGGAAATTGAAATTTCAGAATTTCCATGCACACTGACACCTCCCCCGCGGGTTGCCTGATTTTGAACGAGGGTACTATTGATAATGGAGGTAGGAATTGCGCTATTACTAGCAATATAGATGGCACCGCCCTCGTTTCCGGCTTGATTCTGATACAGGGTTGTACTTTGAAGGTCGATTGTCGCTGAAGTAGCAATAGCTCCACCATCACTATCGGCATGATTGTTTCGTAATGTACTGCGAACTAGCGTCAGACTACCTTGCGCGAAAATTCCTCCACCATTAAGCGCTGAATTGGCGATAAACACTAAATCCGCCAAGGTTGGGTTGCTATTATTGATATACATCCCACCACCTACATCAAAATTATATAAACTATCTCCGTTGGCATTGCCAGTCGTGATTGTGAATCCGTCCAACATAGTTGTATTATCTACATTTTCACCGACAACAACATGATAGGAATTGTCACTATTATCGCCCACGGCACCAATATCCCCGCTCAAAATTGTGTCATTCATTGATGGGTTGCGTTGTGCACGCAGGGTTTCCGTCCCTGCAAAGCCACCATAGATTGCCACGCCGTTCTTGAGAAAAAAAGAATGATGCCTTTCTATACTTAATACTGGCTTATATGTTCCCGCCGCGACCCAAATTTCGTCACCGCTGGATGCAGCCGCAAGCGCGAACTGTAAATCAGTATAAGCATTTGTCCAGGAGGAGCCATTGTTTGCCCCACTTGCATTCGATTTGACATAATAAATCACACCACTTGCATGGGCAGGAATTATCCCAAAGACCGCAGCGATCAATATAACCGCCCAAGTAATTCGAATACTCAAGGATATATAGTTTTTTGTGAACATCAGTTTTCTCCCTGGGAGTTTTTCCTCCCTAATGTTGTCTCATAAATTTGTTCGCCTAGACAAATCCGAAGGGAAATTATAGCTCACGTCTTTTGTGAAATACAAGGTTATCAATGTCACGATTTGGTTACATCAAAAGTCCGTCTCAGTTGAGACGGACTTTTGATTACGGACTCTCCAATCCATATACTTCCAGAAATCTTGTGTCTGTCGGAATGTTTATAATAATGGCAACCTGGTTTTTTTCTCCAAGTAACCAATAAAGGTATTGGTTAAAAATCAATTATTGGTGTGTGTGCATGATAATATGCCAAATTACAACGATGCAACGACTCTTGGTCATTCGAAATATCTTCTGATGTTCCAGATGCAATGATTTGTTGTTCTTCAGAAAACATTTGAAGCTTGCTAGCAATCTCTTCTGCGATACCAAGTGTGAATAGGCCAGTGATCAAAGAATCGCTTTCATAACCTAAAGGTCTCAGGTTCAAATCCTGCCCCGCCACTAATAAAAGAGAGACCACCATAATGGTCTCTCTTTTATCATTAAAAACTTTGGCCTTATGGACACATCGGATTTATTTTATTGGTTTCGTTGATCGCGTTGTACCAGGAAAACTCGTTGTTATCGCTGAAATAATAATACGTTGCTCCATTGGGTGCCATGGCAATTGTGATGCCGCCATAGCCTGACATAAATGGAATATAAACGGGGCAGGTGTATTGAGTGAACTGTGATGGGGGCGCTGCCCAGAATGCATTGTTGTATTGGAATGGTACGGTCCCACTGGTTACCAGTCCACGATCATTCGCATTCTTCTGCATCGTATCGTCCAACATGCCGGGACTCAGTATTTGTACGCCGTTAGCGACTCCGTGATCGTTGTTCAGTAGCCTGACCATTTTAGCAACGTCATCTTGAGTCCAGAAAAGGCCATAACCACTGAAAGGTATGCCTGTTGAGCTGTTATCCGTGCGCAGTGTGGACATAAAGCCTGTGCTCATCTTGGCAGGTGTATAAACTTCATTGGTCAGCACGCTGAATATGTCGAGTCCTCCTTGTGCCACCGAGTAGTTATTCATCGCGCGGCCAGCAATGAAAATATCCGAGGTGTGATAGATCCATAATGTTCCGGGTGCCTTCTTGTTTGGGAAACTAAAGGCGTCAGCAATCTTGGTTGTATACGGCACAGCGGTCAAGAAAGGATCCATGTTATTGTTCTCGTCCGCCTCGAATCCAGCGAGCGAGTAATTGCCGGTTGCCATGTCTAGGGTATTGTTAAGAGTAACGGTTGTCCATACTCCGGCGCTGCTGGAATATTCAGGCACATAATTTTTAATGAGCGTGTTGTATACTCCTGTGCCGTATTTCTGACCGAGGCGAAGTAATGCAACGCCCGCCATAGCTGATTTGGCAGTTGAATAGGATGGGGTGCGCATCGAATCGCAGAATGCATAGTTTCCGTAGCGAGTCCCACAGTTGGAAACGTAATTGACACCGTTGATGTAGACGCCATAGTAAGTCATGTCTGCGGCAGTGATCCCACTACCAAATTGCGCTAGATTTATTCCCGCGCTGGGATAATCCGTTGCCAAAGCTGAAATCGGCTTCGACGGGATTCGATTCGCCACATCGGTCGCTTCATTGTTCTTAAGCGTCTGCGCATTAGTGACAGTTTGAGGTGTATATATGACGGTTAACTGTCCCCAGAAATCGAACTTTTCCAAGAAGCAGGTTTCCTGCGTGATTTGATAGCGCACTTGTGAGATGCCCGAAGCATTGAACAGGAATGTCATTTCGCCATTATGCGTACAGTTTTGGTTGTACTCTATGAGCGCAAACGGGAAGGAAGCACGTGAATAACCATTATCGCTATTCTCATTCCAAACACGCCCGGGACCGATATGGTAATTCCAGTATACGCTTCCGGTATAAGATAAACCTTGAGTGACGGGGATTAGATAACTCCCGTTCTGCACGAACTGAAAAGTGAAATCAGGTAGATGTTTGATTGGTTGATCACCACTACCGAAGACTCTGTTTGAATCTTTGATGATCTTGTTTCCACCTGAAGTTGCATTATTGACTAGATGTAATGTGCCTTCAAATGTATTGGATGGCATGGCTGCATTCGCTGGTAATGCGAATGCACTGTCGTCTACGGGAGCAGTGCTTGAACCGGTTGTAAGATCGCTGTAGGTTAAAAGTGTGCGGCTGACATTACCCGATCCTGTAAGCGGATCGCCTGGGACAGGGATAATGCCAGCAGGCGTGGATGTAGGAGTCGGTCCTTGAGTTGGAGTAGCAGTTGGTCCCTGAGTCGGAGTCGGTGTACTTGTCGAAACTCCAGATGTCCCAGAGACAGTCGTATCTTCAGCGTAACAATAATCCGCTGAAGAGCTGGTCGTTTGAACACGATATCGAACTTGGAAATTAGAGTTGTTATCTGCACCGGAAATATTGCTTGTGGTTCCAGTGATGAATGTCGAATTGTCCTGCCCATTGGTTAGCGAGCCCATGGCTACCCAACCAGAGCCGGTATTGTATTCCACATAACAAAACTCAGCGGTTTCAAGCGAACTGCCAGCCATGTTCCACGTTACGCTGATACTATTGTAACCAGCCGTGGAAATGGTTTTATAAATCATGGCGCCGGCTCCGTTTAACCTTACTGCATTTGGTTGAATAGAGGGCGAGGCGACGCTGGAAACAACCCCGGCGCTTGTCCAATCGGAATAACCGCTATTGAAATTTGTGAAGTAGATCTGAGTAGCGGCATAGGCTGGCGTTGGGTGATTGCTCAGCAGAATGGCAACGATAAGAATTACCACACCCGCTACGGATAAAGCTGACCTTTTCATGATGAAATCTCCTTTGGCAAAGAAAATGGATTAACACAGGCGGTCTGTGCTAATAAAGAACAAGCGTGTAACTCAAAGCAGAGTCACGCGCTTGTTGATTTCACTTAACGGATGGATTGAATTTTGTGAAGTCCCTCTGATAAGCTAATTTACCTAAATTCTCAAAACTGCCTTCGGGCAATTTTCCATTTCCGTAAATGGGAAAGGTGTGACCTGAATCGCGGAGTTGTTTGAGCGTCTGACCCAAGCCCAATGTCCCATATTCGCGGGTGCGGGATGTGTGGTCAAGGTCGATCATTTCGGTCATGAAAGTTTGACTGGTGCCCATTTCTTGCAGGATGCGTCCATCGGGGTCGATGATCGTGGAGCGTCCGCCACCCCATTCGCCGATGCCATTGATGCTAAAGAAATAACATTGATTAAATAATGAGTTCGCGCGTGCCATCACCAATTCGAGCGGACGATCAGACGTGGGCGTGAGTGTAGGTTGAATGATGACTTCCGCGCCCATCCATGCGAGTTGACGTGAAACCTCGGGGAACCACATATCGTAGCAGATGCACAAACCGAACCTGCCAATGTTTGGAATATCAAATACGCAGAACGAATCGCCAGCAGCTGTGCCTGCTTCGTATGGCAGCCACGGGAACATCTTGCGATACTTTGCGACAATCTCGCCATCTGGTGAAATCACCACCGAAGTATTGTATAACTTGTCATCTTCAGTTTCCCACATCGAACCCGGCACGAGCCACTTACGCGTTTTGCGAGCCAGCTCACACAGCCGATTAGTTTGCGGACCCGGTACAGGTCCACTATTTTTCTTCCACCAATCTTTATTTTCAGGTGTCACGAACTGCACCAACCCCGGTACGACCAACTCATGGAACACAATCATGCTGACCCATGGAAATTGTTTTTGAATGTTCGTCGTGAGGTCAGCCATTTTCTCGAACGTCGCATCTGCATCCCAACGCACGACTGACATCTGTACTCCCGCGATACCGAATAAACGACTCATGAACGACTCCTCAATCAACAAAATGACAAGCGACTTGTCGCCCGCCTCTTACTGGACGTAAAGCTGGCTCTGTTTCCTGACACTTTTTCTGTGCGATCGGGCAACGTGTGTGGAAGCGGCATCCGCTTGGCGGATTTACCGGACTTGGCACATTGCCTTCTAGTACTTTCAACTCGCGCTTCTTGTCCACAATTGGTAATGGGATGGATGCAAATAATGCCTGTGTATACGGATGCAGTGGTTCATCAAACACATCCTGCGCTGAACCCATCTCAACAAGCTTACCTAAATACATCACGCCGATGCGGTCACTGATATGTTGCACTACGTTCAAATCATGTGAGATGAATAGATATGTCAAACCCAATGACTTCTTCAAGTCTTCTAATAAATTGATAATCTGAGCCTGCACCGAAACATCCAACGCTGACGTAGGCTCATCCAACACAATCAATTTGGGATTCAATGCCAATGCCCTCGCCACCGCCACGCGCTGACATTGGCCTCCAGACATTTCGTGGGGAAAGCGATCAAGGTGTTGTTTGCCAAGCCCGACCTGTTCCAGCAACTCGATCACGCGCGGACGAATTTCATTGGCTGGTAATGCTCGATGTGCATTCAAAGGCTCAGCGATGATCTGCTCCACCTTCAAGCGCGGACTCAACGATGAAAGTGGATTTTGAAAAACGATTTGCATCTGTCTGCGTACAGGTTGCATTTGCTTCTTGGATAAGGTTGTTAAATCCTGTCCATCGAAGTTGACTTTGCCTGAGGTGGGTTCGATGAGTCGCAGCACCATCCGCCCGAGGGTGGTTTTCCCGCAGCCAGATTCGCCGACCAGCCCAAAGGTCTCGCCAGAGGCGATGGTTAAATCCACGCCATCCACTGCGTACACGAATCGAACATCTCCTGAAAGCCATCCGCCCGGCAATCGGAAATGTTTTTTGAGGGAATGAATGGAAACGAGTTCAGTCATTTTTCACGAGGAAGCAGGCGGCTTGATGCCCGGCACTGACATCAAATAGAGTGGGTGTTTCAACTTTGCAGCGCTCAAACACATGCTCACAACGCGCTGCAAATGGACAGCCCGTCACTGCGCCCGGGTTCGATGGAACCGTGCCTGGTATCGTCGCCATCTTTTTGCCGCGCGAACCGGGGCGGGGGATGGCATTCATCAGGCCGCGCGTATAAGGATGTTGTGGATTGTTGAAGATATCTTCGGTGGAACCGATCTCTGCAACACGACCTGCATAAAGAACTGCGAGGCGGTCACAAGTCTGCGCTACCACGCCGAGATTATGTGTAATCAAGATGATAGACAGCCCCAATTGCTTTTGTAATTCCCGCAGCAGTTTCAAGATTTGTGCCTGAATGGTTACGTCGAGAGCTGTGGTAGGCTCGTCCGCGATCAAAAGATCAGGCAGACAGGTCAACGCCATGGCGATCATCACACGCTGTTGTTGCCCTCCCGAGAGTTGATGTGGATACGAACTCATAATGCGTTTGACATCTGGCAAGCCCACGGAAGTGAGACTTTCTTCAGCACGTTGGCGAATTGCGTTTTTGTCCAGTTTGAGGTGTTGATATATTACCCGTTCGATCTGTTCACCGATCGTAAAGACGGGGTTGAGCGAAGAAGATGGGTCTTGAAATATCATCGCGATCTTGCCGCCGCGCACCTGTTCCATAGCAGAGGTGGATAAGTCAAGTAGATTTGTTCCGTTGAAATTAATGGCTCCGTTTGTGACTTTCGCGGAACGAGGCAAGAGCCGCAGAATAGAGAGACCGGTCACGGTTTTACCGCAACCCGTTTCTCCAACAACACCGAACACTTCACCGTGTTGCACATTAAAGGTAATTCCATTCAAAGCCTTGAGCATGCCGCGCGCGGTTTTGAACTCAAGCTTCAGATCTTTGACTTCAAGCAATGTACTCATTTGTATTGCCTCGGGTCAAAGATATCGCGTAGGGTATCGCCAACTAAATTGAACGCCAACACAACTACAAAGATCGCGATGCCGGGGAAGGTGGCGATCCACCATTGATCTAGAATAAAACCACGACCTTCACTGACCATTAAGCCCCAATCTGGTGAAGGTGGTTGAGTACCAAGTCCGAGAAACGCGAGTCCGCCCATGGCGAGAATGACTGTGCCCATATCCACGGTGGCCTGCACGAGGATGGGTGACAGGGTGTTCGGCAAAATATGACGGAAGATAATTATCGCATCACTCACACCCGACGCTTGCGCGGCTTCGACAAAATATCTCTCCCTCAAGCCGACTGCTACGCCGCGTGCAATGCGCGTGTACCAAGGCCACCACGAGACGATGAGCGCAATCGCAGCTTTATCGAGTCCACGCCCTAGTGCAGATGCGATTGCCATTGCCAATAAAAGCGAAGGAAAGGCGAGGAATAAATCCGTGATGCGCATGATGACTTCATCCAGCCAGCCGCCTTTGTAACCAGCCAACGCTCCCAGCGGTGCACCGATCAGCACCGCAAACAATACAACTCCAATGGGGATGATCAAAGCCGGGCGCGCACCGACAATGATGCGGCTGAGAATATCGCGTCCCAATTTGTCTGTGCCTAGCCAATGCTCTGCAGATGGGGATAGCAATGTATTGCTGGCATGCGTTTTGCCTGCACCTTCTTCTGGAAAGGGAGCCATTTGATAGGCAAAGACAGCCATTAGAATGAACAACATGATTACTGCGGTGCTCAACAAGGAAAGTGGTTCACGCAGAATCATAGAGAACACATGACGCAGGGTGCGCGTATTTTCAGATTCAACCGGAGTGATGATGGGAATGGCAGCCATAATTATTTCAAACTAATTCGTGGATCAACCCAGGCTTGCAATAGGTCAACGATTAGGTTGATCAGCACATAGCCCATCGAGCCAAAGAGGGTCATACCCATGATGGCCGGATAATCAACGTTTAATAACGAGCGTACTGTGAAAAGCCCTAGCCCGGGCCAGTTGAAGATGATCTCGACAAAGAATGTGCCGGTGAGCGCAAAGGCAACTGTCAAGCCGATGACTGTTAGTGTAGGACTAATGGCGTTCTTCAGCGCATATAGGTAGATGATGATTGTTTGGTTGATGCCATACGCTTGTGCCGTGCGGATATAATCCTGCTCCAGCGTTTCAAGCATAGCGGCACGAGTCATGCGAGCGATCAACCCCAGGGGATATGCCGCAAGGGTTAAGGAGGGCAGGAGCAGGTGTAGAAAAGCATCTTTAAACGTGACCCAGTTTGAGGTCACGAATGAATCGAACAGGATGAAGTTGGTGATCTCGGTCAATGGATTCGTGAAACGCAGGTTGCTATCCACACGTCCAGCTAACGGAAGAAGGTGAAGATTGCGAAAGAAAATGATTTGAAGAATAAGTCCAAGAAAAAATGCCGGCATCGAAACACCAGCGATCGAAAGGATGCGCACTGCTACATCCAAGGGTTCGCCTTGCGCGCGCGCGCTCAATACGCCAAGTGGAACACCGAGCAAGATAGCGATAAACATTCCAGAGAATAATAATTCCAACGTGGCTGGGATGCGCCCCGTGAGTTCCTCGGTGATCGGTCGCTTGGTGGAAATGGATGTGCCGAGGTCGCCGTGTAATAACTCTTGCATGTAGACCAAATATTGAACGGGCAACGGTTTATCCAAACCAAGTTGCTTGGTGACTCGATTAATATCTTCCTGCCGTGCTTTGGGACCGATGTATAAAGCAGCTGGGTTCGCGGGCACAACGCGCGCAATGAAGAACGTAATGACCGATACACCGATCAATACCAGAATTGAAGTTGCTATTCGACGAAGAAAGAATTCCAGCTTTTGCATGATGGATGGAAATTCACCCTGGAAACCACATCAGTGGTTTCCAGGGTGAATTCTTTGAACATGTTATATCTTATTTAGGAGCGCGCAGGTCGTAGAACCAGAAGCGGACATCGGGGTAATTCAAATTGTATTTGAATCCGGTGATCTTGTTCGGAGTCACGATGGCAACTTTGGTATCGAAGAGGAACGCCGCAGGCGCTTGATCCACCATCAGATTTTGGGCTTCGGTGTATTTGGCAAGCGAGGCAGCCAGGTCGGTGCCGCTGAGTCCATTGGCGGTATCCCAAAGATCGTTGTAGTCTTTATCGTACCAATAGGATAGATTGAAGTTTGTGACGTTGAGATGCGGAGCATCCTTGGCACCATAGAACATGCTATACATATTGTCGCCGCCGGCATCAGAATAGGTGGGCCAGTAAAGCAGGAGGAAGATATCCTGTGCTTTGGCAGGGTCAGCTTTGGCAAGTGCCCATTGTTCGGTGAATTGCATTGGCTGGATGGTCACATCCACACCAATTTGTGCAAAGGAATCCTTGATCAACGGGGCGAAGGCTTCTTCTGTGGAATTTTCAGAAGCATACGTCATGTTGAGTTTAAAGCCGCCACCCGGGTGACCAGCGTCCTTCAGAAGTTGCTTGGCTTTTTCTATATCATAGGTATATTGCTTGACATCGGCTGAGTATGGGAAAACTCCGTTGGGTGCCGTGCCGTGACTTTGGGTGCCGCGTCCGCTCGCGCCGATTTTGATAATGTCGTCGTAGGGAAACGCATAAGATAAAGCCTGACGAACTTTCACATCACTCAAAGGCTTTTTCGTTGTGTTGAAGAAAGCGGTGTAATTAAACAAAGCCGGTTCAGTAGAAACCGTAAAATCAGGATTCGTTGCGAAGGTCGCATATGAATCACCAGGAATGGTGGTGACGATATCTGCGTCGCCACTCTCAAGCATTTGCTGGCGAGTCGTAGCTTCAGGTACGATCTGGACTGACACCTTGTTATACTGTCCATCCTGCCAGCCGCCCCAATAATCCGGGTTTTTGGTTAAGATGATTTCCTGATCCGCTTTATAGGATTCGAGCATGTAAGGACCGGTGCCTGCGTCCACGCCGGTTGACCAGTAATCCTTGTTGGCGGCAGCGGCATCCAAAGCCTTCGGGCTGACGATATACGCAGCATATTCCGACCCTAGGATCAATTCCAAAGGCTGGGCATAGGATAAGGTGAACTTGACGGTCATATCATCAACAGCTTCCACGCTGGCAAGAGGCAACCAGATGAACGAAGCGCCAGCATGATCTTTTTCTGCCTCAATGGATTTCACCACTGCCGCAGCATTCATGGCTTCGCCATCATGGAACTTCACATTGGGGCGTAGGTGGAAAGTCCACGTGAGACCATCCGCGCTTTTGTCCCAGCTGGTAGCAAGCAACGGCGTATATTGCTCAGCACTGCCAGGTGCATTGACGCGCAACAACTGCTCATACATGTTTGCCATATAAGCGGCTTCGGTGGAGAATGAAGCGATCGGGTCCCAAGTAGTGATGTTTGCTGAGCTGGCATACTTCAAGACCAGGGGTGCTGGCGTAGGCACAATGGTTGGTGCTTCAGTTGCCGTGGGTACAGGCGGTTGTGTTACCGGGGCTTGAGTCGCGGGAGCAGGCGTGGCAGCCGCTCCGCAAGCACTCAACAGCACCGCTAGAACAACCAATACGGAAAGTAACGCAGACGATCTTTTCATAGTTTCTCCTCTTTTGGGTATAAGGGTATTGGTAAGATACTATCATGGCTTATTTGCAAAAAGTTTGCAAAAGGCTGGTGTAGGCGACTATAATTTTATCCACATGAAGCCTTCCATCCATTCTCCTGCGTACAAAATTTCTGATCCCGCGTCCTCGACCTGACTTTCTGCCCCGCCCTCGCCTTGTGGATTGGCTCGAATCAAATTCGGATAAACGACTGACTCTGCTCTCCGCCTCGGCTGGATACGGCAAAACGACTCTGCTCGCTGACTATATCAACGCTTCCAGCCGACCCTTTGCCTGGTACCAGCTTGATGTGCAGGATTCTGACCCGACAGTTTTCCTCACTTACCTCATCGAATCCCTGCGGAGCATGAAGCGCTCACCTGAAACCCTGACGCAAGCTATCGGTCAAACTGCGCAATCCTTATTAGATAGCGCTGAAGCCAGCATTTCCCCGCAACGCGTTTTGACCGTCCTTATCAATGAACTCGCCGAACAGATCGATATTCCCTGGTTGATCATTCTTGAAGATTATCATTATGTTGCGAGTCCAGTTGTCCACCAACTCATGGATTTTCTGCTGGAGAATGCGCCAGGTGGTTTGCATGTCATCATTTCGACTCGAGTTGACCCTCCACTTGCTTTGGCACGTCTGCGCGCGCGCGGACAACTAGCCGAATTGCGCTCATCGTCCCTGCGTTTTCGTGATGAGGAAGTCACGCGCTGGATGCAATCCAATTCACCCGACCTCACCATTGAAAACCTAAACCTGCTCAGCGAAAAAACTGAAGGCTGGGTTGCGGCATTGCAGATCGTCCGTTCATCGCTGAGTGGGCGCGATGCGCAGGATATGAGTCTGATGCTTTCGGGGCTGAATGGCACTCAGCAATTCGTTTTTGATTATCTGGCAGATGAAGTCTTTAAACGTCTGCCAGAAGATATGCAGGAATTTTTATTGCGCACATCCATTCTTCAGCAGATGGATGCATCGGCATGTAATGCAGTAGCGAGTGTTCAGAATGCCCAATCCATTCTTGAAGAGTTGGAAAAGCAAAATGTGTTTCTTTCTAGTTTAGATTCGCAACGGCATTGGTATCGCTATCACCTGCTTTTTCGAGAATTCCTCCTAAGCCGCCTCCAACGTGTCGAAACGGAATCAATCGTTGGCTTGGAGAGAAGCGCCGGCGCACATTACGAAGCGCAAGGAGAGTTGGAAGTCGCGTTATCACATTATTTGAACGCGCACGATTATGAATCTGCTGCGCGCGTTGTGTCCATCTTTGCACGAGATTATATCGAGCGCGGACGTGTGGAAGTTTTGCATCGTTATCTGAGCGCGCTGCCATCAGATGTGATGAAAGCCAATCCGGAATTATTGTTACAACATGGCAATGCTCATTGGCGGCTGGGGCAAACTGGTTCAGCAATCGCAGCGTATGAAGATGCGCGTGTATCGTTTGCGATACAAAATAATTCCAGCGGGATATGCCGTGCTTTGACTCGATTGGCAGAGGTCAACCGCGCGCAAGGGAATTATCGTCAGGCTGAAGCTTTATCGACCGAGGCTTTGTCGTTTGCAGATGTGGATCATGCCGCGCGCGCTGAGGCTTTGATGGCGCTTGCGAAAAGCGTTGGCTTTTTGACGGGAATGGATAAGGGTCGCGAGCTGGCTGAAGAAGCTGTGGAAGAAGCACGGCTTGCTGGCGATGAGGTCAGTGCATTGGCGCGCGCGAATTTTTTGCAATCACTCGGGCAAATTTGTTGGTGGCATGGCGACCCGCAAGCCACAGTGCGTTATTGTCAGGAAGCGTTGCAGATCGCCCCTGATGAATTTTCGCCGATCAGTGCGCAGGCATATATCAGCATGGTGACGCCATATTTATATTGGCGTGAGTTGGAAAAGGCTCTGCAATATGCCGAACGCGGGCTGCAGATCGCACAGACGCTGCATTTGAAGGAATTATTGCCGAGCGCGTACACGGCTTTAGGGAATGTGCTGACGCGCATGGGTGAAACCGCTCGTGCTGAAACTTGTTTGCGGCAGGGCATGGAGATCGGTCAACAATTGGGATTGGCTTCGTATGAGCAATTAATGGCAACCGGTTTTCTCGCGTATAACCTATGCGGGCAGGGACGTGTGGATGAAGCCCGTCAATTGGCAGAAGGCGCATTGTGGTCATACACCGGTAATCCTGATACCTATGAGGCGTATGTTTGCTACAGTGTCTTGGCGGACGTGGCTTTGGAGAATCAGCAACTCAATAAAGCTGAATCTTTATATGCTGAATTGGTGGAAGTGGGGGAGCGCCGGCAATTTCGCATTCCGCTGGCGATGGTTTATTTTGGGTTGGCATATATTCATTTTGAAACCAAGCGCTCTGAAAGCGGATTGGCGTATGCACGTAATGCCCTGCGTTTGATCGAAGCCGCGCGCGTGTTTCAACTTTTTCTAGATCAGGGTGCACGTTCACAAGTGGTAAGCGAAGCTTTGATTCGCGCAGGCGAGAAGAGTCCGTTTTTAGAGCGTGTGCTGGAAAACCTACCAGAAAAACAAGCGCCTCAAATTTCGGTTCAGGATAATTTTTCGATTCGCGTGCAATGCTTTGGTGCCTTACATGTATTTTTGAATGGTGAAGAAGTTTCGCAGGAACGTTGGGTCTCTGCCAAGGCGCGCGATTTGTTAGCGTATTTCGTAACGACCCGTGGCGAGAAAGTCCCCGCCGAAAAAATCTTCGATGCCATCTGGGGTGAAAAGGAACGGACGAGCCGCACGGCTTTTCATACCGCCTTATCTCGTTTGCGCAACGCCTTGAAGCACAAAGAAGAAAACCCGCGTTTGATCTTAGTCGAGGTTGGAGAATACTGGCTGGATTCAGCGCGCTTCAATATTGATGTGGATGAGTTTGATTTTGCTTTAGCCAAAGCGCGCGCAAGTTCCAATTCAACAATGCGGGCTGAGTGGTATGAACGCGCCGTCGCTTTATATCGCGGTGAGTATTTACAGAATATGTACTATGAATGGGTATTTGCAGAACGCCGCAGATTGACACAATCTTATCTTGGCGCCTTACAGGAATTAACTACGTATCATCTTGTAAATCAATTACCAAAGCTGGCTGTAGCTTGCATCGAGAAAGCAATTCCACTAGACCGGCTCAACGAAGATCTATATTGTTATGCCATGCGAGCTTATGCGGCCCTGAACGACCGTACGAATCTCTCGCGAGTTTATACTGACCTTAAACGTCTCCTGCACACTGAACTTAATGCAATCCCATTAATCGAGACGGATAAGCTGTATCGCGAATTAATTGGGTAATGTTTACCACTTACAACCTTGCGCGGTGCTGATATTTGCAGAAGCCCCCACACGTTTATACATCGTCACATTCGTAAATGGTTCGCCTAAAATCCCATCATGGATTGCCCACGATCTCGAGCGGATACTATCCGCGGCTTTGGATGATCGGAATGGATTCGAATCGTCCAATTGTTGACGTAACCCGCCTCCTTCCACAAATCCAGCTTGGATCTCGTTCATCAGCCTGCGTCCTATCTGATAACCGAATCCATAGCGCTCGAAGATGACAGCGTTGTGATAATACAATGGTTCAATGAAATATATTTCGTGGCCTAGGCTGGAGATAAACTCTTCAAATGTGCCCATTGCGTGTCTCATGACTCTCAAGCCACGCCGCACTTGACCAGGTGAGAAGCCTTCATTCATGGCTGAGATTTCTGCTTCGATATTTCTTTGGCGTGTGCCAAATTGGGTTGAGGTTCCATCGGGCATTTTATCCACATCGAAACGTGGAGAGGCGGGGTCGTTCAAAATATAAAGTAAGACGTGGATTTGTCCATTGATATTATCAGCCAGATGAGCGTAGAGGATCGGGTCTGAGAATCCTAATTGATGATAAAGCAACATTTCCACATCACTTGCGCCCTCAATGAAGCGGAATTGCAAAAGGTCTTTATCGTGAGATAAATCATGGAGATTGAATTTCTCGATCAGCTCATGCGGAATATAACGGGAATAGATTTCCCTTTTCTCGTTTTCTGGTAGCTTGTTGATTCCGCCTATGGTGGAGGGGAGCATCGTGTTCTCTTTTTATCTTGCTCGTGTTTCACGGTCCGCGCTTCTGGCTTCATCTCGCTTGGCGATGGTCGCACGTTTGTCGTAAGCCTTCTTGCCTTTAGCGAGAGCGATTTCGATCTTGGCGCGACCATCCTTCAAGTACACACGGGTCGGCACAACCGTCATACCTTTGATGCGGATGTTATTCCAGAGTTCTCGAATCTGTTTTTTGTGCAGGAGTAGTTTGCGTTTGCGCTTCGGGTCATGGTTGAAGCGGTTAGCTTGTACATAGGGCGCGATATTTGCCTCGATGAGCCAGGCTTCTTCACCGTTTACGATATCCACATACGATTCCTGAATGCTCATTTGCCCCGCACGAATGGATTTAATCTCACTGCCTTGCAGAACGAGACCTGCCTCGAATTTTTCGAGCAGGAAATATTCAAAACTTGCCTTGCGGTTGTTTGCAACAACTTTAATGTCTTCAGTCATAATTTTATATTACCACAATCATAAATGAGTCAAAGAACAATCGCTCATTGAACTAGCCCCATTTCAAAATGATGGCTCCAGCAGTGAAACGGACGAGTCCAAATAGAATCAATGCGCTAAAGAGCCCAATGTGATCGGCAATTGCAGGGCCTGCAAGCGAGCCAGTCAGCATTGCCATGTTGAGTACGATGTTGTACCAGGCGAGGTGGGTTGGACGGTCATCGGGCGGGATATGTTCAAGCATATAATTTGCATACGCACCCGTGGCTAAGGCTGTGAAAAGTCCGCCGATCAGCGAGACTGAATAATATTGCCAGACCTGAGTTGAGAAAGCAAGTATTGTGGGGTACATTGTCATCCCCAGCATGCCCAAGCCTGTGACACGTTTGTTCCCAAGGCGATGCACAAGCCTGCGCAAGCGCGTAGAACCGATGAGCACAGTCAAATAAAAGAGGGCGGTACCAATTCCGATTTGATTATCATTGAGGTGTAATTCGCGGACATTGAAAATTGGAAAGATGGCTATGGGTAGGTTTTGGGCGAGGTGAAAGCAAAAGAGACTCAGCAGGATCGTTAAAAATGGTGTTCGTAATATGTCCAGTCGTAGGACAGCAAAAATATTTCGAGAGGAATCTGTTTGGGTCGTTGAAGCAAGTTCAGGCTTCGTAGGAGGCGAAGCTCCCTTTTCCGTGGCATGTCTTATATGGTAAAGATGAAAACTACTTAGGGCCGCGCCGATAAATCCGATCCCAAAAACAATTTGGTAACCGATTGGGAATGTGATCAGATTGAGGATGTATCCGCTCAACAGAGACGTAAACATATAGGTGACTGCAAACATCACATTACGGATGCCCGCAACGTGTGCACGGTAATCGCTGGGTACAGCTTCGGCAAATAGTGCGGTGAACCCAACGCCGAGCGGTGTGAGGGGGATTGCCATAAAAAATGTGATCGTGATAATGAACGAGATCTGTCCGCTGTTGCCAAATAACCAGGGCAGTAAAACAAAGCTGAGAAAGCCAATTCGATAAAACACAGAGGTCCAGAACATTGCATGACCGATGTTGCGTTTTTGAAGCCAAATACCAGCAGGGATGGCGAGAAATAAATTGACTACTGCTGACATTGCGCCGATTAAACCGATTTGCAACCCGGTGGCGCCAATACGTGTGGCGTATACATTGAGAAAATTGATTGTTGATCCACTTAATACACCGAACCAACCCATATCGAGATAGAGATGTATAAAGTTGCGCTGATATTTAACAGGGATCGCGTTTTGTTGAAAAAGTCTGTTAAGCATAACGAGAGGATTATATACGATACTTCGATGCGGGACTCAAAACCAAACCATGATGATAAGTTTACGATTTTGGGTTTATGCTTTACGATTAGTGTGATGACAGATAAACCTTATTTTATAGAAAGGATGTGTGTATGAATTACCGAATGTTAGGTCGCTCTGGAGTGCTGGTTTCACCGTTGTGTTTGGGGACGATGAATTTTGGCGGGTCAACGAATGAAGCAGATTCTTTTGCCATCATGCAAAAGGCGGTTGAAGGTGGGATTAATTTTTTTGATACTGCAAATGTATATAACCAGGGTGAGAGCGAACGGATTACAGGAAAATTTTTGAAGGAAAAGAATTTGCGTGAGCAGGTTGTGCTGGCAACCAAGGTACACGGCCGCGTGGGAGATCAGCCCAACGAGGGCGGCGCAAGCCGTTACCATATTATCAAAGCCTGCGAAGATTCGCTTCAGCGTTTGCAGACCGACCACATAGATTTGTATCAGCTTCATCGTCCACCGTTGAATCATCCGCAAGATGAAACTTTGCGTGCGTTCGATGACCTGATCCGCGCCGGGAAAGTCCGTTATGTTGGTTGTTCCACGCATCCTGCGTGGCTGGTGATGGAAGCATTATCCATTAGCGAGCGTTATGGACTCAATCATTACATTAGCGAACAGCCGCCATACAATCTGCTGGATCGCCGCATTGAAAATGAACTTGTCCCGTTGTGCCAAAAATATGGATTGGCAATTTTGCCCTGGTCGCCATTGGCAATGGGTATATTGGCAGGACGTTATATCCAAACTGAAAGTTATCCTGAAGGTTCACGCGCCCAGCGCTGGGATACGAGTGCCGTGAAAGCGCGCATTACCCAAGGCGGTATTGATGTTGGCAAGGCAGTCAGTAATATGGCGCAGGAACGCGGTTTGACCGCCTCGCAATTATCTCTACTATGGACCAAGGATCAGCCTGGCATCACTGCGCCTATCGTTGGACCACGCACTCTGGCGCATTTGGAAGATGCGCTTGTTATTCTGGATAAAACACTCAACGATGCTGATCGCCCCTTGTTCGATGAACTGGTGCATCCCGGCAATGCCATATCCGATTTTCATAATTCAAACGATTGGATGAAGGCTCGTATCATTGCTTAACTATGAATACTCTTCGTAAACACTTCCTGCTTGATCCATCGGTCACATTTTTAAACCATGGCTCGTTTGGAGCGACGCCGAAGCCGGTCTTTCGTGAATATCAACGCTGGCAACGCGAATTGGAAAGACAGCCGGTCGAATTTTTAGGTCGGCGGTTTACTCAGTTGCTTGCTGAATCGCGAGCTGAGTTGGGAAAATATCTTGGAACCCATGCTGATAATCTTATCTACACTCAGAATGTAACGATCTCGCTCAATATCGTTGCCCGTTCGCTGGAGTTGGGCGCTGGTGATGAGGTGCTTACTACCGATCACGAGTATGGCGCGATTGACCGCACCTGGCGATTTCTTTCAAGCGAACGCGGTTTTAAATATATCAATCAGCCTATCACGACACCGTTGACTACTACAGAAAAATTTATCGAAGAGTTTTGGCAAAGTGTTACACCGCGCACACGAGTGATTTGTTTAAGTCACATTACTTCACCAACAGCCATTATTTTTCCAGTCAAGGAGATTATTCAACTGGCGCGTGAAAAGGGCATACTCACTGTCATTGATGGCGCCCATGTTGCAGGTCAAATTCCGTTGCATCTGGATTCGCTAGGTGCTGATTTTTATGGCGGTAATCTTCACAAATGGTTATGTGCGCCGAAGGGTGCGGGTTTCTTGTACGCACGCCCTGAGGTTCAGAATCTGCTCAAGCCTTTGATTGTTTCGTGGGGTTACGAATCAGAATCACCAAGCGGGTCCAACTTTATTGATTATAATGAATGGTGGGGTACGCGCGATCCGGCTGCGTTTTTGGCTGTTCCTGCCGCAATCGAATTTCAAAGAGAAAACGACTGGGATTCTGTGCGCGAATCCTGCCATCAACTTGTCGGCGAAGCCCAACAGCGGATCTGTGAATTAACAGGCCTTGCTCCGCTTCATTCTTCAACTGATAGTTGGTTCGGCCAAATGGCAACGGCGTCCCTGCCAGCGGATACTGATAATCTCGTTCTTAAGAATCAACTTTATGATGAATATCGAATTGAGGTTCCTTTGGTAGAGTGGAATGGGAAAAAGTTGGTTAGAATCTCGGTTCAAGGCTATAACTCCAGGCGTGATATTGATAAGCTTTGTCAGGCTTTGTTTGCGTTGTTAAAAAGATAATCGCATCTGGAAGAGTTTTTTTAAAGGAAAATATGTTCATAAAAAAACACATAGCGATACTTGCTCTATTCGCTAGTATTGTATTAACCTCATGTGCAGGCCAAGCAACGGAAGCCCCAACCATGGATGTTGACGCAATAAGAACCGCTGCGGTAGACACATTTGTTGCATCTATAAACCAGACTCAAACAGCACAGGCTTTATTGGCAACACAAACCGCCAGCCCTACGGTCACGAATTCGCCGACCGTCACAGTGACTATTGCGCCGCCGTCCACTTGGACTCCGGCTCCTATATTGCTTTTGCCCACTGTATATAAATCGCCGACAGCTATGGGCACGCAATATACACCTACCACAGACCCAGCGCTCCTGGCGGCTGGTTGTAATAACTTGCAACTTATCTATGATGTGAATATTCCTGCTGGTTCTGTTTTCAGATTTGGCGAAGCATTCACGAAAACATGGAAGGTTGCAAACATTGGCACATGTGATTGGGTCTATAATTACCGCCTAGCCTTTAGTAGTGGTGATCAAATGGGGGGCTTACCATCCAACATAGGTAAATTGATTGTTCCGGGTAAGTGGACTCAGTTATCAATAAACTTAACTGCGCCAAAGACTGCGGGCACATATACAGGCTATTGGCATTTGGCATCTCAAACAGGGACGCCTTTTGGAGCAACTCTATCTGTCTCAATCGTGGTTGGCACTCCGACTGATACGCCTGAACCACCAACTCCAACAAAAACACCAGTGCTGCCTACTACTTATCCGTAACGGATTTGTATCTGAAAGTGAGCACGATACCCTGGTGAGAGTCTAGCTTTCGTCAGGGTATTTATTTTCTTTTTATGGTATCCTAAAAGCCCGCTTATGAAACATTTACTTCGCATCCGTATATTCCTTAAGCCATACTTGTGGCAAATATCGGCAACATTAACTTCTCTGGTTGTCCTCACTGGACTGAGTCTCATCGTTCCACGCGTGATAGAGAACGTGATCGATAAGGGACTTGTGCAAGGTCAATCAAGTTCTTTGCTTCAGTCTGCTCTAATACTTCTTGGACTGGGGCTGGGCTCCGCTGTATTGAATCTGGTCAGCCGCTTTGGCTCGCAGTGGGTCGCATCGCATGTGGGCTACGACTTGCGTAACCGCATGTATGACCATATTCAGCACCTGCCGTTCACTTATCATGACCATGTCCAAAGCGGACAGTTGATTTCGCGTTGTATCGAAGACGTGCGCTCGATAGAACAATTTGCAGGCGGTTCTGTTGGGGATCTGGTGCAGTTTGTTTTGCTTACCGTAGGTGCGCTTTACATTATGATCACCGCCAATCCCTTATTGGCTGGGATCGCACTTTTGCCAATGATCCCTCTGATTCTAATGACTACCGTATTTGGGACAAAGATCGGAGCGCTGTTCTTTGCCGTGGATGCGGCTGTAGGTGACGTATCCAACCGATTGCAGGAGAATGTGGTGGGTGTGCAGGTGGTGCGTGCATTTGCACGCGAAGACTATGAGACCAAGCGTTTTACGAATGCGAACCAAGTTGTTTTCAAAGCGTGGATCTATGTAATCGATGAATGGTCAAAAATCATGCCGACGACAGGTTGGTTGACAACGATCATGATCCTGTGGTTCGGCGGGCGGATGGTGATGAACGGCACCCTAACCGTTGGTGAGATTGTGGCGTTCAACGCCTATATCTTGATGCTGGCTGATCCTGCTCAAGCGCTGACAGGACTTGTCAACGCGGGTGGTGAAGCAGCGGCGGGCG
>WNFL01161237.1_pt3 | contig 22619 bp, 15 predicted proteins | sample 5400361 | NCBI WGS metagenome assembly WNFL01 (sample SAMN13153351, study PRJNA577476) | soil metagenome | isolation source: 40 cm soil on Douglas fir-dominated hillslope | place: USA:California | collected 2013-09-17
CCTCGGCATCGTATGCGCGCAGCACGTAGTGGAGCTCGAGCGACGGCGCCTCGAACGACAGCCGGCTCGGCTGCCACTCGGCGCGGCCGTCCTTCCCGACGTCGAGGACGGCGAGCGGCGTCGCCTGCGGCGAAGCGTCGCGCGCGAAGATGCGCACCTCGGAGCGCGCGATGAAGGCGGCGTAGTTGTTGTACGCGCGGAACTGCACCGGCGACAGCGCTGTGTCGGCGCCCGCCTGCGCGGGGACCTCGATCGAGCTCGGGCTGGCCGTCACGCTGAGGCGCCGCTGCGAGCGCAGGTTGTCGAAGCCGAAGCGGATGTCGGCTTTTTCGAGGGCCACGTCGGTGCAGCGCTGCACGTCGGCCGAGCTGCGGCCCGGGTCGTCGACCGGAACGCCGTCGACCGTGATGCGCATCAGGTTGAGCCCGAGCGGGTTCTTCGTCCGGAGCTCGCGGTTGAGCGGGATTGCGTCGACGCCCGCGTAGTTGTCCAGCACCGCGAGCTCGTCGTACACGACGTCGACCTGCACGTCGGAGGTGTCGCCCTCGACGAAGCCCGAGTTCACCACGTCGTTCGAGCGCACGTAGCCGCGGCCCTCGTGCTCGACCTGTGCGTCGCTGAGTCCGAGCTCGGCGGCGACCTTCTCCATCGCGCGCTGCGCGCGCGAGGTCGAGAGACCGACGTCGTCGCCGTAGACGATGGCGGTGCGCCGGTCGAGGCGCTCGCTGCGGGTGCGGCCCACGAAGCGCAGTCGCACCTTCGCCTTGTCGCGGATCTCGTCCATCGCGACGCGCAGCCGATCGGTGTAGCCCGCGGGGATCGCGATCTGGCCGTTCTCGACCACGAGCGGCTCGAAGGCGCCCGACGGCGGATCGTAGATCTTGGTCACGACCTCGGCGCCGGCGTCGCCCGGGCAGAGCTGCGGCTCGTCGGGCAGCTGCTGCAGCGGATCGTCGTACCAGAACTCGACCTCGACCCGGCGGTTCAGCGCGCGGCCGCTGGCCGTGTCGGTCGACGCGAGCAGCTGCGTGGCGCCGCGGCCCTCGCTCGCGATCGCCGCGGTCGGCAGGTCGAGCGCATCCTTCGTCGCGAGCGCGACGCGGTAGGCCATCGCCTTCGACAGCGCGAGCGGCGTGCCGTAGATCCGCTCGGCGCGGCCGCTGAGCGCCAGGCCGTCGGTGAAGCCGACGAACTTCACGACGACGTTCTGCTTGCCGTGCAGGTTCTGCAGCGCCTGGCCTACCTGCTGGATGAACGGCTCGGGGACGTGCAGAGCCTCTTCGTCGAAGTGGAGCGGTGGCACCAGGTTCTTCACACGCGCGCGCCGCGCCTGGCCCTCCAGGTACCGCAGCTTGCAGACCTTCTCGACGCGACAGACCTTGACCTGCCTGAGCTCGGCGGGGACGACCACCTCCTGCGTCGATGTCTTGCCCTCGCTCTCGTCGTACCAGACCTCGACCTCGACCCGGCGGTTCTGCGCGCGGCCCTCCGGCGTGTCGTTGCTCGCGATCGGCGCCGTGTCGCCCGCCCACTCGAAGGACATCGCCTCGGGCGGAAGTCCGAGCGCGTTCTGGAGGAACTCCGCGACCTGGCCCGCGCGCTCGCGCGAGAGGCCCGCGTTGTCGCCGTACACCTCGGTGAGTCGCTCCGAGAGCGGCTGCGAGTCCGCGTGGCCGACCAGGTGCAGCCGCACGTTCGGCAGATCGCGCATCCCGTCGAGCACGCTGCGCAGCTTCTCGATGGTGCTGGTCGGGATGTCCGCGGCGCCCGAACCGAAGTGGATCGGCGGCACCACGTTCTTGAGCTTCACGATCTTCGCCTGCTGGCCTGTGACCTCGCGCTGCTGGAGCACGTCGCCTGACTCACTGTCGAGCGCGTGCGGATCGCGCGCCCACAGCTTGAGCGGATCGTCGACGGAGAGCTGGCGCTCGGTCGCCTCGCCGACCGGCACCTCGCTCGGCTGCTGCGCGCGCGCGAGCGGCGCGGCGAACAGCGCGAGAATCAGCGCCAGGAAGAGGCTGTGCTTCCGCAGGGCGGTCACTGGTCCGCCCCCTCTTCCTGCGCGGGCAGGTCGCCGGCGGCGGGCGGGCCGCCGCGGCGCCAGAACACTTCCGGCTCGATCGTGAGCTCGTAGCCCTCGGCCTCGCCGTCCCAGGCCTGCGTCAGCTCGTCGCGGATCACGGCCAGGCGCGCGTCGACGAGCTGTTTGTCCTCGAGGTCGGCGATGTAGGAGAGGCGCAGCGTCGACGGCGCCTTCTTCAGCTCCTCGAGGAGCCGGGCGATGCGCGGCTTCCACTGCGGGCGCATCTCGGTCGAGCCGGGCACGAACACGTCGTCCGCCACATCGAGGCCGACCACGTGGAAGATCGACGCGCCGAAGCGCAGGCGCAGCACCTTGCCGCGGCTGGCGCGCTCCACCTGCACCTGCCGCGTGGACATGCGGAAGCCGGTGGGCAGCGAGCGGTCGTCGAGCTTCGCGACGAAGTTGCTGCCGCGGCCCTCGTGCGGAACGACTGCGCAGCTGATGTGGAAGCGGCCGTAGGCGTCAGTGACCGCGGCGAGGCCGTTGAGTGTCACGACGCGCACGCCCGGGAGCCCCGTCTCGCCGAGGTCCTGTTCGCCGTTGCGATCCTTGTCGTTGAAGACCTTGCCGATGACGTCGGTGCAGTCGAAGGTCGGGTCGGGGACGACGCGCACGGTGGCGTGCGCCTCGCCCGACAGCGGCTGGCCAGTCAGCGTGCTCCGCGCGCGGGCGCGGTTCACGAACTCGCCTTCGCTGACTCCGGCGCCGACCGCGAGCAGGAGCTGCAGCGTCCGCTTGCCCGCGCTCGGGACGACCAGGTTCTTCCAGACGAGCGTGTGGCGGTCGTCGCTCGGCTCGGTCGGCACGCCGTCGATGCGCGCGGAGCCCGCCACGTAGCGGAAGCCCGCGGGGTAGCGGTCGACGATGCTGACTCCGGTGAGGTCGGGACCGAGCTTGTTGCCCAGCACGATCTCGTACGGGACGAGCGCGCCGCGAGTCACGTTCTGCTGCGGCGTGGTCTTGGTGATCGCGACGGCGCCAGTCAGCACCGGGTCGAGCGGGAGGTGGTTGTTGAAGATCTGGCTCGTGCCCGGCACGCGCGTCGAATCGAAGACGAGGTGCACGTAGTAATTCGTGCCGGCCGAGCGCCCGGGGACGGAAGGCGGCGGCGGCAGCTCGGAGACCTGCGCCTCGCAGAAGTCGAGCGTGGCGCCCACGGCGTCGGCCGCGGTGCCGGGGCAGGTGGGCACGTTCAGCGGCGGCGTCGAGGCGCCGGTGATGGGCGGAATCAGCTGCGAATAGCCGGCGGTGAAGCCCGCGCCGGGTGCGGTGATGGCAATCAGATAGGCGGCGCCGGCGGGGCAGGCCGCGTCCGAGAAGTTCAGGTCGAACTTGTAGAAGCCGTCCGCGCGGGTGAGCTGGCCCTGCTGGACCGGGTCGTCGAAGCAGCTCGCGGGCAGGTCGACCGCGCTGGCGTTCTGCAGGCGCAGGGTCACTCCGGCGATCGGCGTGCGGTCGAGCGCGCCGTACGTGACACCGTTCGGTGTCAGCGGCAGGTTGAGGTTCGGGTAGTTGCTGCCGGACGGTACGGTGATGGCGGTGATCCGCTGCGGCCCGTTCGTGAACGGCGAGTCGGCGGTGCCGAGCGAGGCCGTGCGCGGTCCGGCGTCCGGCGCGCGAAAGTGCAGCTCGTAGCGGTCGGTGGCACCGATGCTCGGCGCCACGCCCGCGAAGCCGTACGCGCCCGCGGCGTCGCTGGTGGTGGAGCGCACGACCGTGCCGTTGCGGACCAGGTCGACGATCCAGCCCGCGAGCGGGCGCTCGGTGGCGTCGAATTGCTTGTCGAAGTCCGCGTCGTGCCAGACCGTGCCGGCGAGGGCGCCGAAGCCCGGCACGGCGCCGACCGCGATCGAGACGCTCGCGCGCACCATCTGCAGCGGGTTGTTCCAGCGCGCCACGCCGGTGTTGGTGATCGCGATGCCCATCGCGAGGGTCGGGTTGATCTGCGCGCGGAAGCGCAGCGCGATCGACTGACTCGGAAGCAGCGGGCCGAACGACGTCGAGTAGTCGGCCGTGATCACGTTGCCCGCGACTGCGATGCCGGTCGTGCCGCCGTTCAGGGTCGCGGAGCCGGCGACGTAGGTGAGCGTGCCCGGCGTGTCCGCGTCGAGGTCGTCCGTGATCACCACGAAGGACGAAGGCACCGCGGAGATGTTCGTGACCCGCACGAGATACTCGAGCTGTCCGCCGGCGAGCGCCGGCCCACCGGCGACGACCGCGACCTGTTTGGTGATCGCGAGCTGCTGCGCGTTGCCGACCACGACCACCGTCGGCTCCGGACCGGTCGCGGGATCGCCGTCGCCGTCGGTCAGCAGGGTGGGCAGCTGAGTCGTTCGCACCGCGCCCTGGTTGCTGATCAGCGTTCCGGCAGCCACGCCCGTGTTGACCCGCACCTGGAACGTGATCACCGCGCTCTGGCCGACGCTGAGCGTGCCGCCGCCGGGACCCGGGAGTGGCGGCGTGAGATCGGACGAGCTGATCCCGATGCCCGCGACCAGCGGCGAGACACCGCCGTCGGGCTGACCCACGGGAAGACCGTTCAGGGTCGTCGTGTTCGCGACGTAAGTCGTGTTCGCGGGCACGGCGTCGGCGAAGACCGCGTTCGTCGCCGGGACCGCGCCCGTGTTGTAGACGGTGATCGTGTAGCGGAGCACGTCGCCCGGATCGACGATTCCCGGCGTGCCCGCGTCGGTCGCGATCGCCACCGCCTTCGGCGCGAACAGGAGCGGCAGATTCCCCACCACGTTGCGTGTCGGGTCGTCCGGGATCGGCGTGCGCGGATCGTCCGACGGCCGGTCGACCACGCCGCCGAGGGGCGCGCTGACGAAGCCCTGGTTCGAGAGGATCGTGCCGTCGGGAACGCCCGCGTTGACGACGACGTCGAAGACGATCGTCGCCACGTTCGCGGTCGTCGCACTCGCGTCCGCGCGCATCGCGCCCGGCGTCACGTCTTCGGGCGCCGGCGCGTGGAGCAGGATGCCGGGCTCGATCGGCGAGGTGCCGCCGGGTCCGTCGGGCACCGGCGCGCCGTTCAGCCGCGTGCTGCCCGCGACGTAGTGAGTGTTCACGGGGACGGCGTCGCGCAGCAATGTGTCGGTCGCGTTCGCGCCGCCGACGTTCTTGACGGTGAGCGTGTAGCGGAGTGTGTCGCCGGACAGAAGGATCGCGGGATTGCCCGTCAGATCGGTCGAGATCTTCTGGATCCGGAAGGCCGGGGCCGACTGAATTGTGACTCGCGTCGGGTCCTCGTCGCCGGACACGAACGGATTCGCCGGGCCGTTCACGTTCGGGTCGTCGCTCACGGCGAACGGCGTGCCGGCGATCCGCAGCGCCGACTGGTTCGTCGCGACTCGCCCGTTCGCGATGACCGGGGCGAGGGTGATCTCGAACTCGATCACCACCTCACTCGCCGCGGGGACGGAGATGTTCCGGACGTCGACGAGGCCGGTGCCCTTGGCGCCGCCGGTGGCGTTGGTGTTACTCCCGTCCGCACCAGCGGGCACGCTGACGAGCGCGAGCGTGCCCGGCGCGAACACGGGCGGGGTGTTCAGGCGGTCGAGCTCGTCGCTGAACGACAGGTTTTCGAGCGCCGTCGCGCTCCGGTTCGCGATGCGGATGTGGTAGCGGAGGCGGTCACCGGGCGCGGCGGCGTTCGCGCCGCCCGTAACGTCCATCACCGTCTTCTCGAACAGGTAGTCGCGCAGGTTCACGGTGACGGTGTGAGCGTCCTGGTGATCGAGCGTGCCCACGGTGCCGTCGGTCAGCGTTCGGTTGTAAGTCAGACGGTCCGGATTGGTGCTCTCGTCGTCGAACCATTGCGTCGCTCCGGCGACGTTGGTCAGCGTGGCGCCGTTCTGGCTGTCGGCGTCGACCTGGGCCCGATAGGTGATGATCAAGCGTTGGTTCGTGTCGATCGCCGTTGCAGGGGTGAGCATCGCGAGGCTGAGCTCACAGGTCGGCGCGCCGGCCCAGGAGAGCGTGAAGTCGGTTCCCGCAACCAGCGGGCCCTTGCCGGAGACGGGAGTGACTCCGTCGGCCGCAAAGACCTGCGCGCTCAGCACCTGCGGGGTGGAATCGCACATGCCGCCCGTCGCGCCGTCGGGCAGCACGTCACGGATGGTCGTGTTCCAGGCGTCGTTGGGTCCGGTGTTCCGGACGTCGAGGGCGAAGTTGCCGGACTGTCCGACCGTCATCGTCGCCGGGCCTGACTTCGTGACTTCAAGCACCGGCGGGACCAACACGAACTTCCCGTCCAGCTTCGCGGTGTTCACCACGCCGCCTTCTCGCGTGATGAACTCGGACACCGGATTGCCGTTGGCGTCGAGGAAGGTCATCGACATCGTGTAGGTCTTTCCGCCGACGGTGAACGTCGTGGGATCGGGCACGTCGAAGAACGTCACACGGTCGGTGCACCCTTCTCCGGGCGGCGTCGGATAGGGACAGGGCACCTGGTTGTTCGGGGTCTCCTCGTGGTGGAACGTGAAGTTGAAGGTCAGAGGACCGGTCTGGACGCCATCCACCTTGAAGTCGATGACGATGTCGAGCTGGACGGACGTCAGGGAAGGATCGGAGACCGCGAAGTTCCTGTGCGAGAACGTCGCGACCGGAAACTTCAGAGGGTCCGGGATCGTGATGGTGATGTCGTAGCCGCTTTGCGGCGTGCCGGAGGTCGTGCCCCAGCTGATGCTCGACGTCGGTACCCCGTTGGTGATGACGGGGTCACCCGGCTGGACTCCGGGGACGTTGTCCGTCGCGTCATGCCAGTTTGCGACCGCGGACGTGAACGTGACCTGAGACTGAGCCGCCGCGCGCGCGGCGACGAACAGCAGCGCGAACGCGAGCAGCAGGCTGCTCGTGCGTCGGCTGTGAATGCGCTGCAGTGTGTGGCCCCGTGAAGTCAGAGTCTCGCCCCATCTCTCCACCATCGGGGGCGATCGCAAAATCAAAAGCGGGGCCGCTGGCGTCCGAACGTTCGGATCGGACTCGATTCCGGCGGTCCCGCTGTCGTTGGGCCCGAGGGCCCTTTAGACCGGTGACTTTGCGTCGCCACCTTTCGGTGGTTTTGCCTTTGTCAAAATCGTTTCGAGCTTTCGCTCAGTGTCTCGGGATAGTCCTCGCGTTCAGTTTCACGATGCGGGCAGGAAATCGATCGGGTACAGGATGGTGACCGCGGCGATCCCCTCCTTGGCTCCGAAGTCGAACGTCTTCACGCGCCCCACCACGTCGGCCGCGAGCTGCGGCGCCCGCATGTCGGTGCCATGGAGCACGCACATGGACACGCGCCCGTCGGGCTCGATCGTGAGCCGCAGGATCATCTGGCCGCGCAGGCTCGAGTCGTTGCGGAGCTCGCGGTTGTACAGGCGGTAGAGCTCCGCCTTGTGGCGGTCGAAGACGATCTGGATTTCCTCGTCGGTGCGGCCGGGCGGCAGCCCGTCGCCAGCTGCGGGTCGCCCCGGGCCGCCCGCGCCGCCCACGCCGATCGAGCTGACCGCGCGCGCGACCTGGACGCCGTCGAGCGCCTGGCCGCCGTTGCCGCCGATGCCGCGGCTCAGCGCGGACAGGTTCACGCCGCCGCTCGACCCAGGCGCGCGGGTGGTCACGAGCGAGCGCTCCGGCGGCCCGCTCGCACCCTCGCCCGCGTGGTCGATGCGCGCCTGCGAGCCGAGCCGCGCGACGGGCTTGTCGCTGGTGAGGCCCGCGAGCTGCTCGCGGAACGCGAGGATCCCCTTGGGCGCGGCCTGCGCCTCCTCGGTCGCCTCCTTCGGCTTCGGCGCCTTCGCGGCCGGTGTCTCCGGCTTCTCGACGAGCTCCTTCTTCGGCTGCAGTTTCGGCTCCGCCTGCGCGACGGGCGGAGGCGTGCGCGGCTTCGGAGGGATCAAGTAAGTCAGGCGCTGCGGCTCGATCGGCTTCGCGGCCAGGTCGGGCAGCGGCAGCACGACCAGCGCGGCCAGCAGGCTGAGCGCGAGCGCGACACCGAGCGACGACCCGAGTGACTTCCGAAAGCGCCGGTCGTCCTCGCCGCCGCGCGTCCAGGGCAGGCGCGGCACGTAGGCGGGGAAGCCCTCGACCTCGCGCTCGGGGACCCACTCCTCGGCGCGCCGCGCCGCCTGCTCCTGAGCCTCGAGTATGTCGTCCTCGACGAACCAGGTGGAGCGCTCTTGGTCATCGATCTCGCCGAGCAGCGCGTCGCGGCGGTCATCGATCTCGCCGAGCTGCTTCTCGAAGCCCTCCATGCGGCCGCGGACCTCGCGGATCTGCTGGGCCGCCTCGGCGTCGGCGCGGCCGCCCCAGAACAGTCGGTTGCCGCCGAGCTCGGCAAGCGCCTCGAGCGCACCGCACGCCTCGTGCAGGAGCTTGTGCTTCTGGCGTTCGCCGGCGAGCGCGTCGAGCTCGCGGTCGACGCCGCGCAGCTTCGCGACGAGCCCGTCCAGCTTCTCGCGCTCCAGCCCGAGCTGCTCACGAAGGATCTGTTCGTCGAGAGGACTGACTGTTTCCACGCGCACCTTCAGCTCTTGGGCGGGCCGGACGAGCCGTCCTTCTCGACCACCGCGAGCGAGATGTGGCCGAAGCCCTCGCTGGTGCAGGTCGACATGACCTTTCGCACCACGTCGTACGTCAGTGACTTGTCGGCGATCACGGTGATCTCGCGCTGCGCGAGGCCGTCCGCGGTGTCGTTCGTCCACAGCATCGGGCGCCGCAGCACCGCGGTGAGCGGATCGATGAACGGCGTCTTCGCGGCGCGGATCTCGTCCATGCTCGCGATCGGCTCGCCCTGCACGAGGAGCTGGTCCTTCGTGATCATCACGACGACCGAGTCCCGCGGCTTCTGCTCGGCGATCGACTGCGGGATCTCCACGCCCTTGCTGGTCTGGATCGCCTCGACGTCTGCCGAGTAGACGAGCAGGAACGACACCATGACCGACATGATGTCGATCAGCGGGATCAGGTTGAGCTCGACCTCCTCGCGGCGGCGCTGGTGCTGGGCCGCGTGGCGGGTTCGTTTCGACAGACTCATGGCGATTCTCCTTACGGCGCGTCGCCGACGGCGATGTCCGAGAACAGCGCGACGCGCACGGGCCTCGCGTCGGCGACCTGGTGGACCTCGCTCGCAGGCGCCGCCTCCTCGGGCGGCAGCTCCGTCGTGCGGATCGCGTCCATCACCTGGATCAAGTGGTCGTACGCGATGTCGGGCTCGAGCAGCACCGAAGCGGCGTTGGCCTCGGGGTGGTCCTGCTTCAGCGCCGTCGCGAGGCGGGTCAGCGTGGCGAGGTCGTAGTCGCCGTTCACGCTGGGGACCGTGGCGATGAGCTGAGTCCCGTTCGTGAGCTCGAGCCCCTGCTTGCGGACGATCACCTCGAGCCGGAACACGGGCGCGGACGCGCCGGTGCTCTGCGAGCTCGGGAGGTCGAGCTCGAGGATGGTGATCCGCGAGAAGACCGCGGTCATCAGCAGGAACGTGACCAACACCGAGAAGATGTCGATCATCGGCACGAGCAGGAGCTCGGCCGGCTTGAGTATTCGACGTCTGCGCGCTCTGCGCATGGCGTGCTCCTCAGCCGCCCGCCGCGGGCGCCGTCGTGAGCGCGCCGCGCCGGCCGTGCGCGACCTGCCGCTCGGTGGCGACGTTCAGGAACTTCACGAACGCCATCTCGAGGCTCGAGAGCAGCTCGCTCGTCTTCGTCTGCAGGAACGCGTGCGCGAGCAGGATCGGCACCGCGGTCATCAGGCCGAACGCGGTGCAGTTCATCGCCTCCGAGATGCTCGCCGCCAGCAGGTTCGCTTTGTCCGCCGGATTCACCGTCGCGACCGCGCCGAAGGCGTGGATCAGACCGCTGACCGTGCCCAGCAGGCCGAGCAGGGTCGCCAGGTTCGCGAAGGTGGCCAGGTAGTGCGTGCGCTTCTCGAGCTGCGGCGTGATGTCGACCATGCTCTCGTCCATCGCGATCTCGATGTCCTCGCGCCGTCGCACCGCGCCCTGGCGGGCGAGGCCGATGGCCAGCAGCCGCGACATCGCCGAGTCGTCCTTGCTCGTCAGCTCGCGCGCCTTCTCGAAGTCGCCCTCGACGAGCAGCGGCTGGACCTGCTTCCAGACGTTCCGGTTCTTCGCCTCCACGAGCGTGAGCGTCAGGTAGCGCTCGATCGCGATGGCGGCGCCGACGGCGGCGACCGCCAGGATCGGGACCATGAACACACCGCCGGACTGAAAGAACCGTATGATGGTGTAGATGACTTCCATGTCGAACCTCCGTGTCTCCGCCGAGCTACTGCTGGCCGGAGCTTCCCCCGTTTTGTGACTCCGCAATGATTCCGTAGTAGTCGAGTTCTCTCGCGAAGACGTCGCGGTCGACGGGCTTCGCGCCGTCCTCGAGGGACGTCCCCACGCCGAGCGCGTCGCCGAGGCCCGAGCTCTTCCAGGGAACGATCACGAGCGACTTGGGCGCGTCATCGTTGCCGACGATCGATATGCCCGAGAGCACCTTGTCGCCGCCCTTCGGCGCGGTCTTCGCGTCCTTGACCGTCTTTGTGTCCTTCGAGCCCTTCGGCTCGTCGGCTCGCGCGCCGCCGGCCGCGAGGAGCAAGGCCATGCAGGTGATGAGTGTGCGGACCATGGGTCCTCCTACTTGCCGATCCGCTGGTGCAGATCGGCGATCCACGCGCTGGCGGCCTCGTCGTCGGGGACCGCCTTCGCGTACAGCTCGTAGTTCTCGAGCGCGCAGCCCGGGTCGTTCAGGTACACGTCGCAGAGGATCGCGAGGTTGCGGCGCGCGAAGTGGAACTCGGGGTGGAGCTCGAGCGCCTTCGCGTAGCTCTTGCGCGCGTCTTCGAAGCGGCCGGACTTGCGGTAGATGATCCCCAGCTCGTTGTACACCACGGGGTGTCGGGGGCTGAGCGCGAGCGCTCGTTTCAGACTGGCCTCGGCGTGCTCCAGGTCGCCCGCCTGCTCGTAGGCCATGGCGAGGTCGACGTGGGCCGCGGTGAGCTGCGGCGCCGCCTCGGTCACTTTCAAAAGGAGAGCGATGCCGCCGGCGGTGTCCTGCTGCTCGAGCCGCTGCACGGCGCTCTCGAAGTCGGCGCGCACGTCGGCTGCGACGTTCACCGACTCGGTGATCACGAAGCCCGTCTCGGTGCGGACTTCGGTCTGCGTCGGGCGATTCCCCGAGCTGGCGCACGCGCCGAGCGCGAGCGCAGCGAGCGCGAGCGAGATGTCACGGAGCATGCGCATCGCTCGCTCCCTTCGTCTCTTCGTCCAGCGCGCTCGGATCCGGCGCGGCTGGGACTGGCTCGGCCGGCGCCGTCTCGCGAGTCGGCGCGGGCGCCGGCGCCGCGATCGTCCGCGCCTGCGGCGCCTCGTACGCGTAGCGATCGAGCGACGCGAGCCAGCCGGTCCGCACCTCGAACTTCGCGTAGCGGTCGGGCTGCAGCACGGCGAGCCGCGCGAGGCTTCTCTCGATCCACGGGTCGTAGATCCCGCTCGCCATGAGCTCGACGTTCTTCTCGTGTATCTCGAGCGCCCGCTGCTGGAAGGGGCGCGCCTCGGTTGCGAGCGCCTTCGCGTACTCCTCGAGCTCGGCGGGGCCGATGCCCGCCGGGCGCTCCGAGTCTCCGCCATGTAGAAGGTGGCGGCAGCGGTCACCCTCGCGACCTCGTAGTCGACCAGCCCGCCGTAGGCTTCGAGCGCGGCGTCCATGCGCCGCTTCTTCTCCTTCAGGTTCTTCTCGAACGGCTGGACGAGCTTCACCTCGTCGAAGCGGCGCCAGTATTCGTCGGTCAGCACCAGCGCGGACTGCGCGGCGAGGAAACGGATCCGCGCCGTGCGGCCGGCGCCAGCGGCACGGTCGAGCTTCACGATCTCGCGGAGCTCGCCGCGGTAGCTCTTGTCGTCGCCCTTTTTCTTGTGAATCCCCGCGATCTTGAAGCGCGTCTCCACGGCCGTCTCGAGCGGCTCGGGGAACTGACTCACATAGTCGAGATATACGGTGAGTGCGCGGTCGGTGACCTTCGCGCTCTCGTACAGGTCGCCGGCGACCAGCAGCGCCTCGCGGCGGGCGCAGCGACGCGCACGTACTCGTCGGCGGCGCGCGCCGGGTTGCCCTCCTGCTTGTACACGAACGCGAGCTGCTTCGTGGCGTCGCCGTGGAGCTCGTGCTCCGGGTGTTCCTTCTGGAACGACTCCAGCACCCGGGCGGCGCCCGTCCAATCCGACAGGTGGATCAGCGCGGCGCTCGCGTCGTACTCGGCGAGCGGGCGGATCTTCGAGGTGGGCGCGGCCTGGGCGACGCGCAGGAAGCTGTCGGCGGCCGCGCGGAAGTTCCCGGCCGCGTTCGCCTGCTCGCCCTGCTTGTAGATCGACGCCGCGAGATCGTCGACCACGGCCTGGCGCTTGGGGTCGTCGGCCGACGTCAGCTCGAGCACGCGCCCGTAGGCCTGCTCGGCCTGCGCGTAGTCGGCGGTATCGAGCGACGCGTTGGCGACGACGCCCCAGGCGTTGCGGCGGATCTCGAGCTCCGCCTGTGGATAGCCGTCGATCAGCTTGCGCGCGGTGGCGATCGCCGCCGCGTAGTCCTTCATGTCGTACAGATCGCCGACCGCGGCGCCCAGCACCTTGGCTGCGTGCTCGTGCGCGGGGAAGCGCGCCACGAACTTGAGCGTGCTGTCGACGGCCTGGCGCCGGATCGCCGCCTGCTCGTCGCCGCTCGCGCGCTTCTGGTTCTCGCGGTGCGCGTAGATCGCGGCGTAGCCCGCGGCCGCGGCCTGGGCATGCTCGGGATACTCGTACGCCGTGCGCTCGTACTCGCGCGCGGCCTCGCCGAAGTCCTGGTGCTCGAGCAGGAGGTCGGCGAGGCGGTGGTTGATCGCCGGCGTTCCCTCGTCGGCGGGAAACGACGCGAGATAGGCGCGGTACCAGCGCGCCGCCTCGTCGAAGCTCGCCGGCTTGTCGTCCTTCTGCTCCGCGTTCTGGTAGAGCGCGTGGTAGTAGCCGGCCAGGTCCTGCAAGTTTCTCTTCAGGTAGGCGAGAACCTCGGGCGACTCCTTCACGTCGAAGTGGCGCCAGTACTCGGACTGCAGGCCGTAGGTCGCCGCGAAGGCCTTCTTCGACTCGAGCACGAGCTTCGGGAAGTTGCCCGCCTCGTAGATCTCGACCACGCGCATGCTGAAGCGCGGCGAAGAGCGGTGCAGCGCGTGCAGCGCGACGAACGCGTCGTAGGTCTTCGCCGCGTCCTGGTAGCGCCGCTTGTCGAAGTAGAACTCCGCCAGGTGCGCGTAGAGACGGTCCTCGTAGTCGCGCGCGCCGTGCTCCGCGAAATACTTCTGCACGACCTCGGGACCGCCGAGGTTCGAGAAGCAGAGGCTGATGACGCGGTACGTGTCCGCGATCCGGCGCTCCTCGTCCTCGTCTTTCGCGTGGTCGAGGTCGTGGCCGCTCGCGACCGCCCAGTCGAGGAGCGCAATGAACTCGCCGAGCGCCTCGTCCTGCAGGTCCTGCTTGTAGAAGGTCCAGCCGAGCTTGTAGAGCGCGAGCGGGTAGTACTCCGTGCCCGCGCCGATGCGCTGGATCGCCGAATAGGCGTCCTCGGCCTTCATGAACTTCTTGCGCGTGAAGTAGTACTCGCCGCGGCGGAACTGGACCTCGTCGATGTGGCGCGAGTCGGGGTACTGGTCGGTCAGCCGCTCCATCACGGCGACCGCCTCGTCGACCCGTCCGACCTCGTCGAGCGCGCGCGCCTTCTGGTACAGGACTGAGTCGGCGTGCGGGTAGTGCGGGTAGGTGGCGAGAATCTGGTCGTAGAGCTTGATCGCCTCGAGTGGGCCGGACGGAGGCGCCGACTGGCCATCGGGCAGCTCGAGCGGCGCGCTCTTGGCATTCGGCTTCGCGCGCGCGGCGCCGGCGGCACGGCGCTCGAAGTCGGCGTCGGACTCGGCGCTTTTCGCAGGTGCACTCTCGCGCGCCTTCTCATGCGCGGGCGCGGCGCGCGCGGCCGTCTCGGGAGCCGGAAGCGCGCCGCCCTTGGCACCGCCGAGGATTCCGTACTCCTTCTCGAGCTTCAGGTCCGCGAGGCGCCGCATCGCCTCGGGAGTCAGCGCCGATTCCGGCGCTTCGTCGAGGAACTTGCGGTAGCCGACCATCGCCTGGTCGATGCTGTTCTCGACCTGCACCGTCCGGATTGCTCGCGCAGGCGACGGCGAGCGCTGGTGCGAGGAGCAGGAGAAGTGTGCGGAGGCGACGGTGCATCGCGTTCCACCTCTCAATTCGCCTGCGCCTTGGTGGCGCGGTCGTAGCTGTCGGCGAACGCGAAGCGGGCCTGGTTGAGCTGCACCGCGAGGCGCTCGCGGCGCACCTTGAGCTCGTTCGTGGCCACGGCCTCGAGCATCTCGCCCTGGCGCTTCATCAGGTCGGTGAGACGGACGAGCGACCCGGCAGTGCGCCCGCGCAGCCCGGTGATCTTGCGGTCGTAGCCGGTGTAGCTCTGCGTGGCGGCCTGGCGCGTGCGCACGAATGAGTCGTAGCGCGCCGTCATCGCGTCGATGTCGCGGTTCAGCGCGGCGAGGTCGTTGTATGTCTTGGTGAGCCGCGCGTGGTACTGCGTCTCGAGGTTCCAGGTCAGCGCGCCCTTGACTCGCTCGAGCCGCAGCGATGCGTCCGCGCGCTCGCCGTCGCCCGCTTTGCGCAGCGCGGATTCCAGCCGAGCGATTCGCGCCGACGCCTGCAGCTCGTCTGACGTCGCCAGGTAGTCCGGCCGCGGCGCAATCAGCATGTGCTGGACCAGCTGGTTCAAGTGGTCGCGCTGCTCGACGCGCAGCCGGATCTGCGAGTCGAGCTTGCGGAACTGCGAGTCGATCCCCGGCAGGAGCGGCGCGTAGTACGCGTGGCGGCGCTGAATGATGTCGTCGAAGGCGTCGAGGCTGCGCTGCCACGCGACCAGCTTCTTGCGCATGTCCTCGAGGTCCAGGTAGTTCTGCAGACCGGTCTGGAACTCGTGCGACGCCATCAGCGACGTCAGGTAGAAGGTCTCGGGCGCGTCGGGCAGGCGGCGCAGGCGCACAACCCAGTCCTTGTCCTGACGGATCTCTTCGCGCACGAGGTCTTTCAGGAACTCGCCGTCGCGGATGCTCGCGAGCGAGGCGTCGAGCTTGTGCAGCTCGCCCTCGAAGCTCTGCGCCGCGTTCCGATAGAGGACGGCCGCGCGTCCGTGCACGCCGAGCTTGCTGTAGGCGTAGGGCAGCGCGAGCAGCGCTTCCTGGACGGCGGCCTGCGTCGGCTCGCGCCGGGCGAGGATGCCCCACGGGACGAGCGCGCGATCGAACTTCTCGGCGCTCGCGTCCGCCCAACCCGCGCGCAGCAGCGCCTCGTTCGAGAACGGGCCCTCGAGGCGGACACGGCCCAGGGAGCGCGCCGAGTCGTCGAACGCCTGCGCCTCGAAGAGCAGCGTGCCGAGAATCAGGTTCGACTTGTCGACGATGGCGAGTGTCTCTGCGTCGCCGCCCTTCAGCGTTCCGGCGCGGTCGAGCTGCAGGACGGCTTCCTTCTTCTCGCCCTCCTCGAGGAGCGCGATCCCGAGGTTGTACTGCGAGAAGCCGCGCAGACCGTCCGAGCCCTGCAGTCGCTTCAACACTTCAGCGGCGTCCGCCGGCCGGCTGAGCGCCAGATAGACGTTCGCGCGCAGGAACTCGACGTCGTCGCGGATCTCCTCCGGGATCTCGCCGTGGATCTTCTCGAGCGTCTCGAGGGCGTCGTCGGGCTGGCCCTTCTGAAAGTGGATCCGCGCCAGGCGATAGGCGGCCTCGTTGCGCACGGCGTCGCCGACGTCTGCCTCGAGCACCGCCTTGATCGCGCGGCCGGCGCGGTGGTGCATGCGGTAGCGGAGCTCGAAGTCGCCGACGTCGAACTCGGCGTTCTTGATGTGGTACTGGAGCGAGTCGCGCTCGGGCTCATCGACGCGGTAGTGCTGCGCGACCTCCGCGTCGAGGCGCTCGAGCGCCTCGAACCACTGCTCCTGGTAGGCGTAGTAGAGCGCCTCTCCGAAGTACAGGTCCTTCAGATCCCCGCCCGCGACCGCGCGCCCGGGCAGGAGCGCCGCCAGGGCCAGCGCGATCGCGTTTCGGCGCAGCGCCGCCACGAGCTACCAGCCCCCGATCTCGATGCTCGGCTCGCCGGAGCCGGCCAGCGTGACACCGACGAGTTTGGGTCCGACGTCCTTGCTGAAGGGGAAGCTCTGCGTGACCGCGTAGTCCTTGCCCCCGGAGAGCTTGCCGGCCACTGACACGTCCAGCCGATGCTCGCCGGTGCGGGTGTTGCCGGTGTACATCCGCTGCACGCCGCCCTTCTTGAGGGCTTCCAGCTCCTTGAAGCTGTACACGTGCCGCGCGACGGGCTGGCCGTCGATCTGGATCTGCACCGAGTCGAGGCGGAAGGCGGTCGCCTTGTCCATCGAGACGAACACCGCGACCTGTGTGTTCGAGGGATACAGCAGCTTCTCTTCGAGCTGGTCGAGCTCCGCCGCGATGCCGAGCACGTCCGACTTCACTTCCTGCACTTGCTCGTCCAGGCTCTGCATCTGTGCCTTCGAGACGGCTTGTGCACGCGCCGCGGAAGCGCCGCCGCAGATCGCCAGCGCGACGAGCGCAACTCTCGCGGCCCCGCTGATGCCACGGCCCTGTCTCATACCGCGCGTTTCGGCGCGGTGTGACGCGGTCTCCGTGCGGCGTGTCACCTCACTCGGAGGCAAGTCGCGTGCGAGTGTCTGGCCGAAGTCCAAGCGTCCGAGCCGTATGAGAGTGAGTCCTGCGCGCGGAGTGCACATCGGGACACGCGAAGCAACCGCAGCGCGCGCGCAGGCCGCGCGCGACTTCAACCGGTGGTCCGGGGCACCCCGACCGGCCAGTCGAAGAAGCGCACCGCGAGCGGGTTCACGAACAGGTGGCGCAGGGGAGAATCGAACTCCCGACACGCGGACTTTCAGAGGATCCGGAGCCGAGTGCTGAGCGTACTTGCGCGAGTTCGCTTGCGCCCGGGAAGCAGACTGAGGCGCCCCGCGGCATCCGATCACGGCCCCTCGGCGGCCCCCTCATCTCCGGGGCCACACGCGAAGTTGACGTCGGGCCAAAGGAGGGAAGTGACTCATGTGCAGTTTTTCGCCATGACACGGGCGGATTCAATGCTCGCGACAGCCGGACCGATTTCGAGTCATGGCAAACCGGGCAGATCCGAGGTCGGGGTCCAATCCCGTGCCCGCCATCAAGGGCAGCGTGCTGCGTCCGATCGTCGAGCACGCTCGTGAAGTGTGTCGGAAGAGGTCGATCCCCGTCGCCGAGCTCGAGCGAAGGCTCGGAGCGGGAGCGCATCTGTTCCGCGCGGAGATCCGCGCAACTGACTGGTACCCAGTCAGCTTCTACGGGCCGTTGCGTCAGTTCCTGCGTGAGGTCGAAGGCGGCGGTAGGGACCGCTATACGATCGACTCGGCGATCGAAGGCGCGCGCAAGCTGATCGCGAGCGGGATCTACCCGCAGCTCGAATTTCTCAAGCAGCCGAAGCCACTTATCGACCGCAACGCGGACCCCAAGGCGCGGCGCGAGCTATTCGTGTCACAGCTCGAACGAGTCAGCACGATTCACAATGCGCTGTTCAACTTCTCCCGCGTCGACGTGCGGGACGACCCAGAGCACGAAGATCGCGTGCAGCTCGAGTTCCTCGACCGCGGCGTGATGCCATACGACGGCCGGCTGGCCGTGCTGGGCTACTGGCTCGAGATGAGCGCTCACCTGAGCCCAAGCCGCCGCGGCAATTTGTGGACCAAGATCGACGCGCCGGATCACTATGTCCTACGGATGACCCGAGACATCGCAGAGCTGTGAGTCACTCGAGCCGCTCGCAGTGAGTCCGAGCTGCCCCGCGCCAGCGTCGGCTGCGCGCTCAGCCGCGCACGAACCGGGATGCGGCCCGAGGAAATGACCTGCGCCGTGCCGGGCAACGGGTTCGAGCGCTTCGTTCGAACGCGTGAAGGCCGCCCTTACGTTGGATCGGGCGATGGCGCGTCACGCGGTCGCCTACGCAAGTGCGCGGCACGTCGAGCGTTCCTGGTGGCGCAGGGCGGAATCGAACCGCCGACACGCGGATTTTCAGTCCGCTGCTCTACCAACTGAGCTACCGCGCCATGGACGAAGTGCGCCGGGCGGGGCCGGCGCGGGCGCGCAGTATGGCGCAGGGCGGGGCGGTCGTCACGCGCCGGGGGCGCGGCTCGGGTAGATGCGGAACGGGTCGGGTTGGAGCTGGTCGTCCCACTCGCCAGGGGCCTCGGAAGACGGCGCCGGCACCAGGTGCAAGCGCAGCCCGCCGAGGCGCAGAGCGTGCTCGCCGATCGCTCGCGCCGAGAGGGGGGATTCCGACGCGGGCACGGCCGAACCCGGGTTTGGGCCCGGGTGTTCGAGTCGAGCGGGCAGGAGGGGACTGCCGCTGGGCAAGAACCAGGCGGCCGCTGATCGGATCGAGCACGTCATGCTGGTTCAGACGCCGGCGCACTGCGCGCGATACTGACGGCCACGTGAGATACGACTCACTCAGCGCGCCGCGGGCTCGATCCGCACCGATTCGACCACCACGTTCTCGAGGGGTCGGTCCTTCGCGTCGCGTGGGGCGTTCGAGATATGGTCGACGACGTCCTGTCCCGAGAGCACGCGACCGAACACGCTGTACTGGCCGTCGAGCTTCGGGCGCCATGACTCCGAGCCCGTCGTCATGAGGAAGAACTGACTCCCGGCGGTGTTGGCGTCCGACCGGCGCGCCATCGAGAGCACGCCGGGGAGGTGCGGTGTGCTGCTGAACTCGGGCGCGATGAAATAGCCGGGATCGCCGAAGCCGTCGTTCTTCGGGTCGGCGTCCTTCGAGTTGGGATCGCCGCCCTGAATCATGAACTTCGGAATCACGCGGTGAAACGTGGTGCCGTCGTAGAAGCGTGCGTTCGCGAGTGAGATGAAGTTCGCGACGTGGCGCGGCGCGAGCTTGTCGAGCAGCTCGATGCGAATCTCGCCGAAGCCGCGCACCTGGAGCACCGCGACCGGGCCCGCGGGCTGCGCGCGACACGCGCCGAGCGCGAGCAACATCACTAACGCGAGGCGCGCGATCGCCATGGTCGCGCACGCTAGCACGCGCCGTGATACGGTCGGAAGGGATGCGCCCAATGCCGTCGAGACTCTGGTTCTGCTTCGTCGTCTGCTTGTTTTCCGCGCAGCTCGCGCGCGCCGAGAGCCCGGGTCCGGCGTGGGGCGAGCGCGGCATGGTGGTGACTTCGGTCGGGCCGGCGGCGGACGCGGGCCGCGAGATCCTCGGGCGCGGCGGGAACGCGGTGGATGCGGCGATCGCGACGGCGTTCGCGGCGGGGGTCGCACACCAGTACAGCTCCGGCCTCGGCGGGGGCGCGTTCGTCGTGGTGTACATGGCGGAGGCGAGCGAGGCCGCGGCGCTCGACGCGCGCGAGACGGCGCCGGCGAGCGCGAACACGGCGAACTACCTCGGTCTCGACGGCAAGGCGATCCCGGACGCGTCGCGCATCGGGCCGCGCGCGATCGCGGTGCCGTCGCTCGTGCAGGGGCTCTGGGAATTGCACCAGCGCTACGGGTCGCTCGAGTGGAAAGAGCTCGTGAAGCCCGCGATCCGCCTGTGCCGCGACGGCATCGAGATCGGGCCCGCGCATCGCCGTATGCTGCAGATGATCGCGCCCAAGCTCGCGAACTTCCCCGAGACCGCGCGCATCCAGCTCGACAAGGGACAGATCCCCGCGCTCGGCTGGCGGCTGAAGCAGCCCGAGCTCGCGAAGACGCTCGAAGAGGTGGGCGCGCGCGGCGGCGGCGCGCTCGCGTACGGGCCCATGGCGCGCAAGATCGCCGACGCGAGCGGCGGCGCGCTCACCGTCGACGATCTCGCGAACTACCACCCGGTCTGGCGCGCGCCGGTGCGCGGTCAGTACCGCGGCCTCGAGGTCGTGTCGATGCCGCCGCCGAGCTCCGGCGGCGTGCTCCTGCTCGAGATGCTGAACGCGCTCGAGCCGTACGACCTGGCCGGGCTCGGGCTGAACTCGAGCGAGGAGATCAACCTGGTCGCGGGCGCGATGAAGCTCGCGTTCTCGGACCGCGCGGTGTATCTCGGCGATCCCGACTACTGGACCGTGCCGACCGAGAAGCTGATCTCGAAGGAGTACGGCGCCGAGCTCAGCGCGCAGCTGAAGCCGCCGCCGTTCTGGCAGCGCGCGCCCTGGAATTGGGGCAAGCCCGCGATCCCGCGGGCGCGCGCGCCGCTGGTCGCGCCGCCGACCGACGCGGGCACGACGCAGATCTCGGTCGTCGACGGCCAGGGCAACGCCGTGTCACTCACGCAGACCGTGAACACGCTCTTCGGGTCACTGATCACCGTGCCCGGGACGGGCATCGTGCTGAACAACGAGATGGACGACTTCTCGATCTCGCCCACGGCGCCCAACGCCTGGAACGCCCTCGGCAGCGCCGCGAACGCGATCCGCCCGGGCAAGCGCCCGCTGTCGAGCATGACGCCGACGATCGTGCTCGAGAACGGCCAGGTGCGCTACGTCGTCGGCAGCCCGATGGGTACCCTGATCATCACCGCGGTGCTGCAGGCCCTGATCGACTCAGTCGACTTCAAGCTCGACCCGCTGCGCGCGGTGAGCGCGCCGCGCTTCCACCACCAGTGGATGCCCGATCAGCTCATGGTCGAGCCGGGTCACCCCAAGGACGTGCTCGACAAGCTGCGCGAGTGGGGCCACGACGTGCAGCCCAGCCCGTACCCGATGGGGGCCGTCCAGCTGATCGCGCGCGATCCGGCCTCCGGCACCTGGCTCGGCGCGACGGACCCTCGCCGCGACGGCGCCGCCCTGGGTTACTGACTCACTTGATGATGGCCACGACCGGCGCGTCCAGGCGAATCACTCGCTTCGCGACCCTCTGGACGTCGTCCGCGCTGACGGCAGAGATGCGGCTTGCGTAGTCGAGGTGGTGCGTGGCGCCCAGGCCGTAGAGCTCGTCGAGCGAGAGCAGCATCGCCTGCGAGCCGTAGCGCTGCAGCGACACGGCCTGCGACCCGATCAGGTAGCCCTTGGCGCGCGAGAGCTCTTCTTCGCTCACCGGCTCGTTCACGATCTTCAGCAGCTGGCCGCGAATTCCGGCGAGTGACTCGTCGAGCTTGTCGGGCGCGCCAGCCATGTACACCGCGAACGTGCCGGGATCGATGCCCTCCATCTCGAACGCAGTCACCGAGTAGGCCAGGCTCTGGCGGTCGCGCAGCTCGACGAAGAGCCGCCCGCCCTGTCCGCCGAGCACCTGCGTCAGCACGTCGAGCGCCGCGAGGTCGGGATCCTCGATCGAGAGCGCGAGGAACCCGTACACGATGTGCGACTGGTTCTTCTTCTTGATCAGCGTGGCTTGGCGCGGCTTGCCCGGCGGGATCGGCGTGGGGCGCGCCGGCAGCACGACGTCGCCCGAGCCCTTCCACTCGCCGAGCCGCGCCTGCAGCGCCGCGGCGAAGCGGTCGGGATCGACGTCGCCCACGACGGCCAGCACGGCGTTGCTCGGCTGCGCGAACCTCGCGTAGTAACTCGCGAGCGCCGTGCGATCCAGCTTGTCCAGGCTCGCGAGCGTGCCGAGCGACGAGAAGCGGTACGGGTGCGAGGGGTAGAGCTCCTTCTGGAACAGCTCGAACGCCTTCGTGCCGAGATTGTCCTCGCGCCGGCGCAGCGCGGCGCGGCGCTCGACCTTCAGCTTCTCGATCTCGTCCAGCGCGAAGGCCGGGTGGAGCAGGACGTCGGCGAAGAGGTCGAGGCCGGTGTCGAGTGACTCGGTCAGGAAGTCCGCCGACAAGCCGAAGCTGTTGCGCCCGGAGAAGCCCGAGACGTCGCCCGCGATGTTCTCGACGTCGGCGGCGAGCTGTGCGGCGCTGCGGCTGGTCGTGCCCTTCGAGAGCATCTCGGACGTGAAGGAAGTGATGCCCTCCGTATTCTCGGACTCTGCCAGCAACCCTCCGTGGAACGCGAGGCGCATGGCCACGAGCGGCACCGAGTGATTCGGCTTCACCAGCACCCGCAGACCGTTCGGCAGCGTGTACTCGCGGATGCCGTCGCGCAGGGACTGCGCGGCGAGTGGCGCGGTCTCGGCGCCCGCGCCGCGCTGCAGCGCGGCCAGCAGCTTCGCGTCGCTGGTCGCGCCCTCGGCGTCCTTCGCGAGCAACGCGACCAGCGTCGCGTGCTCGGGCACGAGATACTTCTGCGCCACGCGCTGCAGGTCCGCCTTCGTCGCGCCCTTCACCTGGTCGAGATAGCGCTTCTCGGCCTCGAGCCCGCCGGCTAGAAGCTCGTAATAGCCGTACTTCTGCGCCTGCCCCTGCATCGTCTCCTTCTCGTGCACCTGGCTCGAGAGCAGGTTCGTGCGCGCGCGCTCGAGCTCGGTCTCCGACGGCCCGAACTCGCGGATGCGCCGCACCTGCTCGCCGATCGCGACGACGGCCGCGTCGAGGTGCGCGGATTCGAGCTCCGCGTCG
>WNFL01207869.1_pt1 | contig 22617 bp, 21 predicted proteins | sample 5400361 | NCBI WGS metagenome assembly WNFL01 (sample SAMN13153351, study PRJNA577476) | soil metagenome | isolation source: 40 cm soil on Douglas fir-dominated hillslope | place: USA:California | collected 2013-09-17
GCGGTGCCCGCACAGACGAGCAGGAGCATTGTGACGGCGATTTCAGAAACGATGAGGATTTTGCGGAGGTAAACGCCGCGGCGGCTTAGAGCAATTCTGCTGGTACCTTCATTGAGCAGATCTCGGACATCTCTTTTCATGCTCAGGAGCGCGGGTGCGAGGCCAAACATGAGCGCGATTGCAACGCTCGTCACGCACGCAAACAGAAACGAGAATGCATTCAACTCGACAGAATCAAGTCTTGGCACTCCATCCGGCGCGACACGAATGATCGCGGCAATGAGAATGCGCGCAAGCAGGCATCCGCTGAACGCGCTCGCGAGCGCCAAGACCAACCCTTCGACAAGAAATTGCCGCAGCAAATTTCCGCTGGTGGCGCCCAGCGCCACTCGCAACGCGACCTCTTTTTCCCTGACGATGGCGCGGGCGAGCAACAGACTGGCGATGTTGGTACATGCGATGACTAGCAAAAGAAGCGAGGCGCTCCAAAGAAGAAGGATAGCGGACTTGGTGTTCCCGAAAATGTAATCTGAAATGCGGCCGAGCACGGGAAATTGTCCGTCGTCGAAAGCTTCGGGATGCTGAGCTCGGACAAGCGTCACGACGGTTGCGAGATCGGCTTTTACCTGCTCGAGTGACACTCCGGGCTTTAGCCTGCCAACCACTTGAAGATACGTGGCGCGGCGGTTGTCCCAGACGCTCGCGTTTTGTCCCAGCGGAGTCCAAAGCTCCGCAGCGGCCGGAAAATCGAAGCCGCGCGGCATAACGCCAATGACCGTGTATGCCGTGCCGCTCAGAGCGATGGTCTTGCCAATGAGAGCGGCGTCTGAATGAAACCGATTCTTCCAGAGCGAATAGTGCAAGACGACCACCGGAGCTGCGGAGGGATTGTCATCAGAGGGCGCAAATGTCCGGCCCAAAACCGCCCGGACGCCGAGGAGAGAGAAGAAGTCCGCGGTGACAGGGCTGCGTTCCAGTTGGAGCGGCTCGCCGTGTCCGGTGAGGACGAGCGAGTTGCCGTACACAGTGGTGGGCATAGCAGCCATTTTTTCGAAAACGTGGGACCGCGCTTGCCAATCGCGAAATTCTGGACAGGATAGCTCTGCGATATAAGCAGGGTCTTTGAAGTCCCCCTTCCAGGCGACGACTAGGCGGTCTTGTTCCGGAAATGGCAGGGGCTTGAGCAGGACTCCGTACATAAGGCTGAAGAGCGCGGTGGTCATGCCGATGCCGAGCGAAAGTATAAGAGCGGCGAAAAGGAAGAACTTGGGATGCCGAGTCAGGGCGCGAGTAGCTTGCGAGAAATCATCGACAATTCCCAACAAAGCACGCATGAGGCCGTCAGCGTACTGGCGGCAAGTCTCGGCGTCAAGGAAATGCTAGTAATCTGAATGTCCAGCTCTATTCCGGCGACACCGCCATAGCTTCGGAAGCTGTGACATATCCACAAAATGCTGTTGAGCTTAGCTTCACCACGTTTTCAAAGCTGGCACGGCTGCTTGCAGCGCCGCTTTCAAATTCTCAAATGTCTGCGTGGCTTGTGCCCTCAGATCGCCCTGGCCGATTAGCTGCCCGGAACCATCCGTTGCGACCTGTCCGGAAATGTAGATGACGCGCGCGCCAGGGCGAATCGATGTTTTTCATTTACCCCGTCGATTGTTGGCATCGGTATGGAATCGAACAGACAGCTGCTGTTCATCTGCTGTATCTTCGGCCTAACGGCATCGCAATCTTGCGAGCGCCTTGTTGAACGATTATATTTGCTCCGCAAGTACGTCGTTCTTCAAAACCGCCAAGCTCACCCAGCTAATCCGATCGCGATGGTTCGGCACCGGGGGCCAGCCATGAAAAACAAAATACCGCTTACGTTTGAGCAGGCAACGCTAAAAGCCGCTTCGTATGTTGAACACAACGAAAGGCTACTTCGATTGATTGGGATCGCCGGCAGGAAATCACATCGATATTATGAATCTCTCTTCTCCTCATGGGACAGCTTACAAATGTTTTTCCGTATGATTCGCGCCTGCGTGTCCGGCAAGTACTGCGCGCCACCCGAAACAATTCTCATGGTGGTTGCCGCCGTTATTTACTTCCTGAGTCCGTTTGATCTAATTCCCGATGACATTCCGGTGTTTGGATTGATGGACGACGCAGCAGTGATCGAGTGTGTTGTAAGGGCGAATCTCACAGCGCTCAGTAATTTTCGGAAATGGGAAATTCTGTCGGGTGAGGCCTTTCCCTTCCCCGCCGCTGAACGCTTGCCAACGAAAGTAGGTGAGGCGGTCGCCGATATCGTGCAAGCGGTAGGCGAGAAAAGATGGGGGCCTCATCTCGGCGAGACCAAATCGCGCTCGCAGTAGCGGAGGTCAGGCGGCGGTGCGGGGTACAATGTTGAGGTACAACGTTGCCTGATCTCGGCCTGACCGACCCTCCTTCTTACCGGCCTTAAATCGAAATCGACCGACTTACGCCCCTTTTGATTGACTTGAGGCAGACTGGCGGAACGCGAGGATTGAGGCGCCTCTGATTTCGAGTGATCCCGGTAAGGTGTGATCCCCAGCGTAGTGGCTATAACCTCTAAGCTGGTGATTCGGTGCTGCTCCGGCCCGATAGCGCCAAGTGCGAGCGGTTCCTGGAATGGCTAGGCGGTTGCCGCTCGCACGGCTTCCGCCTGGGCTGGGGCCTGTGGCAAGGGCAAACTGACTTGCAACTGAGTCCCGGTGCCATGCGAGTGTAGCTGGAAGCGGCCCCCGCACTGCCTGACCCGTTCCCGCATGCTGCCGATGCCAACGCCGACTTTGCCAGGGCTAGACACATTTTCAATCCCTGCGGGAAGACCCGAGCCGTTGTCCTCCACGGTTACGGCAATTTCCGCGGGACCAAGAGCTATGCGGACCGTAGCCTTGGATCCGTGCGAATGTTTACGAACGTTCGCAAGGCTCTCCTGGACTACCCGAAAGATTGTGGTCTCAACATCCAAGGGCATCCGAGGGGAGTCATGCGGCAAATCAAGATTAACGAGGATTCCGCTGCGCTCCGCAAAGCCTTCCACAAACTGACGCAAGGCTGGGAAGACACCAAGCTCCTCCAGGAGCGGAGGATGAAGAACATAGGAGAAGGTTCGCACCTCGGCGAGACTGCGGCGCGCGAGCTCGCCACACTCGGCGAGCTTGGCGCGCGCCTCCATGCTGGGGAGTTGCTCGCGACCGAGGAAGTCGATATCAACAATCATCATCGACAGGTTTTGGCCGGTGGTGTCGTGTAGCTCGCGGGCCAGGCGACGCCTTTCGTCGTCCTGGAGGCTCAGCAGCCTCCCGGTCATTTCCCGGAGGCGCTCGCGGGACTGCTTGGCCTCAATGGCGTGCGCCAGGGTGGCACCGATCGCTGCAAAAACCTCCTGCAACAGCTCATCGTGGTGGATAGGGGTGGAAGAGAAGAATTCACAGACCGCGGTCGCGCTTTCCCCGGCCAGAACGGGCATGCCCAGGGCTGACCTGAGTCCGAGCTCGCGGGCGGCGTGCTGTCCCTTGGGGTCCAGCTCATGCTCAAGATCGCATAGAACGATGGGCCTGGCGGTGCTGACCATCCGCGCGCGCCAATCGATCCCGGAGCGCAAATGACTCATGCGCAATGCTTTATCTCGAAAGGTCTGAGCGTCCAGAAAAGGCACATACCAGACCTCTTTGGCGCCGCGTGGATCCAAAGCGCCTTCTTGCGAGAGGATGCGCGCATGTGCGAACGGCCATCGGGTACAATCGCAGACTCTGCGGAGGCATAGCAGGAGAGCGTCAGCGAGGGTCGCCGCCTCCTCCGCCGTCACTTTTGCAGTGCGCAGGAGCCTGGCGTATATAGGTTTCTTGCTTTCGGGTTCCACTTCAGACTTATAGGTTTTGTGTTGTTTCAACTTCGGCCCCCTTTAGACAGCGGGACGACACCCACTCACCTGGAAACCGTGCTCAGTGGATAGCGAGCCTCCGGTGGCGGTGTGACCCCGCAATTTTTTGGATGATGAGCGTTATTCCGCCGACCACCCGACCTTCCGTCCTCAACTGAAACTCTAACTGGCAGGCACAACAGCGACGGCGGACCCAGCAACGTTACTCTGTGCTGCACCACCAGCGCGGCGCGGTCGCCTGACTCCGAAAACAAACGCAGAACGTTTTACGCTGCGAACATGGAGTGGGCGGAATACCGCACACGAGACAGTTAAACTCTTGTAGCGAGCACCTATCCTTCCAAACATTTCGCGGATACGAAATTTCCGGTAGATTGGTGGATCGAGGAGAGTTAGCCTTGCCGAAGTGTTAACGCAGGTAGGTTAGGATATAGCTGATTTCGTCAATGCTTTGACACGGCTTGACAGCACGAAGACGGAGGACGAAACTCTTGCAGGAATGCCCCGGACAGGCCACGCAGTACCGATGGCCTATAAGGCCTAGAAGGAACTGTAGGCCACAGCAGTACGGATCACCTATCGATCCTAGAGGAACTGTAGGCCACTATCGGAGCATGAAGAGAACTGTAGTTTGGCTAACAGATCGGCAACTGCGAGCGCTGACAGCGCTGTCGAAAAAGTCTCTGGCGCCGGTTTCCGCGTTGGTGCGGCATGCGGTGGACGAGTTCCTTCGAAGAGGACGCAAGCAGCGTCGCCCTGTAAGCGTTGGCCGGTAATACTTCCAGAAGAGCTGTCAGGCATTTGCCGCTGGGTGAGACTCGCGCGCAATGGAGTCTCCGCCGGCCATCTTTTGGGCGGGAGAGTCGTAAAATATTGTTCTTGTATTGCAAAGTGCACTGTAGTGCACTAGTATGCAGATGTTTCTCCGGTTCTGAAGTTCCTACCAGCGGGCGACCCAGTGACGAACGCGATGCGATTGGAGCAGGGCCACGGCGAGATAGTGGGGCAGAGCCGCGCCTTGAAACACGTAATTCAGCAGGTGGAAACCGTTGCCTGCACCGACGCCACTGTGCTGCTGCTTGGAGAAACGGGCACAGGAAAAGAAGTTTTTGCCCGAGCGATTCACAGGTTGAGTGCGCGGCGCGACCAACCGCTGGTTCGAGCGGATTGCGCATTGATTCCGGCAGGACTGCTGGAAAGCGAACTGTTTGGACACGAACGCGGAGCATTTACCGGCGCGGTGGCGCGCGGCATCGGACGCATCGAACTGGCCAGCAAAGGAACGCTTTTTCTCGACGAAGCAGGGGACATTCCCCTGGAGCTGCAGTCAAAACTCTTGCGAGTATTGCAAGAGCGCGAATTTGAAAGGCTGGGGAGCACGCGGACCATCCGAGTGGATTTCCGGCTCGTCGCAGCAACGAATCGAAACCTGCTTGCGATGGTGGCTAACGGGCAATTCCGCAGAGATCTCTATTACCGCTTAAGCGTCTTCCCTATCGAAATTCCTCCGCTGCGCGAGCGGGCGGAAGACATTCCGATCCTTGTGTGGCACTTTGTAAAAAAATATGCGCGGCACATGAACAAGCATATCGAAAAGATTTTGCCGGAAGACATGGAGGCGCTGGTACATCACGGATGGCCTGGCAACGTGCGGGAGTTGCAGAACGTGGTGGAGCGATCCGTGGTGGTTTCCACTGGGACAACCCTGGCCCTTTCTCGGCCGGCGGAAGCCAAGCAGATGGACCCTTCGCCTGTGAATCCAACGCTTGCTGAAGCGGAGCGCGAGCTGATCCTGCAGGTTTTGCGAAACACAGATTGGGTGCTCGGAGGCCCGAACGGCGCGGCGGTGCGGCTCGGCGTGAAGCGCACCACCCTCCTGTACAAGATGCGGCGATTGGGAATTGGCCGGCCACCGGATGAAACGCCGCAGCCGAAAGCACCTTCCAGAAGCTCCGCGGCAAAAGCCTGACCTTCTACAAAGCCTAATTCACCACAGAAGTTTTAGTCCGAACTGAATCTGCCTTGAAGTGGTGGAGGTGCTAGTGATTGCGCCCGCGGTTGGGCTCACGCCCGAAGGCGTGAACGCGACGCCGTTGGGCGTGTTGAAATTGGCGCGGTTCAGCAGGTTGAAGATTTCGGCGCGGAATTGAAGGCTCAGGCGCTCGCGAATGGCCGTGTCCTTGAACGCGGAGAAATCCCAGGTAGCGAGCCCAGGACCGATGAGCGTGTTGCGCCCCACGTTGCCATAGAAGCCGATGTTCGCGGGGATGTTGCTCGGGGCGAGGAAAGCGTTGGGATCGAACCATTTGCCGGGGTTGCCGAGGACAATCGGACCTGAGAAATTCGGATTGAGAAACGGACGAACGGGATTTCGCGTGTCGCCGTTGCCGGATGGGTTGTAGCTTAGTTGCGGCTCGAACGGGAAACCGCCTTGCAGCGTGACGATGGAGTTGACAGACCAGCCGCTGACGAGGCCGTTGGCGAGGCCGCTCCAACCATTGACGAAGCGCTTCCCTCTACCGATGGGCAGGACGTAGATGCCGGAAATTACCGCGACATGACGAACATCGAAAGTGCCGAGTCCCCGGTCAGAACGAAGATCAAACGGATTCGAGGCGAGCGCCGGGCCGCCGCCGGAAGTCGTAGCGTTGAGGGAGTCGCCGTCGTCGAGGACTTTTGAGAACGTGTAAACGCCGCGTAGCGTGAAGCCAGCGCTGAAGCGCCGATTCACGTCGATTTGCAGAGCATTGTACGTGCTGTCGCCACGGGAGAACCAGGTCCAGGTGTTGTTTAGCGCAGGATTGGCTTTGGTGGTGGTAGGAATGAAGAAAGCCCCCGCGGGTACTGGCGTGCCCGCGATGCCGGCGGGAAATGTGGCTGGATAGGTCGCTGGGCACGGAGCGGCAGGGCAGATCACCGGGAACGGCTCATTGGCGTCGATGCCGATCATTTCGTGATAGCCGTGCGAACCTATGTAGCCGAAGGTGACGGAAGTGTTAGGCCAAATTTCGCGTTGCACCCGGAGGCTGTAGGAAATGAGAGTGGGAGTTTTCATGTTGGGATCGACACCACCCGGAACTAGCTTGGAAGCAGCCGGAAAGGGGCCGGCAGGATTGATGGGAAGTTGCTCCACGGTGAGCGGAGTGCTGAACGTTGGATTGAACGGAGCATTCTGATCGGTGCGGTAGCCGAGAGCGTCTTGCAAATCGTTGTACATGCCGAAGGCAGCGCGGATGACGGTCTTGGGGTCGAGGGGACTCCAGGCTACGGCGATGCGCGGCTGAGGGAGGAATGTTGCGTTGTTATTCTGGAATACGGAATCGCCGACGTGCGGGCTGGTGTTGATGACGCCATTTATGAAGAAGTAGTTGGCGGCGCGGCCATGCGCTTCATTCCAGCCTGAGGAAGATTCTCCGCGGAAGCCGAGAGAAAGCGTGAGGCGCGGGCTGAGACGAATGACGTCCTGAACAAACCAGGCGCCGAAGAGTGAGCGCCAATTCATCTCCGTAGGAGAAGGATCAAAGAGGAAGCTGGAAATGGTGCCCTCCAGAAAAGTTTGCACGCTGGTGAAAGTTGCCTGGCCGAACTGGCTGAGCGCGATAGTTTCGTTGGACTGGAAGCGCTGGAGCCAGACGCCGAAATCGAATTGATGGCGGCCGCGGGTGAGGCTGACGCGATCCTCGAAGGTGTAGAGATTTCGGGCGATGGTGAGATTGCTGCCATTGTTGCTGCCCGCGAGGCCGAGCTGGGCTTGCGGGTTCGAGGCGGTGCTACCGCCGACGACGGCTGCGCCGACGGGGCGGCCGAGAAGAAATCCGGGAACGCCGGTGGCGGGAGTGCCGGGAGCGGGCTCGCCGGTGAAGAAATAGCCGGCGCGGGAATAGCCAAAACGCGCGGTGTTGAGGAACGACGGAGAGAAGACGTGCGTTTCTTCAAGTGAAGCGACTTGCGAGCGCAGAGTGAGAACATCGGCGCTAAAAGGATTGAGGGGAGTGGCGGTAAAGTCGTCGCCGTCGTCGATCGTGTAGATGCCGGAAAGCGTGTCGTGTGAAGAGAAAATGTGGTCGACGCGTGCGGTACCGAAATCCTCGCGAATGGTTTGCAGCGGGCTGCTGAAAACCTCGGCGATGCCGCAGGAGTTGGCCGGGAGCGTAGTCGGGGCCCTGCAGACGCCGGGAAAATCGGGGTCAGCGGCGGAAGGAGTCGGCCAGAGATTCAAAAGCGGCCGAACGCTGGGAACGGCAGCGGCGCGAGCGGCAAGGTCGGGGACGAAGGAGGCGGAGGTTTGGTGGAGATGTTGGCGGAATCCTTCGTAGTTGGAGAAGAAAAACGTCTTGTCGCGCTGGAGCGGGCCACCGCCGGCTACGCCGAACTGATTGCGCTGGAAGGGCGGCGCGCCGTTCTGGTCGAAGAAGTTGGGCGCATCGAGGGCGTTGTTGCGGAGAAATTCGAAGATGGAGCCGTGCCACTGATTGGTGCCGGATCGCGTGACGATCGCGACCTGTCCGCCAGGGCGCTTGCCGTATTCGGCGCCGTAAGAATCGCGCTGGACATTGAATTCGCGAATGGCGTCAACGCCGAGAAGCATGCCCGAGGGGCCGCCGGGCTGCATATTGTTTTCGGCGGCGCCGGTGTATTCAACGCCGTTTAGCAGAAAAAGATTCTGCTGTGGGCGTTGGCCACTGATGGCGAAGTTGTTGGCGGTGGTGGAATTGGAGATTCCAGTTCCGCCGGTTTTCATCGATGTGAAATTGACGACGCCGGGATTGAGCGTGACCAGCAGATCGAAGCTGCGGCCGTTGAGGGGCAAGTCCCGGATTTGATGCGCGCCAACGAGGCCGGAGATGTCGCTGGTGGTAGTGGAAACGATCGGGGCATCGGAAGTGACGATGACTTGCGTCGCGACGGCGCCGATTTGCAGATTCAGGTCCACCCTAGCTTCCTGGTCAATGGCGAGCTGAATGCCGCTGCGGACTGATTCCTTGAAGCCGGCTTTGGACACGCGCACTTCGTATTGGCCGACGGGGAGGGCCAAGACTACGTAACGCCCGGCAGCGTCGGTGGTGGTGCTGCGGACTGCTCCGGTTTCGAGATTTTTTGTGGTGACCGTGGCGGCAGAAATCGGCGCGCCCGACGCGTCGGTAACGATGCCCGTGATGCCTGCAGCGACTTGCGAGCGGATTGGCGGGGCAATCGCGAGAGCCAGAGCAAGCGCTGTGATGAAATAGAGCCAAGCGCCTTTTGCAAGGCGCCGAGCGACGAGGGACTCCACACGTGAGTTCGATACCACTGTTGACCGCATTGTTGACCCCTCCGAAGAAGAATCAATTCAATACGGTTCTACTCGTCAGGTCAAATCGACTTAATCCGAATAGGCGCTAGGCGGAATGATGCGAATTGGGGAGAACTGCTTAGGTGAATTGCGACCTGCGCCCGGCAGCAATCTCAGTTCGATGAACGGAAAACCCTCAGGTCCAAAAAGCGGACCTGAGCTACAGGTATTTATCATTACGTATCGTTACGTACTCAATAAGAGGAAGACTTTTCATCACAAGTCCGCCAGCTGCTTCTCACCTATCGTTTAACTGGCGTCAGCGCGCTGCGGCAGACGCTAGCTGGACCGCGCCGTGGTGGTCGCAATGGCCCTGATGCTCATGGTGGAGATGACCAGCCACGAGGTAGTCCGTGTGATCGCCGTGGGGAACAGCTTCGTGCCCGCAGCCCGGGCCGTGACGGTGAGTGGCGTCGTGACCGCTGCAGGAGTGTCCATCACTGCATTGCGCGGGATTCCTGGAATTGACCTCCAGCTTGTGTTCGTCGACATGATCGCCATGCACATAGTGCATGTGGCCATCGTGGAGGAAACACTGGTGCCCATCGTGCAGGATGGCGGTGTGGCCGCACTTATTTCCATGCTGATGCGAGTGCCCTTCATGAATGTCATGACCCATGTATTGGTCCTCCTCTGTCGTGCGGTGCCGAATTTGTCGCGCAGGTCGCAGAAAAGTGTGGCAGGAAGGGGTCGCAGAAATGCACTACCGCGATGAACTATGACGTTTTGCGGCTATCCCGTTCCTCATCCGTGGGGACCGCGTACAGCCAAGCGGCAAACGGTATGGACTCTTTCGCTGGTGGGGCGTATTCTCCCCGTTATGACACTTTCCGCGCGTAATCGCCTCGAAGGCAAGGTCGTCGAAATCCAGTTCGGCGGCGTGATGGCGCATGTGGTTGTTAGCGTAGGCAAGAATCTGATCGAGAGCGTAATCACGAAGCGCAGCGCCGACGAAATGAAGCTCAAGGTTGGAGATACCGTGTCCGCGGTGATCAAGTCCACAGAAGTAATGCTGGAAAAGAACTAACCCCTCCACATTTCAAAGCAGCAAGGAGAATCTGCGCCATGGATCGCATAATCCGAGTGTCTCTTCTTGCGGTTCTGAGCATTTCGCTCGTTATCACCGGTGCGGGAAAACGGGTGGCCCTCGCGCAGAGGACACCTGCCGCGGCGGAACTGCGGATCAACGGCGCCGTCACTACGCCGCTGGTTCTCACGGTTGCCGACCTCAAGAGCATGCCCCGCAAAAAACTTTCAGTGGTAAACCCTCACGACAAGAAAACGGAAAACTACGAAGGCGTCCTTCTCGAGGAGCTACTTCGCAAAGCCGGCGTCCCGCAGGGGGAGAGTCTTCGCGGACCCGCTATGGCGAGTTATGTCTTGGCCGAGGCGGGGGACGGGTACCGGGTCGTCTTCTCGTTGGCGGAGTTGGATTCCGGGATAGTCAATTCTGAAGTGATGGTGGCGGATACGATGGACGGGGCACCGCTGGGCGATAAGGCAGGCCCGTTCCGGCTTGTGGCGCCGCACGAAAAGAGACCTGCTCGCTGGGTCAGAATGCTAAAGTCGATCACGGTGGTGCGCGCCGGAAACTCGTAGTCCGGGCGGACTTGAAAAATAGCGTATCGCGCATTCGGCTTGCGTCCGCGTTAGTGGCCCCCCTCCCCCGGTTTTTCACAAGTGTTCATTCTAAAGGAACTTAAAGTCCTTTGTTTTGATACACTTTTGCAAGTGTTGATTCTAAATGGCTTGCTTGGGCAGGACTTTGCCGGTTTGACCCTGCTAACGCCATTCAGTAGAATGGCGCCCTCAAGGGGCTAAAGGAAAAAAACGCCAGCAGGCTGCTGGCGTTACGGGCGGGAGGCCGCGATATTTCCCAGTCGCTATAGTACGCAGGAAGTAACCCTTTTGTCAAGGCAAATCAGAAGCCACTAGTCGATTGGCTCCGGCCTTCCGCCGAATGTAGCAGCCAACGGTTCCGCAAGCACCCCTAAGGAACCACAGAATCTTCTACAACGAAATTGTCTAAGGCCAAACCAAGTGCCGAGATTGCCGTGGTGGCGCAGATGGTACAACTGTATGTTTTAACCGGGGGAATCCGGCTCGACGTGAAGATGCAGTGGCTGAGCGGCATGTTCTGCACAAACTGCACGGAATCCTACAGATTCGGGCGGTTCACTGACACGACCCATCATCCACAAACTGACCATTAGCGGCCAATTAGCGGCCATTGCCGCCAGAGAGTGCCCGCAGTTAACAATCTTCTGGTTCAATGGGTCGTTCGCGAGGGCGTTAGGGGCGATGTAAGCCAGGGATTGGCGCGTGGCGACGTATTGATTGCTCAGCGTTTTCATATTTTCGAACTCATTGCTTAGCAGCTGATAGGCATTTTGATCGGAATCGGTTGATGCGGCGACGGAAGCCAGCCTCAAGGCCGTGGCCGCCTGGTTGCGGTAGCCGGCCAGCCAGTTCTCAGCTATCGGAAATCCATTCTGGATGGCGTTAGCAAGTGCGCTGTGCCATTCTCTGACCATCGACATCGCCTCGATGCCAGCCTTTAGGAAGTTTTTGGACAATCCAGTGTCCGCGGTCGGGCTTGCTGAAGGATCTGCAGCCGGCGTGCTCGTGGCACCGGGCAGCGTCAGCGTGATCTGATTGCCATTAAAGCTGAGGGAACCATTGGCGACTCGCGCCAAGGCTTCGAGGTCGACGTAGGAGTGGCCGTTCATCTGGACAACGGCCACTTGTCCGGGCTGGCCGTTCACGGTGAGAGTCCGGGACTGCTGCGCAGCCTGAGGCAGAGCTAGGACCGGCACAATGAGAAGGATGACCAAGACCAGTGGAGCTAAAGATGATCTTTTTCGCATAGGAACGCTCCTATATGGGTTGGCCGAGTTTGCTCCGGTGAAGCTTAGTGGGCACGCGGAACGTTGCCAACAGCGCTCGGGGTGAACTGAGTTCGCAGCTTTTAGGGCACCAGCCGGTTAGAATTGGGGGGACACGTCCAACCGGCTTGTGCGCGCTTATGGTTCTACTCGCCGTTGCTTCATGGAGAGAACTCCGTTTGCCAATCAGCTTCTGGCGAGCCGCGTAACAGTGCCACGAAGCGCCATTGCCGCCAGAGAGAGTCCGCAAAAGAGTATTCCGAGCAAGCCGATCAACGGCAGGTTGCTCGCTGTCTTGGGAAGCTTGGTGGGCGGCGGTTCGGGAGCGGGCTCGGCAGCAGCGGTTTCGACGGGTGCAGGCTGCTTGACGGGCACGACAAGAACAAGAATCGGGACATCGGGCGCTGGCGCAGGTGGAGGAGGCGGCATGACTCCCGTTCGCTTCACTTCCTGTGCGACCACAGTTTCTGGTTGCTCGATTACCTGCTGCGCATCCACCTTCATCCCTTTCTTGAGGCCGAACGCGTCTGTTTCTTGTCCGCCGACCGTAAATTTCTGGCCGTTCGGGATCTTGAACTGCTGATTTTTACCGTTGTCCATTCTCAAGATAACGGAGTTGGGCGGGAAAACCTGCCAGACGGTGCCGGTGACTGTCTTAATGGTGGTGATCATCTTTGGGGTGGTCGTGGTAATGGTTTGTCTTTCTACCGTCATGCCCGGCTGGAGTTGGTGGACGTTGAGCTGCTTTCCGTCCACGGTCACGGTCGTGCTTTCCGGAACGTTGTCGAAGTGTCGTAACGTTCCATCCTCCATTTTGACAACGACGTTGTTGCCAGAGACGTAGACGATTGTGCCGCGTTCGACCTTGACGCTCTTCGTTGGCTCCCCCACTGGCGCTGATTTCGTGGACGTTTGCACCTGCCCTAACGCTGTGAGAGAAAGGGCGATGCAAAGAGCTCCTCCACCTAACAGGCCACGCAAAATAGTTCTTGAGACCCTAGTTGACTTCATCTTGCTTCTCCTTGTTGCTGGTTTTCTTGCTCGTGAAAATTGAGTTTCCACTGACACTCTTATCTGGCCCACGAGAAATCTGGTAAGACGCCGTCACCACGTATCGCTGGGGAGCGTTCCCTACATAATAAAAGGGAAAACAGGTGACCAGGGTCAGTGTAGGTGTGGGCGTGGAAGCCAGAACGGACACATCTTCCGGATTAACAATCTGCACTTTGGTGATGACGTACTGGTCCGTTCGTCCGGGCCGGATGAGTTCGAGGATGTCGTCTCGGCCCATGTCCTTGAGGCCGCGGAAAAAACCGTCCCTGTGTCCAGCGATTCCCAGATTACCCAACTGCTCGATTTGGGCAGTGCCAAGAATGCGGCCCACTCCGCGATTCAGTGTGAGATCATCCGTATCGTTGAACACAGGCACCACGAGTTTGATCTTGGGAATGCGAAGAATCGCAAGGGGAAGATCTGTCTTTGCAGAAAGGCTGTCTTTGTAAGCCATGACCCGCTTGGGGTTCCATAGCGCGAAATCCGTTGCGGATTCAGGTACAGGACCGTCCCATGGCGGTGCACTGTTGCTGGTATCCGGCGCTGCCGCTACGTGAGCTTGGAATCGCTCTATTGCGGCGCGAGAGGCCAAGGTCCTGTAGAACCGTGCCCCTGCCCATATGGCTAAGAGCGCTAGGCCGATGGCCAGGAAAATACGCTCGCCTTTTCGAATATTCATGGGACCATTTGAAGTCATCTCACTCATTCCGTTATTGGTCCTACCGGTTAGTTGAGTTTTGCCAGGCCTTTGTCAGTCCGCGGCTTTTCGTCGGGATCAAGACCAAGTGATGCCAAGTTGAGGCGTCTTCCATGGGGTTCTTCTTCATCTTGTCCGCTTCAAAGCAATACCTCGCTTCGAGCGGCCAAGCCTGTGTTCAAAGTAGGTGATTCTTCGGGGTGCGGAAACTGTCAAAAGTAACAGGTGAAGGGGGAGTTTTGGATGTTCAGGCCGCGACGGAGAATGATCGATCTCCTGTGCCGTGAGGCCTGGTACCTCCGGCATGCACCTCTTACACTCTACGAGAGGCAAATAGGATCATTAGATGATCGGGACTCCACCGCTCCCTTGTTCGCAATCCTACGGTTGGTGCTTCGTTTTCGTCCGCGCGGCAAAAATGGATACTGGGATACAAAGGAATACGCTCAGAATCAGCAAAACTAACATCATCGCGACAGGGAACATTGGTAAGGCTCCCGCGTAATGGGTCGAGTGGCATCCTTCAAGGAGATGTGTGAGTTTGACCCACTCTGGGTGGAAACGCCTGCTCCTGCCAAAATGTATCGTTCGATGAGATATATAGGAATTGGCAAAACTGACAGATGGGATACCTGGAATCGCAAGGCAAATACGTCCGCGTGGTTCAACTTTTCAAGGAAGATTGGTTGATCCGGCGGAGGTCACTCCGTCCGGGCAACCAACCGGGGCTGGCAGTCATGGGAACCGGCAGTGTGCAGCGTCCCTTACACTGGTATGCCAGAACGCCAACAGGCCACAGCAAGTTGTAGCGCGTGCAACCGCTGTATCGGAGTCCGCCTAGGTAGGGGGGGAATACGAGAAAGTTGGAGAAATGAAGATATGCCCAGCGAGGGCTTCTTGAATGGCGGGTATCAGGTCAATGGCGAATCGAGATTTTGCAACGTACCCGAAAGCGCCGATAGCCAAACAGGTTTGGACAAAATCGGCATCGGAGTGAACCGTCAAGAAAATGATTTTCGCCGCGCAGCCTGATTCATTCAATTGCTTGCTGGCCTCTATCCCATTGAGAATCGGCATGGAGATATCCGTGACGATGACATCCGGCGCGAGGCGTCTCGCGGCGTCGAACAGAGACTGGCCGTCCGGCACTCTCCCGACAACTTCGCAAGTTGATGCCAGCAGACGTTCTACCATCACGAGGAACTGCCGATGGTCATCCGCCAAGAGTATTCGTACCTTGCCCAATGGGTCCGGCTTTCGAATGCGCAGCGTGAATCCCTGTTGCGCTATTCCGAAGGGGGGCGTAAGTAAAGTTTCCTTCTTTCACGCGACCGATCCGAGCACGCGTCGAGACTATCCCCAGAATTAACTGCCGTCTATTGTCAAAAATGACAGAGGCAAGTGCGTTGCCATCGTTAGCGGGCCACTTTCTTGTGGGAAGGAACATATAGTTTGGACAGCGGGAACTCATGAGCCGCCGGTTCAAGAAGCGGATGGCGCGGATTCATGTGGTGAATCCGCGATTCGTGTTAACACGAACTCGCGGTTCGGCGCATTTCCTCTTTACAGAAACCTTCAGCAATGGGCGTGGAGACGCTGTTGCATCTGCGCACGCGCTCGAAAAATGCGTGACTTAGCCGTCGAAACAGTAATTCCGATCGCGGCAGCTAGCTCACGGTACGTCCAGCCTCCAGCGGCATGCAGAGTGAACATTTGTCTGAGTAATGGATGCGTTCCGTGAAACGCTGTCGTCGCCAACTGGCTGGTGATGTACTGGCGCTCCGGGTCGGGGCGACTATCCTCGATTTCCAGAACCGGGCTTTGTTTACCCTCGGGCCTGGGCATATCAACGTGAAACATCGTATGTTCAGACTGTCGACTGCGAATCTTCATCAATGCTTCGTTGACAGCGATACGAACAAGCCATGAGGAAAAACGCGAGCGCCCTTCGAACCGCTGGATGTTCTTACACACTTTGTAGAAAACGTCCTGCACATTGTCTTCCGCATCTGCGCGATTCCTCAAAATTGTCAGCGATACTCTATAGATCTGCGGCGAGTGCAGGCACACCAGGTCGGTGAAGGCTTCCGAGCTGCCACGACGCGCTTTGGCGATTAGCAATTCCTCGGACTGTGGGTTTTGGGCGGCGTTTTTCACTATAACTACCTCTCGAAATTATCGAGTATTTGTTCATGTGCGGGATGGCAAGGAGGCAGGCTGCTGCAGGCCCGTTCACGTAAAGCTCTGGCCCATTCAATTGCGTTCCATGACGTTCACCAACTTCCAGGGCCCTGATCCATAGTTTTCAAAGGTGACCTGCTGGCTCTTATCGACCTTGAACTTGCCAGCGACGATGAGACTCCCGTCGCTGTTCTTTTGCTCTTGCGCGATGTTGATTTCCATGCCCGATAGGTCATAGTCTCGCGACCGGGTACTTGCGTACGCCTCAGCAAACTTGATAGGGCGATCCGTGATCAAACGAATCGTCCGGCCATTCTCGGTCGGGAAACTCCGGATGTAGGCGATTTGATAGCCGAGCGTGCCTGTGATCGCTACTCTTCCCTTGGATTTCATCTTGCTCAGAGTGTTGACCAACGCGTCGTGGCCGCCACTTGCGAACGCATCGATCAACATGTTCTGGTCTTCGGGGGTAGAGTACGATTCGATGTTTACGGTCACGTGGAACGTTTTTCCGGCCGCCGTGAGCTGGCCCATAGCTGTCGCCTGAATCGTTTCCCGCTCGGGCTTGTCCTGGGCGTAAACCTTCAAAGCGACTGGCAGGAAGATGAAGATAGCGATCGCCGCAACGACGATGGAGAACCCTAAGACTCGAGGATGCATTTTTTTTACCATAGTTTCTCCGTGTGGAACCACACTCACTCACGCGGGGTGTGTTTTTAACTGTCAAAAGTAACAGTGGGTTGGTGCGACTGGATAAATGCATGCCTCGGCGAGGCCCGGCAACGTTTGTTGTCTTTCGGATGGATCGTAGGGCCAGCCGGCTGCGGAAGGAACTGTCAGTTGCATCAGCTAAGTGTACGGTGCTCGATACCACTCTGTAAGAATTGACAGTTCCGCTCTCAGATTGAATTCGCTTTAGTTTGCGTTCTGATGCCCAGGTTTGTTGCCGCGTTCTAGGGATGGCCGTGGTGAAGTGCGACAAGGGAAGAAGGAGGCAATTATGATTTGCAAGTCGAAAGGTGGTGTGGTTCACCTCGGGTTGGTGCTAGGCCTGATGTTGCTCGTCGGCGGAGCCACGCTCGCGCAGGACGTCAAATACAACTTTATGCCCGGTACCAATTTCTCGAAATACCATACCTATAAATGGATGAGCATCCCGGAGAACGTGTACCCGAGCCAGATTGTGGATCAGGAAATCAAACAGGCCATTGATGCACAGCTTAGTGCCAAAGGGTTCACCAAGACCGACGATGACAAAGCCGATCTGTATCTAGGGTACCAATGCTCCATCGACCAGGAAAGGCAATGGAATGGCGTCGGGTGCGGGCGCTTTGCTGGCATGGGACAAGTTACAAGTTCCACTATTCAGAACGGGACGCTGGCCGTCGATTTTTACGGTCCTTCGGATAAGCAGCTCGTCTGGACCGGTCAGGCAACGAAAACCCTGAATCCAAGCGGCAATCAGCAAAAGGATATGGAGAGGCTCGACAAGGCGATGGCCAAGCTTCTCAAGAACTTTCCCCCACCGCCACCCAAGAAATAGTGAAGCGCGAAACAGCGGTAGCCTGCAGTAAAAGGAGTCCGCTGCTTTATTTCGGATTCAGGACCGTCGGGTAGCTATCCTTATTGTGATTGTGACGAAGCAGTGACGCCAATCTTTGTGCCGATCACCTCACCGGAGATGATGATCTCCACGCGGCGGTTTTGCTGGCGGCCTTGCGAGGTGTCGTTGCTGGCCGCCGGATTCGCCGGTCCAAAACCCTCTGCAGTGACGGAAGCGGGGTCGAGGCCTTGCTGGTCCAGATAATCCCGCACAGCATTCGCCCGCTGCTCCGAAAGAGTTTGATTGAACGTAGCAGTTCCGGTGGTATCCGTGTAACCCTCGATGGCGAGTTTGAGGCCTGGATGGGACAATACGATACCCGTAAGCTTCGCTAACCCCGACTGCGCTTCCATCCTTAGGTTGTACTTCCCCGTATCGAAGAGAACGTCGCCCATATTGACCTGAAGGCCACGCGATGTGTCCGTCGTTGGCAGGACCCGGTTGAACTGCTCGAGCAGTTGGGCACGCAGCTCAGCTGCAGCCTGCCGGGCACGTTCGGCCTCCGCTTTGGCGGCATCTTCTCTTTCTTTTAGAGTATCCGCCTCCATTTTCGCCTTAAGCGCGGCTGCATCCGCCTCCGCCTTCATCTGAGCTTCCTTCGCGGCAGCGAGCTCGGCCTGGCGTCCGGCCTCTTCATCGGCCTTGCGCTTGGCTTCTGTAGCTTCTGCTGAGGCCTTGGCTTCCGCCTCGGCCTTGGCTTGGGCGGCGGCCGCCTCTCGCTCCGCCGTTATGCGCTCTTGCTCTTGGCGTTGTGCGGCGAGGGCCCGCGCGTCCTCCGAGAACTGGACGGTCTGTCGGGCTGTGGAGACGATTTCCTTTTTGTCCGCTTTGCTAACAAGAGCGTGTTCCGCCATATTCAGGCTCCCTTCAGCTTTGGAAAAGATCTCTGGCGCGTACTTGGCGGCTTCACGCGACTTTGCGATATCCAGTGCATTGCGCGCTTCATACATTTCCAGCGGCACACGGCTCAGATCCGGCGTCATCGCTAGCGGGTTCCCCAGCTTCGCGTATTGACCGCGCTTCATCAGCTTGTATTCGCTGACGGGAAAGATCTTGCCCTTCGTGTTTTTCCGGGTCTCGGTCTCTAGGACCACCATCTCGCTCGGAATGCGGACGGCAAAATACGGTTCCGCAGTAACAATCATCGAGAACGTTTGGGCAGGCGTGGTGGTGCTGAGCGTCCCCTCGCCGTCCTTGTTGATGAGAATTTCTCCGGCGTTGCCGGTGCGCCCTTCCGGTGTAACAGCCCAAAGCACGTAGGTCAGATATTCCGCGCCCAGCTTCGAAGGCGGTGTCAAGCCCTTGATTGTGACCTCGATGTTCGTTAAGCCTGCCTTAGCCTTGGCCTGGACCTTGGCCTCACCATTGGCTTGAGCCATCAGTTCGGTGCCTTTCAGATCAACTTTCGTGCTGCCGCCGCCGACGGTGAAACCGATCGCCGTAGTAGACTTGCTGACGAGGCTGGCTGCCGGCACGTTCTGAGATGTCTGTGCGTGAGCGGGTACGCCTGCGGCACCAAAAATTGCGAATACCAAAGCCGGTACAATTGCCTTCATAACTTATTCCTCTCCACTCGGCTTGTGCCCGAGCTCCTTCTTGCGTTTCGGATTTTCCCGACGTGGACATGAGAACCAGCAATCCACAACATGGATTCTAGCCAGCCCCGCGTGCGCCGAACCTGGCAAAACTGACAGGACAAATGCAGCAGCGGGTGGAATCACGGACTTCGCTCAGGTGAACTTTCCTAGTTGAGTTGTCACTTGTTTGGACTCCGAAGACTGCGATGGCAGAAAGGCGTGCTCGTACTTCGCAACTTAGGTCGAATCCCGAAGCGCCGCGGTCCCTTCTCAGGTCTAACGGATTGAGATTCAGTCGATCTGGCCATAGCTGTCACTTTTGACAGTTTCCGCCCGGCTGGTATTCCACCTATGGTGGCGCCTATCAGGAAGCCGAGGAGCCGGACAGAGGCGGTCCCACCGTTAGAAGGTAATCGTCAAGACGCCTCCCTGAAGCCTCTCTTCTGGGTTTTCGAATCCTGGAGTTTTCGAATCCTGGAGAAAGATGAAGGTCTCGAAGCACCAAGGGTCGCAATTATGCGGCCTCCATAAGCTGCATGCGCCTGATTTAGGCGATGCAAATCTGGGAATCAGGAATGAGGGGAAAGGAAATGAAGGTCAGAAATGCCTTAGCCGTGCTCACTCGGTGGAATTCCGAAGCAGCCAGACACCGCGAGCGCATCGGTGCTTCGAATTTCAATCGAAATGGAGAAACGATAATGCGTAGATTCTTTGTATCGGCGGGATTGCTTTTGTTTGCGTCAGGCGCGACCCTGGCTCAGGAGAACTATCCGAAGGTTGAAACGGCACCGGCATTCATGTACATCCTACTAGCGCCGGCTTCAACCCATTTGTGGTAAACGGACGAACAATAACCCCGCAAGCCTTAAATTGGGCTGGCGGCGGCACGATCGCCTACAACTTTAGTAGTCTGATCGGGCTAGCTGCTGACTTGGGTGGCTGCAAGATATTCAGTAACGCGTACGGCCTCGGCAGCACGGTTGACGGGAATGAGTTTACCTATCTGTTCGGGCCGCGGCTTACCTATCGAAGCGGCAGCAGGTTCGAACCATTTGCCGAGGTCAACTTCGGCGGAATGCGCATCTCGCTTACTTGCAACAGCAGCAGTTAATTGTGTCAATGCCACGGGCGGCAAGATCTTCACCAAGAACGCTTTCGCCTTGACGGTAGGCGCGGGGGTTTTCAGATCGGGCTGAGCCGGAAATTCTTCGCTACGGCTCGTCCAGGCTGAGTATCTCTACACTCGCTTTGGCAACAACTGTGGCTTGGCTGTCTGCAGCAACAACAACAGTCAGAACAGCTTTCGGCTGAAGAGTGGAATCGTCATTAAGTGGTGAGATGAAGCGTTTACCCAAAGCGATTTGGGGAACGCAGGTTGGGCATCTGTGACGGCTGCCTTGCACCGTTCAGCGAAGGCCGCGGCCACATGATTTTTCTGCCAAGGTGCGACGGTGGCAAGGAATCATTCTCGTAAGACGATCCAAACCATACGGCGCACAACCAGTGGGCGCGGGAACCAGCCGCCGCGACGACTGAATTCCACTCGGCTGCTACTGCTGTCTGCTCTGTTGGCAGGAATTGCGACATCGGTGCTTTATTTCAAGCGCCATGCCTCAACTGCAATCGTCGCAACAAGCTTCAGCTCCAGCACACTGGCCTCTGTGCCCGAACCCCCGCCGTCGAAAGCAAATTTCCTTCCTACCATACCCAATACGGTCGAATCGCCGGACAGCCCGCCACAAGGCATGGTCTGGATCCCCGGAGGCGAGTTCTCCATGGGCGCGCAGGATGCGCCGGACATGAATGAGGTCGGCATGCAAGCCACCCGCGACTCCCGACCCATCCACCGCGTTTACGTGGACGGTTTTTGGATGGACAAGACCGACGTCACCAACCAAGAGTACGCAAAGTTTGTGGAGGCCACGGGCTACGTGACAATCGCCGAGCGCGCACCACTCGCCAAGGATTTTCCAGGCGCTCCGCCTGAAAATCTAGTCGCTGGTTCCGTCGTGTTTTCTCCACCGGATCACGCCGTCCCGCTCAACGATCACTTTCAGTGGTGGTCGTACGTGAAGGGTGCGAACTGGCGGCACCCGCTTGGCCCCCATAGTGATGTTAAGGGCAAGGAAAAAAATCCCGTGGTCCACATCGCCTACGAAGATGCTCTCGCCTATGCCAAGTGGGCCGACAAGGGCCTGCCCACGGAAGCCGAGTGGGAATTTGCCGCGCGTGGCGGCTTGAGTGGAAAGCCATTTGTTTGGGGCGATCAATTTCGGCCCGATGGCAAATGGATGGCTAATACCTATCAAGGAAAATTCCCAGTGAAGGGCATGGACAAGGGAGAAGACGGTTACGTCGGGATCGCGGCCGTCGCGCAGTATCCACCGAATGGTTACGGCCTTTACGACATGGCCGGAAACGTGTGGCAGTGGACAAGCGACTGGTATCGCCCAGACTATTATGCGGAACTCGCCGCTGCGGGCGGCGTCGCGCGTAACCCACAGGGTCCCGCCTCTCCGTTTGATCCGTCCGAGCCCACGGAAAGGAAAAAAGTTCACCGTGGCGGGTCATTCCTTTGCACCGATCAATATTGCTCGCGTTACATCGTGGGCACGCGCGGCAAAGGCGAAATCAGCACGGGCACCAATCATCTCGGATTTCGCTGTGTGAAGCTGGTGTCGCTAGCCAGCCGGCAGAGGCCATGTCGGCCACGACAGAAGGCGGCGAGCTTCACCATCGACGAGGCGACTGCAGTGCTTTAGCAGTTCCACCACGGCAGCCCCAACCCGGCGATCAGATGACGCTTGCTTTCGATCCTGCCACCAGAAAGGTCACGTCCTTGAACATCAATACCTACATGGGTGAAATAAAAGATGCGGTGACCTTGCAGGTTCAGATGGCCAGCCTGCCTGATGGTACTAATTTTGTGCAGCAGACCGTTCTTAACGCTAGTGCGAAGCATCTCGTGGTGACCACGTCCAATTCTAACTATCAGAAAATGGGCGGTTAGTAACCGCCGAGTGGGGGCGTTCAAACCACAACTCCCTTTGTAGACGCCTTCACTTTCTTTTTCTGTGGAGCAACGCTTGAGGAATCGGGGGAGTTCAGATTTTGGGATCCGAAACTGTGGCTTATGATTCCTCTTACCTCGCTCCCTGTTCGTCTGATATCACAAACCACTCTGGTCGCTGCCGCACGCCAGGGACTTGAGTTCGAGTAAGTATCTCGCCATGAGAAAAGCCAGCCCTGCGAATACAGATACAATCGTTCAATTATTTGAGATTTACGGTGACACCTAGTCTCCTGAGTCATTGATTTCTGACATATTGTTTGTGGCATGTGCAGCCATCGTGCGGGAAGCGAACCGGCCAATGCTGTTGAGAATGGCATCGGC
>WNFL01299282.1_pt1 | contig 22614 bp, 27 predicted proteins | sample 5400361 | NCBI WGS metagenome assembly WNFL01 (sample SAMN13153351, study PRJNA577476) | soil metagenome | isolation source: 40 cm soil on Douglas fir-dominated hillslope | place: USA:California | collected 2013-09-17
GCGACGAGGGACCATCAGTCATGTAAGGCTCGTTGCGCATCACTGACAAGCGCGCGTCAGAAGTCAGTTTCTACAACGCGGGCGAGTCGGATGCTACTTACTGGCAATGGCGGGCATGGTGTCAAGGTCATGGGCAAGATCACCACTGTAGAAGGCGTTGTTCGTGCTCAAACGGTTACGGATGCTCTCATCGTCCAAAACAAATGCACCTTGACGTTGGGTCGGACTCATTGCACCCTGATCGGGGCTGGTATTTCCGTTCGTTTCCGGGCCCTCATCATATTGCGAAAGTGCCGACTTGCGGTAGGCGGTTGGGAGGGGGGGGACGGCCGGACGAGAGGGTCGCGAGTAAACGTCTGCAGCAAACGAAACACGCGAGACGCGGTTTGCCTCCGAGGTCGTGCGGGGGCGGGAGATCGGTTGGCCATTGGGCCCAATCTCTGTGACAAATTGGGAGTTGGGGCGGCCAAAGAAGCTGCTGGTACGTGTATTGCGGTCTGCCGCGCTGAAGGCCATTGACTGGCGCACGGCGGCGTGACCACCGGCGGCAGACACGGGCTTCCAGTCGACGGATATGGTGGACATGCGCTGGTCCATCTTCTCGCGCCATTCCCTGCGCTTGCTGGCCTCTTTCTTCCTGTTCCATAAAACATATGCAATGAGGAAGGCGGCTACCGTCAGAATGGGCATGACGACAGCGGCCGCAATCTGTCCTTGGCTGAGGCCATTTTTAAGGAAATTACGGACGACCTCCCATTTGGAGGAGGGGGATGCTGTCGCGGTAGCAGAAGCAGAAGCAGTGGGCGTAGGCGTAAGACCTGCTCCAGAAAGTGATGCGAGCGAGGCGGAGAGCGCAGCTTTTGCGTCATATGTGGCCAAGAAAGTAGGACCGGCCATGCCAGTGGAGATGAAGGGGGGTATAGAGCTGTCTTGGATGTTGATCTGGAGGGACACTTTGGACAAGCTCCCGAACCATGTGGGGTCGATTTTGGACTGTATGGGGGGGAATCACGGCGTCAATCAGCGATCAGTTTGGCCAACTGCCGGTCGTGCGGGAAAGAGGGAAAGAGCGTACGGTGTATGAGCCCCTGGACCACGAAATTTCGGCCCAGGTGTGGACATGAGCTTCAGTTGAAGTTGTATTCATGTTGTAGAGTGAGAGGTTAACGGAATCGCCCGCTGGGGTCATGCAAGACGTATCCCACGAAACCGTGAAGTCATCCTCGACCTTGACCTGTTCCCCAGCAAGAGGGGACTTGTACATCCCACCCATCTGGCAGTCTGCGAGCGCCGAGCGCCGTCAGTCAAAGTCGGAGGAATGGGAGTGGGTGAAACATACCGCCGCGTTTGTTGAGCGGGAGACCGCGGTTCTCGTGGAATCCAACGGGATGCCCGAGGTGGATGATGTGCTTGCCCATTGGTGTTTATTTATCGAGCGAAGGCGTCGAGAATCCGAGTAACGAGCGAGGATAGATAATACAAGTGACTGTGAGTGCCGGAGGGCGACGACGACGACGAAGAGGACAACGTCTACAACGACGACAACGACGACAGAAGAGGGAGGATGGTGACCACCAGAGACGGCTACGACGAAGGCAAGGCGTAGTCGAGGGGTCGTCGAGGGTGGTAGTCGAGGGTGGGAGAAAGAAGAGGGAGCAACAACAACCTGATGGGCACATGCGACGGTCGCAACCACCCTCTTTGTTAACCACACGGTGACACCACCAATAATTCAATAATTGATCACGCTTCGCATCATCATGAAATGGGGCATAACAATCAATCCAAGTGAACTAGTTACGACGAGAGGAAGGAGAAGGAGAAAGTGATTCAGTCGCGGAAAGAGTACCATCTGCTGCCTCGCCCCCTCCCCAGGAGCACTAATCTAACACAGCACCCTCCCACTCGTATTATTAATCACGACCATCTCTACACGATCACGCACTTTCGTCCAGGCCGCTTCGTGACAGGCGGTTCCAGTGCAGCGACAATCGCCTGAAATTGGTATGAGCAACCAACCAACGAAGGAAAGGCAAAGCGAAAACTACCCACTTCGTCGAATACATTCTTGAGACCTTTTTGCGTCAGCGCGGAACACTCGACGTATTTAACCGCTCCGAGCTCTTTGGCAAGCCGCTCCCCAGCCTCAGTGTTAACAGGCCGCTGCTTCTGCCGTGCCAACTTTTCCAACACCTAAGCCATAGCATGGAGACATCAGTTTGTTGTCGTTCACTCGTTCACTCGCCAGGCTGCGTGCGTGCGCAAGGCGCTGAAGACGAACCTGTCCATCCTCCCTTAAGTCGATTTGAGTGCCCACGATTAGGCAGGGGACGCCTGGGCAGTGGTGGTGCACCTCGGGGAACCACTTCTCCTTGACGTTTTCAAACGATGCGGGCGAGGTGACGCTGAAGCACACCAGGAAGACGTCTGTTTGTGGGTACGAAAGCGGACGGAGACGATCGTAATCCTCCTGGCCTATGGACCAAATTGGTGAGATAGGAACAACTGAACACGATTTATGTGCGTACCAGCAGTATCGAATAAACCGAGGGTATAAGGATCTTCGCCAATCATGACCGTAACCGCATAGTTGTCGAACACCTTGTGACACCGAGACGACCGCATCAGTAACCGTGTGACACATCATGAATACACGACATGAGGGAGTGAGTGGAGGTTCAGATGGCGAAACAAGGGAGCGGGGGCAGTTGAGAATAAGGGGAGGACATGGGACGTACCGTGGGGACATATTCGCTTGGGAACTTGTTTGTGGTGTAGGATATCAACAAACACGTCTATAAAGACCAAGAGAGTCGCATCGTCAGCACATCTGAAACGCTTTCAGGCGTCCACTTGAGGCGCCCTCCCGCCGCCCTCCTGGTTGAGGGCCTACCACACCGCACGCGCACCCTATGGGCGACTTGTGAGGGCGGACAAAGGGTGCGAGTTGGCTCGCTAAGGGAAAGCGGTAGGGGAGGGTCGAATGACAATAGGATTCTCGCTCGGGAGGAGTACATGCCTTTCCGACAGCACCATCGCCGACGACGACACACTTGATTGTCTGCATCTCGTCCTAAATTTAAGTGTTACTGCTTCTGCTGCGTGGGATGCGGAACAGGCGGAGTGGCGGGCAGAGGTCTGTAGTGACGGAGGTCAAGGTTGGTTCAATCGGTCTGCCCCGGCCAAGGAGCGAGTGGAGTGGCCAGTACTTATTGTCGATGTATCTGAGGTTGCTGTCGTCGCTTACAGCCCGCACGACGGTCCGCAAATGCCAGTTAGGGCGATAAATGGGTCTTTTACATGCCCAGCAGCCAGCAGCCAGCCCACCCAGCCGAGGCGGCACCACCTCAGCTCACTACTCAGTGCTCACTACTTCGTCCATCTCTTACAAGCCACTGCATTAACTAAGCTTAATCCACATAATATTGAACTCCAATCCAGTCACACGCGTCTGTTCTGTTCTACTACTGCTAGCTAACTAACTAAATAGGTAACGAGTGTGGACGCCCGACGTCAATATTGCGTAGCCGTCCAGGCCAGGTAAATATCCTAGGAGGAAAGAGGATAGAGAGAAGAGAGATTTGGATCACAGCCTCCTCGCCATAGGGAAAATGGTAACATAGCCACTACTAGGTGTATCTGTCTGTCTCGAGTCGAATGCCGAGAAGGTTATCGAAATGAAATTCTGCAACACGACGTGATCAGCTCTGTAGCTGAACAGAGAAACGGAGGGGTAGTTTAGGGATGTGGGTGGAGAAAATGGACAGTAAGGAACGAATGTAAGGACCGGAAAATCCAAGAGGGTCTACCCACCATATTCAACGCATAAAATCGACGCATAATCACAAAATCTCCAAAATGATGGTGATGATAGCTGAGCCTAGTCCTCTTCCTCCTCGACCACGTTGTGCAACGGCGCACCATGGATATATCGTCCAGGGCTCACACGCCCAGCGGCGGACTCCACAGGCGCCGGGACAATTACAGGTTCCAGAGGCGGAGGAACAGTTTTGGCGTTCGGTCCGTTCAGGCTTTCTCCTCGCGGTGGGGGAACACTCTCACCCTCACCCCCAGCCTTCTGCTGATACATCTCCACTAGGCTGCCGACTTTGCCCTTTGTCGCTACCGGTTCGGTAGGCGTAGTAGGAAGTGGTCGGATAGGTCCAGGCGAAGCGGGCAACCTTGCACTCTGCGACCACGCAATGCCTTCTCCCACATCCAGGTCATGCATCTCCACCCCTTGCCCAGGGCCAACACTCATGGCCTCGAATTCGCTCGTGGCATCATCGGGCGGGAAGTACTGCGAGGTATATGGGGCGCTTGCCACACTGCTGGCAATTGTCGGACTCTGTACGCGGATCATGGGTCCCTCACCACCAGACGTGTACCCTCCCTCAGATCCATCAGCATCTGGCCGTCCGAGTGGGTGCAAGCTATAAGGGTACGGCTCGGGCGCCACTTCCTCCGAGATGCGGACTTCCCCCGCTCCATCGGCGTATCGCTGCAGAACCTGGCTCTGGTGATGGAAGAAATCGTCGTCAGGAGGCGGAGCACCCGCCCGGCTGAGGGCCTCTTCAATCTCCTTCTGCGCAAGCTCAGGGTCTGAGCGATTGTTCAACTTGCCGCTGCGAGGCTTCAACTCGGCATCCTGGCCCGCCAACCGCCGCTTCGCTGAATCTCCAACGAGGATATCGATCCACGTGTCGTCCTTGGACTCCCGACGCTCTTGCTTGAGCTGTCCGTTCCCGTTTGCGGTCCCGTTTCGCGGTGTGGACGCCCCGGACAACTCAGAGTCGGACGTCTCCCGCATCTCAAAATCCACATCATCATACTCAGCTGGCATCGTGCGCGCCCGTTTGCTGGTCGTCAGCCGAAACTTTGGGCGGCTGGACTTGACGGGGGACGATATCGAGTTGGGTAGGGGCGGGACTGGAGGAACACCTTCTTTTGGCAATTGCGACGAGGTGACTAGTGGGGTCGGTATAGGGTGTTCTCGTGTGCTGATACCCCGACTTAGCGACATAAGCTTTGTTACACTCTCCGAGTTAAGGAGCATGCTCTCAAAATCTGCCGCCCGGTCGGCAGATGGTGGCTGTGGTGTGCTCCCAATGACATATGGGCGACCGTTGAGTGTAGGAGCGGGTTTCCACTGTTTTCTCGAACTAGAATCGGAACTGAAGATTCCCGGCCGAGCAAATAGCCGTTTCTTCTTTGGCGCTGTGAGTTGTTCGCGATACTCGCGCGGAACAAACTCTTCAAATAAGAGAAGCAGCGATGATGTTCTTGGGTCACCGGCCGGTGGCACCGGTGGACGTTGCGTGGGCAGCGATTTAAACTCGACCTGATAGAAGAAGTTAGCGCGCAGCGGAGTCATGGCCTGGAGAGGAGGTTCCTACGAGGGCCCAATTGCCATCACGGAAAGTCGTTTCCATTCTTTCCATCCACCCGCCGCCATATGCAAGCTGGGTAAAGACCTCAATAAACCCTTCTTCCACTACCTGTTCCTGTCCAAGTACAGGAGAGGTATCCCAGCCAAAAGCGGGCAGCGCCTTTTGTGTCTTCTTGAGTTTGCGGTGTAAGTCGGCCTGTTGACTGCCCCAGGTGTTGATAGACGAAGAGAGAGGTGTGGAAAATTGTAATGTCGCAGAAAGCGGAGCGTCGGTGCGCGAAAAGCCAGCTTGGGAGAAGTCACCCCAGGTGAGTGTCTGTCGTTTCTCTGTCCGAGACTGTAGAGGAGTCTGGTCAGAAGTGGGTTAAATTAAAGACGAAGATGTACCTTCCGAGCGCTTTCCGTCAAGTCGAACGCCAGCTTATTGCTGTCTGCATCTGAGAACCCAGTCGACTCAAATGTTCCCCATTTCATATCCGTCAAACTCCTGAAACGATTTTCATCCTTAAGGGGACCACCAATTGAACCCCAACCCATGTCATTCCCTTCTTCCGCACCTGGAGTCGAGGCTGTTGAACCAGCGCCCATCTCGGGGTGAAAGGTGGCGGGCACATTCAAAAACTTGCGGTACATGTCCGCATATCGAGGAGGTAAATTGAGGTTGGCAGGACATATCCTAGACCAGTCTTTGGACCCTTGAAGATCGCCTTTGACAGTCGACCAGGACGCAGCAGTGCGAACGAGGTCTGGACTGTAAAGGCGGACATTCCGCCTGATGGATCCGAGACGGACAAGCCGTGAGGTTTTGCGAGGCTTCTCCATCCGCTCAACAGGAGTGAGCATGCCCGGATATCCGCGTATCCAATCTCTCAGTCGAGCAGGAAGAGCGCCTGTGAACTGCGCCTGAGTTTCTTGCCATCTGATGAAGGAGAGAAGGAGGTGCTCCGATGCATGAGAGGCACGGAGGTATGCTGTATATGCTTGGGTAAAGGCCGACGCGGACGACCCCAAGCCAAAGAGCAGTGGGCCGAATAATGATGCTAGAGTTATGGGCGTGAGGCCAGACGAGACCGCGTTGGCGGCGAAGCGAGCCAGCAGGTCAAAGAGAGATGCGAGGAGAGAGCGGACTCCAGGCTCCAATGGTTGGAGGAATTCCTTATAGTGGTTGCTCGGGTATCCAGAGGCTGTTAGTAACCATTCAGTCGAGTATCAGGTAACAACATCAGAGGTGCGGTTACCTGCTTCAGATCGTTTCCAGATAAGGTAATGATCAAACGAAAGGAAGCCGCGGATTTCGACGTTCCGTTCGACCCGGACGATACGAGCCAATCCCCAACGAAGGAGCATGGCAAGCTCGTGGGGACCGGCAAACTGTGCCTCTTCCCTCCATGCCACCTCAGTGATGGAGAGACACGTATGATGGGGTACCGTTTTGAGGAAAGCAGTAATGAGTTTGCGAATGACGTTAGCCTTGATATCCAGTGCGAGAGGAGAGAAGAGAAGCGGAGTTGTAATACCTAAAGGAACAAAGTATAAGCCGACTGTTAAATACAAAATCCACTCAGAAATGACAAAGATTCCACGAATGAAACGATTGGATCACGTTTGCATCCTTGGGGGGTGTACACTTTGCAGAAAAAATGAACGTTTGGTGCATAGGAGCAGCCTCAAGAGAGCCCAGCAGGCGTTATGAGAAAGGGCGATACTTACCGCGCAGCCGGAGCTCCTCAGCAACGACATCTACGAGGCGGGTAACCTCGTCAATTCCGAGGATGACATGCTTCTCCCAGCACATGTAACCATATTCCTGCTGAACCTCGCCCGAGTTTGGCTTTGGCTGGCCCCATTCGTCGGTTGCAGGGAGGGGCAGGTCGAGGTTGGTCGCGAGAAAGCCGTCCTGAGCGTCGAGGAGGTCTCTAGGAGTGCTGGGGCGGTCTGCGGCGGGTGAGTTTGAGAAGTTAGGGTTTGAGATTGTGCGTTGGCGAGTGGCCTTGTCAAGCTGCTTGTGGGCCTTATCTCTCTTGGTGCCGCTGCCTGGAATAAAGCCTCTCGACGGCGTGCGACCGAATTCGTCCGTGTCTGAGTCTGCACGGCCGAGCGGTGGGAGGGTTTTGCTGCTGCTCCGTGTAAACAGCTTGGCCATAGCTCTCTCGATAGCCCCAAATTGTCCCAAATTGTCCCGCTCAACGAGGTGGCGAATGTAGCAGGTATCGCTAGTGACAAAAGGAGCGGTGGCGAGTGCTTCGTCGTCGATGTAAGCAGCGGCGGGCGGTAATGAACAGGTGCAAGCGGTGTCGACAGCTGGATCAAACGAGGGCCTTGCCACCAGGATGGCGTTTTTACGACTAGCGGGCTGCAGGTATCACTGCTGTATTCAACAACAACATCGATTATTACCTCAAGATATGGAAATCAGCCCCCAGGTCTTCTGCCACCGCGGCACAAGCGGCGTCCTGACAACCGCTCAGCGTCAAAGGATGCCACTTGGGCCGTGTTCCAGTGGGTGCTTCCCACAAGATCATTACATGCTCATTCGCCGTCGTCGCGCCAAACACGCCAGCCGTGCACCGTCGCACGCATCTCCTCATCCCCAGGGTCACCAGCAAACATAACCTACATTTACCGTCCTCTCAGGGTCAGTCGAGTCGTTCCTGGGAGTCACGTATTGCAAATAGCCGCACTCACACCCGTGCTCTCTGTCACGACCTCTTCACACTTCCAACCACCCGCTCGCGCCTTGATAAAGAAATCCAAATCTCTGTTCGCCATGTGGGGTCGGTGGTGTGTGTAAAACACGAGTAAGCAAGGTAGCCAGCTTGATTCGGGCGGACTGTTGTCGCTGTTGTTGTTGTTCGACGGCGACTTGTGGCAGCGGAGGGTTTCACAACATGTCCTCAAAAGAGCGTCATGCTGTTATGCGTCACGTCAGACAGATAGCGAGCGTGGGTTCAGGTGGGAATAACGCACCTGCGAGTGGTTGAAGACCAGGTCACTCAATATGATCAGGTCGAACTGTCCGTTTTGTACTAATGAAGCAGTAGACGATCCCCATATATGACCCTAGCCCCATGTCAGATGGCGCTTCGCTCGAGCGTTGAATTAGCCTGACCTCGACTTTGACACGCGGAGCAATTTGGGCATCCAAATTCAATCCGACATTCTCTGCAAGATTGGATAAGAGGTCGGGATCGGGATAGTCCGTCAACACCACCTGCTTGCAAAAAGATGTAATGTGCTGTGGTATCCAGCGTAGCGTAACATACTCACGGTTTCGGAACCATTGAGAGCGCAAATAAGACCAGGTAGTCCACCACCAGCTCCAAGTTCAAGGACCCGCCTCCCTAGGCACAGATCCTCCCATCGATCGTCCAAGAGGTTGGCGAAGCATCGTGCTGAGTTCCATCTTGGCCAACTGAGCTGAATAACAGGAGATAGCCGGATATGGTAGCTTGTAGCTCACAGGTGATGTGCCCAGAGTGGATGGCTCCCAACGAGTCGAATCTTGATTTCAGATGGGCCATTACCTATTGCATTTTTTCGGCTTCGGATGTGATACACAAAGGTCGGTTGGGGTGAAGGCGGTTGTCGCTCCTGTTCGTAAAGCTAAGCTAATCAGTCTCATCGCATCTCAAGTATGCAATACGGATTATCCAGACAGTAAAAGTGTCACCAAAGCCGATTTCCTCGTCGTCTACGTTCATATCGAACTTACAGTAGTGGTCGAGGATCAAAACCACGCATTATCATTAATGATATTCACGTACTTGGAGCATGCAATATCGAAGTACTCTCGGTATTAAATCTGGCCTCCGATACAGTAATCACGACGCCCCAAAACCGAAAAGCCAAATCTTTTTTTCCGTTGTTGACCGCTTTGACTTTGGCCCATTGTCACGACGTCGCCGCTCTGACTCTGAACATCAATGAGCTACCAACACTCGCGCTCCAGGAGCTCAGGATGCTACTCAGCCGTTTCACAAGACAAGAACCCATATTCCTCGCGTTTCTCCTCGGCATCTACATCGTCCTCGTGGCGTGACCGCGCCGAACGCGGCGGTGGGTTCTATGAGATAGACGGCAGAAGTAGTCATATTGCCAAGTACGCGCTCCTCCACGCTCTCATCTATACCGCTGACCGTAGATCGACGACGAAAGGTATCAAACCAACGCAAAGCAAAGCAATTCAAGTCTTATTTCTTCTCTATTCTCCGAGTCGAGTCCCATAAAACACTCGAGTGGTGCCATCCAGCTCGTCCTCGGTATCCTCCTTTCCCCTTCGGAGCCTGCCAATATTGTCAAACTAACCATCACCCTCAGGAATCAAAAAGGAAGGAACCCAACACCTCCTCATTCAGGTCGACCACTACGACAAACTCTTTACCTCCTACTCCCAACGCCTTCCACAACTCAAATTCCACCGCCCGCAGGAGTTTGACACCCTTTCACCCATTCCGTTCCGTGCGCCTGTAGGAGATGGGGAATGCGAACTTTCAAAGAAGCTCAACTCAATCACTAAAATGGGAAAGAAAAGGTCCCTCTGCATCACCACTACCGAGGCGAAGGAGAGGATTAATTATGAGCAGTCAAGGTCAGTCAACTAGTCCGCTACTAAGGTCTGCCACAACAAAGGGCCCTTACAATTGTATGCAAGGATACTGCTGAGGATATTGCGCGAGGATACCCTTTTCTTCGACGTCCCTAATCCACAAATAGGGTGTTTTGTTATACTCTATACTAACAACGCCATGGCTGGACCGGTGGCGAAGGATATCGTCTTTGGGACTGTGCATGCCGATCGGCTGCGAGACCGGGACACGTTAACCGAGCAAATCACCCCAACCGACATTGAACACATCCGTATTGCTGATGGTGGCATATTTTTGGCAAATAATGAACTGAAGGTGGTCTTTGTACCTTACATACGCAATCGATTTCATGCTGACGAAATGAACCCAGGACTTACCCACCGGGAAGCGCTTTCTGTCAAAGAGTGAAACCCTCCCATACATCGAAACCTATCTCTCTCGATTGCGCAAGAAGATCTTGGGTGAGCTAATTGTGCTAGTGGACGACTGGAACAAAGTCCTCGAAGCTCTTCTACCAGGAGGTCCGCCTCCCATCGCGCTTACGGGACAATCTGCATTCGGGGGGCTTCGGTGGCTGAGAGGGATCGCCCCTCTGCTTGAATACAACAACTCGACCGGGGGTCTCAACCGTCCGATGAAATGTAAAGATGAAGATCAATATCTGGACTATGGGAGCAGCCGGAACCGATATAGCCCAGTGCATACTTCAACGTGTCGTCGATCACCCTCACCCGTTTGCGCACCCGACTTCTATGTCGTAGAGACGCGAAGGATGTACAAAGTAGTGAGAGGAAGTGGTAACCTACCGGAAAGCGCGAGAGATGGATGTACAGCCTTTGGTTTGGACATACCGGACTCAGGCACCGGACTGGACGAGTTGAAGTAAGTACCAGAGAAAGCACGGTTGGGATTTGAACCGCGATTACTGATAGTGTGATAGATTAATCTGGTCTTTGTGGGTCAAGATGGCAGGCGGTTTGCCCATGGATGAAGAACGGACGAGGAACTGGAAGGTAAGAGTAAATCCACTGAATCGGTGACTCACAAGGTGTCCTTAACGCCTGAGTTCCTCTCTACTAGAAAAATGTCACGTTAGGCACTCCCGACGACGAGGAAGAAGAGGCCCAACAGCAGGAAACAGCCCCTACCGAACCGGAGAGCTTGGAAGCAATACTCAATGACAGTGCAGTCGCGCCCACTCACCAACGTGTGCTCAGAGGGAAGATAAGAGCGTTCGACGACTTGGAGAGTGATGAGGATGACTTTTAGTGGCATCACCTATGGCCTTGCTGCTTTACACTTCCTACCTTGCAGGAGGCCACGATGGCACTGCGATACCCAGATTCTATTTAACCTGAGCGTGCCGACAGTCGTGATAGTTTAGGTCTCCATCGACACCTCCGTCTCGCTGTTATGGTTCAGGCTCGTATGTTTCTATGTTTTCATGGCACCGGACTTCTTATAACTCTCCAATTGCAATTTGATTTGGTTCAGATAAGTTAACCTCCAGACAGACACCATAGGCCCTCGCGGTGACAATTATGCAGGAGATTGTCGCGACTGCTTCCTCCTGTATTCCATTACCAGCTCTCCTCCTTGCCTCCACATGAACTGCTTGACAGTCGCGAGGGTCATGTCGTTTGGTATCAATATCCCATTACAAAGAAGCTCATAGAGTTGCGCAGCCCTCCTTGCTGGTGTCATTTCTTTACCATCTACGAGGCTTTTCGTGGACGAAGATCTTCGATTTCGTGTCCCCCCGCTCTTGGTTGAGGACGATGACGAAGGCCGTTGCGTACGTGAGCTACTCTTGGCCTGAGAGTGTTGGGCTTGAGACGCGGGCCCTGTATGCACCGTATGGAGAGTAGAAGCAGGCGGCGGGAGGCCAGGAGGTTCAGGTGGAGATTGTTGGTTCGCATGCGAAGGTGGACCGTCACGCGACGACCGGGACGTCCTCGAGTTGCGAGATGAAGAACGCTTCTCGGATTGCCCCTGTTCTTCAGCCTGTTTGGCTTTTATCGAATCGACTTTGTCTCTCACCTGGGTAATGGTTTAGTTCGATCTGATCGCAAAGCCTGCCTGCTTACATAGAGGAGTATTTTTCTGACACGCAGGTGTTTACTAGCTGTCAAACGGTTTTGGCTAGGGGAATTGAGATCGATAGCATGATTTGGAGCGATATTGAGACATACTTGGTGAGTAGTTCGGGTAAGGACTGTTGATCCTCTTCTTTAGCGCCCTTCCAAGGAACAACAAGGAAGCTGAATTTTTGGGTATGACCCACACCACCTCCACCAACGATGCCATTTACCGTATTGGCTAAGAGGAACTCCAGAACCCATTCGGGCACCTCGCGTCCCAAAGAAATCATATCCTTCTCACTGGCTTGCATTCCATAAAGCCCTTGATAAATCGACCTCCAACCACTAGCAGCTTCTCTGCATGGCTCAGAGAGTATGATATTAGTCAACGGAGAGAGAGAGAGAGGTGGGACGTCGCTAGAAGGTGGCCGGTTTAGGGGCCTTGATAACAAAATGCTTAGGGCTGTTGGGCTTGGGGGTTTAACTTCGGAAATCTTTTCCTGATCTCCTGTAGTTGAACCTAATGTCGGCCCTTCCTGTTCATTGGTCTCTGAAGTGGGTTTCTTCAGATGAACATTCATGCCGGACGTTTTACCAAAGGCGCGTAATCTTCCTATGAAGCCACCGCTGCTACTACCTGATGTGAGCGGTGCTGGACTGCTCGGCGTCGCTGAAAGGGGGACTCCCAGGCTTGATTCACCACTTTCTCCTTTCTCCTTCTCCTTTTCGTTCCCTTGGTTCCTTGCCGAGAAATAATCCCCATCGTCGAAGGTCTGGTATTGCCCGGGTAAACCTTTGGGTGTGGGGCTTCCAGTGTTTATTACGGGGGATGGCAAAGGGGATTGGGGTATAGGTGTTAACGGACCGTCTAAGGCACGACTCTGGTCTTCAGCGAAGCCCCTAATGACTCCATTATGGGGTAAGTCAGGCAAAATGGCAGGAGTGAGCGGTCCTGTTGCTAGAGCTGCCACAAAACTAGGGGTTGGTTGCGATACTGTGACCTCAGAAATGGACCGAACGCGTTGAGGAACTTCATTTGCTAAATATCCCGGGTTCGATGAGCGATATGCACGCCCCGAAGAAGGGGATGCCAGGGAGGTGGTACCAGGAGTCGTCATGAATAGGTCTGTGGGCGACATCGCCCGGCCAGGTGAAATTGTTTGGATCTGCAGTTGCACAAACGGGGCAAAAAGGTTGCCCAACATCCATTTCCCGATATTCACTGTAAGTAAGGTTTCAGTGTGAGCAGTTCATTGCTGATGTTGGTTGGACTTACGTCTCGCATCCTCGTCGAAAAACCGTTCACTTCCATAGCCCGCTTCGTCCGCATAGATCTCCCCATCGAAGCACTGTGGGTACTGTACATGTACCATTAAATTTCCGATACCGCTATCAACGGTGCACCAGGAGGAGACAACTGATTCCCCTTCGATTCGTTCCCTCACTGCCTCCAACGCCTCCCGCGGGCTCCACTTCCGCTCGTCAGGTTCATGACCTCCTATAGACGATCCGTGCATCATGGCCTCAATATCTTCCCTTTCGAATACTCCGAGACACTGTCCTCGGATGATGTCCCAAACATTGACTTGACCGCGAGTGTCAACGGTCAAAGCGTGCCATCTGTCGTTCAACACGATTGACCGGACTATTCCCCGAGTCCCTTCGATGACATCGTCGGGCTTCTCATGGAGAGGAATTGCATTAATGGCAATCTCTCTGTTCTCGTATGCCACCCGTGCAACGTCCTCAACCTCTTCTGGGGGACCATTGGTGAAGCGTGTTGTATGATAACTAGCACCGGCAAGGATTGCAGTAGCAGACACCGACTCGTGAGTCGTAAGGGATTGTCGGAGAGTAGGATGCAAATTCTGAGCCTTGGCTATCTCGTCCGGTGTTCTCAGAGCAGAAAAGTGTCTTAATGGTCCAGGCACAGAGCGGATTGACGCTGCAGAGTAAAGTGTAGCCACATCGGGATCCCTTCCTCGGGTAAGGATCAGCGAGCCGAGAGAATATGCGTCTGAAGGGGAGGCTAGCCTGATCAAGCTCTGAAAGGGGATGCCATAAAGTGTTGAATCCGCCCCAGCGCCTGGGGGGGAACTTGCCCACTGGGGGATGGGACTATGCAATGAAGCATCGGAGGCAAACGGTCCTGGAACGGCGACTGTATACGGTAAATGGCTAGATCGTTTAGGAGATCGCACAGGGAACAATGACGGGGACTCGGCGCGTCGTGACGGAGGGTCGGAAAGTGAGACCGGGGATTCAGAGCGGTTCCATGCTTCCTTGCTTGTGAAGGAGTCATGCCTTCGCGTCAGGATGGCACTTGGTTGTGTGTCCTGAGAGAACCCACCGAATGGAGAGACCGACGGGTGACCATGGATTGGTGTCATTGTTGGACTCTCGTGGTCTGCCTCAAATCCAGGGCTGGCCAAGTCGCCCATTCTCCCTGTTCTTTGGCCGGGGACCCGCCAGCGCTTAATGGTCGAACTCGCGGTGGCGGTCCATACGAGATTGTCGTCCATTACGACAAGCTTGTTGATACCCTCAGAGCCGTTACCTCCATCGCTACTCGGAGTTTCCTTGCAAAGAAAGATGCACTCTCCTTCGGAGACGTCCGCACAGCGTTCCATATCTACCCGGCACACGGAGCCTGATCGGTCACCCGAGTAGAATATCTCAAGTGATGGGTGACTTGAATAAAGCGACCATACGGAGTCTGTATGGTAGGAAAAGGTATATAGGCACCTTTGAGCGCTTGCCAGGGACCAAAGCTTGATTGACGCATCGGCGGAAGCCGTAAGTAACTAATAAGGAGGTCAACATGAATCAGTGCACACAAGGGAATAGGTACTCACGTATCTCGCATCATCCGAGATGAGGATGGAGCGAATGTTGTCAGTGTGCCCAACCAGTTTGCCACTGGAATGGCGGGAACCGGCACGAGGATCCCAAAGCCTAACCACTCGCTCTGGACTTCCGGAAGCAATGATTGACCCCGCAGGATCCGTTGCGAGGGCATAGACAGATGCCTTTGTACTTGATGAGTCAGAATGAGTCAATGTATGGGTAGGCTCCAGCTTCCCGGACATGGCATCCCATATCTTGATCGTCCGATCAAACCCGCCTGAAGCTATCCAATTGTGCTGGCGAGGATTCACGACACAGCGAACGTAATCACCGTGGCGACCAATAGTAGCTGGATTGGAGGATAGTTCCTGATCATGGGGATACCAAGCTTTGAGTGTACCGTCGGAAGATGCCGATACGACTGGAAACGTGGACAGAAAATTAGAAGACTAGGCATCCACGCCGCATTGTACGTACGAGTACGGTTGTAATTGCAGAGGAGGATATCGTTTATCCAATCTGAGTGAGCCTGTACTGATTGACGGAACGATGCTGACTGCCAGCGGAGTTAGTGAGAGCAGTCAAAAGTAGACCGAACGTACATGGCCGGGTTCGAAGCGGTTCGTGTCCATCTCCCAAGCATTGACATAGGGGATCCCTTCGATTCCCGTCGGGCCAGGTTCTTCGTTGTGGGGATTGTGAAAACCGACGAGTGTCTGCCATCGATGAGGGTTGGCAGCGGTCATATGAGCACGCTTCTTGTGTAGGACCCCGAGTTCATGTGCAATGATCATTCCATCGCGACCTCCGGAATAGAGAATGCCCTCAGGTGTTGCGCTCCCCGAAAGCTGCGTACTTGTGTCGAGGGCGAGAGAATTGACACCAAGACGATGTCGGGGATGGCCGTTGGGAGTGCTGGTAACTGTCAGAGGTGCCGGCGGCCCTCCAGCGCCGTCATTTTGAGCGGGAAATAGCAACGGGGTGGTGGAACCATGACGGTCGACACCGAGACGGGGCAGTTGAAGGCGTGGAGGTTGGTGGATTGGTTCTGGAATCACATAGGATACCCGGAGAGCCGCCTTTCCAGGAGCCATAAATTACGCAGAGCTATGGGGGCTAGGCGCTGGCCAAACAAAACCAAAATCCCACACCGCCCCAGTTGCTTGACTTTGACATGGCCAGTAGACCACGGAGGGCAACGGCTGCGGTTACTAGTTATGATGAGGACATATTGTCATCCACTTCCACAAGAAAACGAAAGGCAGAAGAGGCACCAGAGCCCAGGAACACCACCGTCCCGTCCAAGAAGCGAACCCCAAAGACGGCAAACGCTGGCACCCTCGAGTGGATACTCACCAGTGACAAGAGTCCTTTGACCAGCCTACCTCTTGACGTGAGCTTAGCCAGTATGACCTCGTCCGTTTGGGTCTCCTTAAATCAAAGTTATAGAGAATAATCAATGAATCTACCTGGGCGTGTCTCTCCGATCAAGATCATGTCGAACTCAGTCATTTACTTCCCCCGACCGCCTTTCCATTCTTCGAACCACCTCTCCCAATCCGTGGAATTGACCAAGCTTTTTGCAAACCACAGATACCTCCAGAACTCCAGGACATTGCAGTAGAACCTCTTTCATTTCTACGATGTTCTTTCTTTGAGTCTGCGGCCAAAACATTTCAGGTAACGTTGATTAGATTGGGAACAACTCGCCTGTCTCACCAAGCCACCCTTCAGGACCATCTCTACTCTGGCTGGTTTGCACCCCAGCATCTGAGTGAGATAGAGAAGTATCGGGAAGGTGTTCGAGATGCTTCCATGCACGCTCCATGGAAAGACTCGACCTGGACAGAACAGGTTGACGAGGGAGAACCCAGCAGCAAGTGCGAGTCGTTGCATTCTGACCTACACCTTTGTGTTTGCTGATCGGGATCTAGAGCAACCCCTATCTTCTTGGGCGATCTCACTAGAGCGGGTGATTTGCTTGTGTATCGAAGAGTATTCCCAACTGGCGCAGTAGTCGAAAAAGAACTCTTAGTGTGTCTCCTGATATATGTCGCGTAACTCTAATGTACCATTTCGCAGGTTGATAGTGTCTCCAAGAATTCGATTACCGTCATATACAAGCGTGGTGAATCAGGTTCATTGCCTCCATCTTTGCTTATCCCGCCTATACTTTCCGATGTGGGCTTTGTGGCAGAAGATGACATGGATCTCCGGCAGATGGCCGTTGCCACCCCTTTCGAACTGGAGAATTCCGTCCTGGACAGCGATGGACGAATCGAGCGCGCTGCCAGACCACCGGGAAACCCATGGAAGAAGCTCACACTTTGGCGCTGGCGTGACGGGTTCGTCGAAGAAGTTCTGATGTTGGGTGGGTTTACCCAAGGCGGAGCGCCTGCGCGAGGCGGAAGAGAGGTCAGGCAGTGCCGCTCCAGGACACTGGCCATGCACTGATGTGACCGTACAGAATAGAGGAACGCTATTCTATCTCAAAGGCAGCTTCTGGGACGCGCATTAGAAGCAGCGTGACGGACACAGCGATATCTTGGCGGGCTCCAGCCCCAGCTCCAGCTGTGATCCAGTTCTCAAAGGTAGAAGGGTGGAGGGTGACGGATCGAATGGCGTGAGAAGTTGCGCCGAATGTGGCATCTAATTCAATCTGGAACCTGGACCTGTGTAATATATTACTGTATAATAATATAATAATAAAATAGGGACTAGAATAGGGACTAGAATAGGGACAATAAGCATTTTGTATGTAGCACCATGCAGAATACACTCTATCGCACTCTGTTGCACTCTGCGGCTCTCTCCGTCGTCATACTCTGTTCCTATCCGAAGCGGGCGGGCGAGGTATTCAGTTTTCATCCGTGCAAATGCAAAATGTACAGTTATTGATTAGCGGGCATCAGTGAAACCCTAAATTATCGCACTACTAAGCTACTTCTAATAATACATGAATTAATTGGTTGCCCGGAGTCCTGCCGTATTAATAAGGTCCTAATGTAGCGAATTATATTATAATTATAATCGGACAGAGTCAGTACCGCGCTTATTTCTCCGGCTCAACCTGCACAGCAGAGAGCGCGCCAGGCTCAGCAAATGGGTGTCTTCAGCGCCGACAGGCCCAGATCGGAGAGTCGATATCGCTCTTGAGATACGTGGAAAGTAATATACCCGATTTTGAAGCGAATCCACGCCTCCTTCGCTTCACTCGTGAGGGTGGCACCGATTCCGTCTGCACTGTTAATAGCCTCTTCTACAAGGTCGTTAACCACAACGAGCGGGTCCTTGCGGTTTGTCACAACCGCGCGCAGGTGCACGTAGTTCTCGGTTTCGTGGGCGAGTTCTTCTTTATGGAAACTGAGAATGTCATTGACGATATCTATTCATACGAGTCAGCAGGTCAGGACGCGGTGTCTATGGCACTGCGGGCCGTGCTTACCAATGAAGTATGCGACCGAAGGCGCAGCTTGGATGTACGAGGTGATGTTCGGATGTTGAGCGGATGGAAAGATCATAAATGCGTAGGCCTGTGCCACCCCCGTTTTGGATCGTAGGAAATATGGATACCGGCTTGCGTTCGGGTTGATCGTCATGCCTTCTGTTAAGCGCTCGAGGTAGCATCCATTGACGAACTCAAATGCAGATGATACAATGGCGTTGGCCGAGAAGGCAGGATAGTGCTTCCACATGTCTCGGAGATGGATAGCAAACCGGTCCATGACAGGATCGAGTTGCTTCTCCGAGGCGAGGTACCGTTGCTGGAACACAGAGAACGGGGTGGGATCCTCTCGGGCAGCTTTGTCGTCCACGTAGATCATGAACCAGGTGAAGAGCTGTCGGATGACTCAGGTCAAAGGGCGTATAGTTCCACGTGTAAGAGACACACCGAAATAAGCAGTTTCTGTTCGAACGAGTGGCCGGAATAGGACATTTCGGCCATCGCACATGACGGTGGGATGATCGCATCCCAGTTCGGGATGTCCAGCCCCCAAGAGAGGACCTCATCTCGAAGTGCCTGTTGCAGCTCTTTGGAGCGCAGGTACGCTGGGCGACGGTAATGAACGACTTGTAGGAAGTTCATGATAATCGATCGGGGCGTTGATGGATTCGATTGTGTGAATACAGAAGAAACTGATGCTTTTGAGATTGGCTTGGTAGAGAGAACATGAGGGTTAGGACGTGGCGAAGGAAGCGTCGAACATACGGTGAGATGCTTGGTATCAAGTTGTGGAATGGTGGGGCGGCGATGGGGTATATTGGTGTTCATAGTGGAAGACAGATGTGAGGTTTGGTTGAGAGAGTATAAAACGGTGTGATTGAGGGTGAGTGAGGGTGAGTGAGTCAGGGAGCACGGTTGGCTGGTTATATAGGGGCCCTCACCCGCGACTCACCCGCGTAGGGATTCCGGTGCGCGTTACCATGCTGTTTGACTCACTCACCTACTTTGTCCGGTGCCGCACTGACAGCACTAGCCAGTTCTCTAGCCGCCTTTCGCCCGAGCGCCCGTCGGACTGTTGTTAGAATACAGCGACACAGCGAAGGGCCCATCAAGTGTAAAATAGCCAAACTGCCCGGCGCCGGTCGAGTTTAGGAGGATGTAGGTGACAAAACCTGTTCATCTAAATTCGCCGGTCACTAGTTTGAGTGCTAGTCTCTGTGGGGCTGCGCTCCGTTGGCGATTCGCATGGGGCTACCCTGAAATTGTGCCATTGGAAATTTTCAATGTGTGGGCATGAGGAGGATGACGCGTGGGCTGCACAGGTCATTTCGGTTTACGGCCCATTTAAGCACTAGAACACAGTAAATATTGCAAAGTCTGAAAGTTCACGGCGAGACGTCATAATCAATCGTTTAGAGGTATTTCAGTGATCGCGGGACTTTCTGAAGGAAAAGCGCTCAGGAGCTCCGTTGGAACGCCGCCGTGGGTCCGGTTCTGCTTACCTATATTCACCTTCTGCGGCAACAGACAACTCCTCTATCTCACCTTGAACGGCAGAGAGGGTCTCCGCGGCAGCAGCAAAAAAGACGAGCTGTAAGGCGAAAGCCGTTGGAATACCCGAACTCCGTACAGCGCGGAGACACTGCTTACCTGCGCTTTGACAAGTTCGTTGATATTCTTCAAAGGCTCAGGCTAAAAGCATTATGAAGGCGTAAGCTAATGCTAATTCTAGGCGTCGAGAGGAACCAAGGGACCCACATTATCCAGAACGGTTTTCATTAGTGTGATGGCGACCTCGGTTTTTTGCACAAGGTCATCCTCACAGTTTTCCAAATTCAACCTGCGCGAGGGGGAGAAAATTTTCAATTGACGAAGCGAACGGCGATCAGGCACTGCACCCATTTACCTAGCCTGCTCTTGCTTTGCTGGAGCGGCGTTTTTTAGCCTGCAGGACCGTCCCTCCGTGAGGTACTAATATAATAAAGCCGAGTTCGACGGACTCACGTCTGTTTAGCAGAGTCGAGTTCAAGGCGAGAGACCCGAACTGCGGCTCGTGCCTTCATCGCCACGGCAATTGACGAGTTAAGGGTGACCTGCCACGGTTGTAGGAAACGTTCAACGATCATTTCGTCCTGCTCGAGCCGAGAAGTACCGATCTAGAAGAGAAAACACTGAGTAATTCCAATGGCGAGAAAACACAGAGTGGGCGCACCTTCTGAAGGGCACCACCATAGGTATCAAGGGCTTTTCCGAGTCTGAGGTCGGTCCCAAGCGCCTGGGCGCCTGCCAGAGAGGCACGACTGAGAGCATGAGGAAGGGTCTTGTGCTGCGGTTGGACAGCAGGGGCCACTGGTGGGGCAGGGATATTGGTGCCCTTGAGATTCGCTGCTGCGAAACTAGTCACCCCGTGGGCGACACTAGCGCCGAGTTCCACGATGGACTCTTGGATTTGAGTCGGGTAATCGTCTGGAACAAAGAGTAAGACAAGTGGAAGTGACAAAGAGACGGCAAGCTATTTACATGTCTCTGACTCGTAGACTTTGGCAATCCTGTTGACAGTTAGTATCTCACATTTGGACAAGTCGGGATCGAATCGCGCTGATAGACTTTAAGCCTGGCATCGCACAGAAGGACGAAACCTTCTATAAGAGACGAACAAAGGTCGGGCGACCTAACGCCGTAGAGGCTGGCACTCGCCCCGAATACAGGGAGAAGGACGACGAGCTCACGAGCTCATACACCCTGAACGGGACTAGAGCATACTTTAGATCACATAATAGCGTTTTCGAGAAAACGGTCGATGTGAAACGAAGAGCGAGCTTGACATTGCAGAGAGACTCCATGCAGCGCCCCGCTCTGGTAACGGACGGGACCATTGCGAGGGCCTAACTCACCTGAGAAGGTTGAGGTGGACCGCACGGAGAGCGTCTACACGCTGCTCAAGAGCAACGTACTCTGGAGAAGCGGGCTACGTTGTCAGAGCGACGCACTTGAGGAAAGGAACCCGGACAAACCAGCTGGGAGCTCAGTGATCTCTTCCTGGGGGATCTGACCGAGGCGTTCGCTGGAGAGGGCGGTGAGCGATGACGTTAACGGGATCGAGAGCGACAGGCGCGTACCGTGTCGCCTGGTAACTGCTGTTGACGACCTTGACGAATTTATCGGTCGATAAACCAGATAAACCACCAGCCAGGCTGGCAGACAACTTGTTCCAGCTTTCCATGTCGTGGTCTGATGGCTAACAATGGTGGAGGGCGACGTCAACTTTGAAATAACAGTTCTTGCTCACCGCGTCCCGGCTTCTTGTCCAACCGCCTTCAATATTCTCAGAAATGTACTTATATTATACTTAAGTGTGAGCCCTCCTGGAACCTTTGAGATCTAGACAGTTCTTACGAGGCCAGGCCCTCGATCGCCCCATTCCATTTGCCCCATTTGTTTTAGGACATTGCGCTTACAGTGGGTTCTTTCTCATCATCCATGTCGATGACTTTCAACTGTTGCGGTCCCCTGTGCACCAATGTCTCCCAAGATCGAGCCCAACCACATGGTTCTTCTCTCGATACAGATACAGTAGTACTTGGGCACTTGGGCACTTGGGCACTTGGGTTACATATCCAATAATAGAGCATCAATCAACGGTCCCTTTTCTGGCAATTATAATCATGGATCTACAGTCTACAGTCGCATATAGTGGATATATTGCAAGTCAATTCGCTTCTAAAAGCGTTGCTCACCGACTTTTCGGGGCAATTCCGAATACTCCTGGCCCTGAACCTACCGCCCCCGCCCTCCGCTGGAGCTGGACAGAAAAGAAATCAATTGGGTTACCATCAAGTCTATCTCTCAATCAATCGAGCTTACCTCTTCAACCCTCATCCATATCTATATCAACTCCATATATACTACCACCACTCCCTTGAGCCGAGCCAACACGTCATTGTTCCTTCGCCGACCCCCGTAAACCCGGTTCAAGTGGGCGGGGCGGTGAACGTGGTGCAGCCTGTGCCATGCGATACCGGTTTTTCGCGTGCAAATCAATCCCAATCCCAATCATGTCCGTCATCTTATTCCAATCATGATCAATAGTCCTGCACCAGGACGGGTCCAGATCACGCTACTCCCCCGCTGCCGCTGCCGTAGGTTGTTTTGTTGTTCGAGCGTCCTCATTCATCGAGAGCTCTGTGGGGCTGCTACGCACATTGTTCTTGTTACACCTCTACTGACTGAGGTTGACTCGGAGAATGACGGGAGAAAAGACGGCAA